>Ga0194035_1000674_pt1 | contig 19129 bp, 14 predicted proteins | sample JunL2320m_MetaG_FD_148680 | JGI IMG/M metagenome (GOLD analysis project Ga0194035, IMG submission 148680) | Anoxic zone freshwater microbial communities from boreal shield lake in IISD Experimental Lakes Area, Ontario, Canada - Jun2016-L239-20m | ecosystem: Environmental > Aquatic > Freshwater >...
CACTTGAAGATGCGGACCCGTTCATCATGATGGATCAGATGGGCGAGGTGGAGTACGCGCCGGGTGAACCCAAGGGCACTCCATGGCATCCACACCGCGGTTTCGAAACTGTGACATACATTATTGATGGAGCCTTTGATCATCGCGATTCGCACGGTGGTGGAGGCACTATCACGAATGGTGATACCCAATGGATGACCGCTGGCGGTGGAATTTTGCACATTGAGACTCCACCAGAGGCGTTGGTAGTTTCTGGTGGTCTCTTTCATGGTTTCCAACTCTGGGTCAATCTGCCACGTGATCAAAAGTGGGCAGCGCCGCGCTATCAAGATCTGCGCGCTACCGACGTGGGACTACTCACTTCAAGTGATGGTGGCGCACTCATCCGGGTGATCGCTGGTTCGCTAGAAAGTGAGCAAGGTCCGATTAACGGGCCAGGAAGTACATACACGCCGATCACTATTTTGCACGTAACACTTACTGCCGGCGCAGAGGTCACACTTCCGTGGCGCCCAGATTTTAATGCGCTCGCGTACACGATGAATGGTCGCGGAGTGGTAGGAAATGAGAAGCGTCCGATACAGATGGGTCAACTCGCGCTCTTCGGTGCGGGAGATTCCATTACGTTAGGTGCGCAATCGATTCAGGAGTCGCGCGCGAAAGAAGTGGACTTTGTCATTCTTGGTGGTGCACCTATCCAGGAGACCATTGCGTGGATGGGACCTTTTGTGATGAATACCAAAGCTGAAGTGCTGCAAGCTTTTGAGGATTATCAAAAAGGTCGCCTGGGTGTGAAGCCTGCCGAACATGCCACGCCGCATCAGGGTGCACCTACAACCGTTCGTGAGAATTAAGTACGCTTCGAACCCTCCACGATCGCGATATTGAAAAAGTTTTGAGGGTTTTATAACTTTCCGTTATTGGCTTGATGAAAGTGATAACTCTGAGTCTCGTTTTATAAGCCAATGTCAGTGGTGCGCTAGAAAATTGAGCCATGAACAGATTGAGCGAACTCCTCGCCTCCGAGCCTGGTCCCGAGATGATTGCCGCCCTCGCCCAGATCGATCCACTCGAGATTTCGCGCGCTGAAAGAGTCGATTACTTGGCGCTCCTCCGTCGGTGCAACAGTTGGATGGAGAGCCTCATCTCACGAGCCGTGCTGGCAATCGCTGGCCCAGAACCACATCGAGCAGATGACGATCTCCCCCGAGAGATACAAGGGGTCGATGAGGCTCCTCGAGAGGAGATTTCTGCCGCTCTTCGTCTGAGTAGTGGGAGTGCGCAACGCGAAATCGATATTGCCCGTGCGCTCCATGTTGATATGCCAGCTCTGCAACGAGCTCTCGAGTCTGGGGACCTCTCTCGTACTCATGCACGCATCATCATCGACGAAAGTTCTGAGCTACGCCGCCTTGGGATTGATCGCGCTCGCATCAATGCACTCACCGAGAGAGCCATTGCATACTCCGAACTTCACACGCCTGCTCAACTTGCCCGTCACATGCGAAGTGAAATCGTTAATGTGGCGCCGATGGAGGCTGAGATTGTTCATGCAGCTGCGCGCGGAACTCGTCGCGTCATTTGCTATCCAGAGCCCGATGGCATGGCCACCATTCTCGCCCTCCTGCCAGTAGAAGCCGCACAGCGCGTGATGAATGCCATCAATCGCATTGTGCGTGGGCAGGAGAGCGAGCGGAGCGCTCGAAAGAGTGCGCGCCGAGAAGTATCGGAAGATTCAATGTCGCCCACGGGAGATTCAATGTCGCCCACGGGAGATTCAATGTCGCCCACGGGAGATTCAATGTCGCCCACGTCTGCAGAGATTCAACAATTTATGCGACGGACGGATCTGTTAGAGACGCGACGGGCAGATGCCTTCATCCTCCTCGTCGAAGATTCCGCCCACCGATTAATGCAACCCTCTGGTAGCGATGGCGAATTACTGAGCAGAAGCGCCACGACGCTTCTGCGAGAAAGAGAGAATGGCACGCAAATTAATGTCACCATCGATCTCCCCTCCTTGCTCGGCCTAGCGGATACACCTGGCGAATTGCGCGGATACGGTGCAATTCCAGCTTCTGTTGCTCGCGAATTAGCAATGAGTGGAAAGTGGCGTCGATTTGTTACCGATCCTCAGAACGGGAATCTTATCGATATCGGCCGTAGTAGTTATACGCCGACTGCTGCCTTGCGAGAATTAATCATCGCCCGGGATGGGAGCTGCCGCTTCCCCGGTTGCGCACAACCTCCGAGTAAATCAGATCTCGATCACGCTATTGCGTGGCGCGAAGGAGGTGCAACGGATCGGGCCAACCTTGGTCTCCTCTGTCGAAGGCATCATCGACTCAAGACTCACGATGGCTGGACTCTGATGAGTAATCAAGATGGTTCGTGTACCTGGACAGCGCCGAGTGGCCATCGTTATCACGTCCCCGCACGCACCTTTACGGGGAGAAGTGCTCCACCTAACGATCTCGCTGCCTAACTTCTTACTTCGCGCGCCTTACTGTGACTAACCCAAGCAATACGATGGGAACAGCTGCTACCGCACAGAGCACGCTGTAATTGGTGGTGGCAATGATGATGCCGGCCATCACACCACCGAGGGCACCTGCACCATTCATCATTAGATCTGACGCGCCTTGTGCTGCCGGGCGGTCCGCTGAATCGAGAGATTCGGCGAGGAGCGTGGAACCCGCGACGATGGTGGCAGACCAACCTAATCCGAGAAGAAAGAGTCCGATGCCGAGTGAAATAGCATCGTCGGCCGCGGCAGTACCAGCGACCAGCGCTGAAAGGAGTAGGAGTAGGACGCCTAATCGAATGACTGCATAACGTCCGTATCGATCAGTGAGCCAACCCATCACCGGCGAGAGCGCGTACATACCCAAAATATGAACGCTAATAACTAAGCCAATCACCTGTAGTGAAACATCGACGTGGCGCATATGGACTGGCGTCATCACCATGATGCTCACCATCGCGATATGGCCCACGACAATTGCCGATAGCGCGATTGTGGCTGAGCGAGAGGCGCGAATGGTAGCGAACGCTCGCTTGGTTGTGCCGCGCTCACGTTTCACCGGATCGCTCGCATCACGGCGCGAGAAGAGATAGGGATCGGGTCGTAGCCAAGTCCAGATAATTACTGCTCCCACTAGCAACATCGTGCCGGCGAAGAGATATGGGCCGACCAATTCGCGCATGCCAAACGAGGTGGCAATTGAGCCCGAGAATTCGAGTAGGTTTGGACCTGCAACTGCCCCTACAGTTCCGGCCCACACAACCAGTGAGAGATCGCGAGCGCGATGTTCTTCGCTGGCAAGATCAACCGCCGCAAATCGCGTCTGGTATCCCGCCGCTGATGCGCCTCCGACCATCATCGTCCCGAAGAGGATGAGCGGAAGAAAACTTAAGCTCCCGCCGATGACTGCGGCTGCTGCTCCAATCGCGCCCACGACATAGCCAGTCGAGAGAGCCAGGCGCCGCCCTCCACGAACAGTGAGTGAGGCTAGTGGTATCGCCATCAACGCAGCACCGAGCACACTAAAAGTTTGCGCCAGCCCCGAAAGCGATTCACTCCCGGAGACTTCTAAAACCAGGAGTCCCCCTGCGGGCACCGCTCCTGCCACACCTATTCCAGAGAACACCTGGGCCGCTGAGAGAGTCTGAATCGTGCGCCTGCGCACACTTACGATCGTATCTTCACTCATTTGGTGAGCGTAGCCAAGAAATCGTTGGGGTGAGCACCAAGGCGCGCCCGAACCCCACTCAGAAGGCTGACAGGTTGCCCGACTCAATCACCGACTCAATCACCGATCAGAGGAAGGGCTCGCTGCCGAGACAACTTAGACTTGGTAAGCAGCGTTTGTTACCGGCGCTCCGGGGAGCGGGTATCCGGTGCTATCGTGCAAGTAACGACGTCTAATCGCTGGTGTGGCAGCTACTTTTCGAAGCGCTTCATCCTGACGCTTGATGACGAACTCATGATTCTCCCCGGCAGCCGCTTCCATATCCATGGCAGCTACGTGGTTGCGAGCAATCGAACGCTCATACAAAGGCTTCTGAATTGCTTCAAAGGCAAGTAGCGCTTCTCGAACCTTATTGGGGTCTTTCAACTCGGCGGCAGTTGGTAATTTAGCCAACAAGTTTGGAAGCGCGGAAATACCCATATTGAGACCTTGGCCGCGAGCCGGATGAATAGTGTGCGCAGCATCTCCAATGAGAACTGTATTTCCCGAAACATATTGAAGAGCGTGAATCATGCGTGCGGGATAGAAGCCAGCCATCTCTGTTTCAATTCCTTCAAGAATCGGCGCACGGCGCGCCAAGAATTCAGCACGCTGTTCCGGAGTTGCGCTCTTCCACCAAGGCATACCTTCTTCACCCACGGCAAGAATGACTTTAGCTGTGCCATTATTTCGATGCTGAATGATGACGTGACCCGAAGGATCTGAGTATCTATAGAAATAGTTCTGCGGAGTAAGCTCTTTGGGATAGGGCGCAAAGATAGAAACGAGATTATGTTGATAGGGATGCTCGAAAGTTGGAAACCCTAAGGCAGTACGAACGTTAGAGGATGATCCATCGGAAGCTACGACTAGTGGAGCCCGCACCTCGATATGCTTACCCTCATTTGAAGTTGCGGTAATACTCTTGATGCTGCCAGCTTCAATCTCAAAGCCCTTCACCGAGTAAGGCTGCAATAGTTGGTAATTGGGATTTGCGGAAGCAATCTCTTGAAAAGTCTCAGCCATTAAATCGTGGTGATAGACCAAGAAGTATGGCTCTGGAATATCTATTTCGCTATATAACGAGGTAAGTAAGACTTCGCCCTCAGATGTGCGAAATTCAGCTCCCACACGCTTAGTAGCCCCACGCTTAATAAACTCATCCAAAATGCCCCACTGCGAAAAGATCTCAGCGTTTGCGGGAGTGAAATTATCTCCACGAGACGAGTCAAGTGGCGCGGTGCGCTTATCAATCACCACGATTTTATAGTCAGAATTGCGCAAAGCCGCTGCCAACGCAGATCCAGCCACACCGCCACCTACGATGGCAATATCGGCTTCAATTACCTCGCCCTGAGTAGTAGACATGAGCCCTCCCGTATTCATCCTCACCTGCGCGATGAGATGATGAATGGAATTCAAGCACAGGGGGCCGGGCGAAATGGGGAATTGTGACGCAATCGTGCTACGCCTGAAACTCATCAGGCAATAAATCAGAAAGTTCCACTCAAAGGAATGAAGAATTCCTCTGAGTGGAACAATGCAGCTCACATGTAAGTGGAGGTGGCGGGAATCGAACCCGCGTCCTTCGGCATTAAACCAGGTCTTCTACGGGCGTATTACGCTAAGCGGTTTCTCAGTCCCGATCCACACGCGTACAAGTGATCGCCGGACTCATCATCGAAAAGATTTCCCCAACAGAGTTCGATGCACCCCTGGCAGGTAGAGCTCTCTAGCGACGCTAGATTCCAGGTCGAGAGCGACCCTGGGCTAACGGATTTCGAAGGCTCGCTTATGCAGCGAGGGCGAAATCAGTGGCCGTTTTATTGGCACTTATTTTTTTGCACGGGTTATTGGTTTACGAGATCATCCCGGCTTCCTCGGCCCGCTTCCCCTGCCTCAACATCCGTAGTCGAGACCGTTCACCCCCAGTACAAAAGGCTCTCTGCCTTCTCCACAGTTGGAGTAGGCATCGAAAGCCATGGGGACGGAAAGCTAATTTCCGTCGCCCGTTTGTGGGGACGGAAAGATTCCGTCACTATGTAGTTTTGCCCCATTCTACCTCCTGCACGGGAGGACGAAACTGCCTCAATATGGGCCAAGCAAGCGCCCATAGGGTACTTTCTTACCATGAAAACAGAGCGTTCTAAGAACCGTTTCGCACCCATGGAGGACCTACTCGAACGCGTCCTCTTTGGAGGCCGGTGGCTGATGGCGCCTATGTATCTCGGCTTGCTTCTCAGCCTGGCTCTTTTGCTGGTCCGCTTCGTGCACGATTTCATCGACCTCGCAAGCACTATGTGGAGCGAAACTTCACAAAATATTGCGCTGGGAGTTCTGGGACTCCTCGACACCACTCTCCTTGGGAACCTGATCGTACTGATGATCTTTGCCGGGTATGAGAATTTTGTTTCTAAGATCGCGGTCGCTAAGAACGCCGAAGATCGTCCCTCGTGGATGGGCAAAGTTGACTACTCCGGCCTCAAGATGAAGTTGATCGGTTCACTCGTTGCTATTTCAGTGATCGAACTTCTCAAAGACTTTGTGGAAGCCGCACATGACCTACATCCACAACAGATTCGCTACCGAATCGCCATCCATCTGACATTTGTGGTTTCTGGTCTCATCTTTGCGATCATGGATTACATTGCTGATAAACGATTAGTGATGGATAAGGCAGCGTCCATTCCCGCGCATTAAAATAGTTACATCTTGCTTTCGAAAGTGGTCCACATCTCTTGCCAACTAGCAACGATGCGTTCGGCTGCAGCTTCGTCGATATCTCTCGTATGAGTTATCACTGCCATTCCGTAGTAGAAGGCAAGCGCTATCTCTTTCATGGCAAAGGTATCGGTATCACCACGAAGTTTCCCTGAAGTTTTCGCACTCTCCAGCATCTTGCTAATTTCTTCCGCACGATCGCGCCAAATACCCCTCATGAGATGAGAAAGAGTTTCGTCAAACTCTGCAGCGACTGCATTCTTTACCCAAATCCACGCCGGTACTTTATCTTCGCCCACGATGGTGCGCATTAAGAAGTCGTGATAAGCCTTTGAATTCGAGAGTGGCTCAGCTGAGGTGAGCAATTCAGTCATGCGCTGAAGTCGATCGCTTGAGTGATCTTTCATCTCTGCGTGGCTTACGCGCACCTGTGCGGCTCGTACAGCTGAAATCAAATCTTGCCGATCCACAAAGTGCGCATAAATCGCACCAGTAGTCATGCCAGCCTCACGGGCAACCTCAGCCACGCGTATCCCGCTTGGGCCCACATCATTCATCATTGCGGTAGCTGCAACAAGAATGGCCTCTCGAGTCGCAGCGGGTGTTTCGTAATTCATAGCCTCACGCTCCCGAGATTGACCATACTCTCACTACGAGCCGAGAGCGCCTGGTCCTGTGAAGAAATTTATCTCACGTGCGTGACGACATAATATTTTTATCTCATAATTAGGGCTAGCAATACTGCGTGCCGCGCCCCTCTCGCGCAAAGCCAATAACCCGCACTCCAAACTCACTAGCTAATTCAATCGCTAGCGAAGTAGCAGCCGAAACCGCAACAATCGTGGAAATACCCGCGACCACCGCTTTCTGCACGATCTCAAAACCCACCCGCCCAGAGAGTAAGAGGCTCCAGCCAGCCGGATCAATTCCTTCTAGGAGCGCAGCGCCAATCGCCTTGTCGACTGCGTTGTGGCGCCCGACATCTTCTCGAACAAATCTCAGCACAGCCCCCTCATCCACCAGAGCGACCCCATGGAGCGCGCCAGTTTTCGCAAAGAGCCTCTGCTGCGGTTTCAGGGATTCGATGAGGGCTACTTCTTCCTCAAAGGTGCGAGGCGATACGGCGACCCGCGCGATACCCCGATCATGCAAGTCACTAAGCGATGTGCTTCCACAGACCCCACAGGCGGAAGAGATGGTAAATCGTCGATCAAGTACGCGCGCAGGTGGCGGAAGATCTGGCGACACCTCCACAATCACCACATTCGCTCGCTGCCTCGGAGTAAGCGAACGATCTCCACACACGCGCGCCTTGATCACATCGTCCCTACCAGAAATCAATCCCTCGCTGAGAAGAAATCCAACCGCCAGATCTAAATCGTTTCCAGGAGTGCGCATCGTGATTGCAATTCGTGTTTCATCTTCACCTTGTGCGATTCGGATCTCTAAAGGCTCTTCTACGATGACGCTCTCGAGAGTCCTTCCTCGATCGCTTCGCGTGGCAGGTACGCGAGCAGTGGCACTTGGCGCTGCAGAACTCTCTTCAGTCACACTAAACCTTGGTGTGGCGATAGAAAGGGATTGTTTCAGGTGCGAGCGGAGGGTTTCCAAGGATGAGATCTGCCGCCTTCTCTGCAACCATCATCACTGGCGCGTAAATATTTCCATTGGTGACGTAAGGAAACACTGATGCATCGACGACGCGCAAACCTTCAACACCATGAATACGAAGATTTCTCGGATCTGTCACCGACATTGCATCGGTTCCCATACGCGCCGTGCAAGAGGGATGTAGCGCAGTTTCACCATCTTTGCGAACCCAATCCAAAATCTCTTCATCGGTTGAAACAGCAGGACCGGGAGAAGTTTCGCCGCCGTTATATTCATCCATGGCATGTTGACTCAAAATCTTTCGTGCAATGCGAATCGCCTCAACCCATTCTCGGCGATCTTGTTCAGTTGAAAGGTAGTTAAATCGAAGAGCCGGCTTCTCGAGGGGATCCGCGCTCTTGATCTGCACACTCCCGCGGGTGTCTGAATACATCGGCCCAATATGTACTTGATATCCGTGTCCCCCAGAGGGCGCCGTACCGTCGTAGCGAATAGCTAACGGCAGGAAGTGAAACATGAGGTTGGGGTATGCCACATCTTCGTTGCTACGCGCAAAGCCACCACCTTCAAAGTGATTTGTGGCTCCCGGGCCTTTGCGGAAGAAGAGCCAATTAGCCCCGATAAAGGGGCGTTTCCATATCTTCAAATTCGGCTGCATGGATACTGGCTTAGTGCACTTGTACTGCACGTACACCTCGAGATGATCTTGAAGATTGGCGCCCACACCGGGAAGGTGATGCACCAGTTCGACTCCCACGCTCTTGAGATACTCCGCATCACCAATTCCCGAGAGCTGCAAGATTTGCGGAGTATTGATCGCTCCCCCACAAAGAATAATTTCTTTACCCCTGATAACTTCGCGCTTCTTGCCGCGTATTACTTCAACACCCACCGCCCGTTTACCTTCAAAAATAACTCTGGCGACTTGTGAACGCGTCTTTACTGTGAGGTTCTTGCGGTGCCTCACTGGATACAAGTAGGCACGAGCAGCGCTGAGTCTGCGCCCGCGGTATACATTCCGATCAAAAGGACCAAAGCCTTCCTGGCGGAATGAGTTGACATCGGGCGTGCGTGCATAGCCTGCTTCTTGGGCAGCTGTGAAGAAAGCCTCAAAGAGTGGACTCTTCATAGGCCCGCGTTCTAACTTCAACGGGCCAGAATCACCATGGAAAGGGCTCTTTGGATCCGCAAGGCAATTCTCTAATTTCTTGAAGTAGGGCAAGCAATGTGCATAATCCCAATTCTCCATTCCGGGATCTGCAGCCCATCTTTCGTAGTCAAGAGGATTTCCGCGCTGCCAAATCATGCCGTTGATACTGCTAGAACCGCCTAAGACCTTTCCACGCGCATGATAAATCTTCCGGTTATTCATGAAAGGCTCGGGTTCAGATTCATATTTCCAGTCGTAGAACTTACTGCCGATAGGGAAAGCCAGGGCTGCCGGCATATGAATGAAAACATCCCACCAATAATCTGGGCGACCAGCTTCAAGAACTAAAACTTTATTCTGCGGATCCGCGCTAAGGCGATTCGCCAAAGCCGAACCTGCAGAACCACCTCCCACAATAATGAAGTCATAACTCATGAGAGCCTCAAGCACCCTGTGTCGGTAGGTGGAGAGGTCGGTAGGTGGTCACGTTGATCGGCACGTCGATGGGCACGTTCAAGGCTCTCCACCACATTAGTAATCAGCATGGCGCGCGTCATGGGACCCACACCTCCAGGCATAGGCGCTGGTTTCACCAAATCTGCGGTGATCATGTGTGGCACTCCGGCAGCTGCCACAATGATGTCTGCCTCACGGAGATATTGCGCAGGATTCTTCGTTCCCGTGTGCACCAAAGTAACCGTGGCATTCTCACTCTTTCGAGTGAGTAGGAGACCCAGTGGTCGACCCACCGTGACACCTCGACCGACTACCACGATATGTGCGCCATTAATGGGCACGTGGTAAGCGCGCAGCAACTCTACAATTCCACGCGGCGTGCATGGCAGCGGTGCTTCTTGCCCAAGAACTAAACGTCCGAGATTCATCGGGTGTAAACCGTCCGCATCTTTATCAGGATCCATCGCTTCAAGAGCGGCGATGGAATCCAAACCCTTAGGCAACGGAAGCTGAATGATGTATCCAGTGCAGAGCGGATCTGCGTTAAGCCGGGCCACCTCGCGCATCACATCTGATTGTGTCGCATTGGTCGGCAGATCAGCGCGGATTGATGCGATGCCCACCTCAGCGCAATCGCGATGCTTGCCCGACACGTATGCGTGTGAACCTGGGTCGTCACCGATCAACATGGTGCCTAAGCCTGGCGAAAATCCAGCCGCACGCAAGACTTCTACCCGCTTTGCTAAGTCTACCTTTACCTTCGTAGCAAGTGCCTTGCCGTCGAGTATCACCGCTCTACCCGAACCAGTCGCATAGCCAGTGTTAGAGCCAGTAGTCATTGATGTACTTCTCGCCTTCGTCGCAGAAAAAAGTGACGACGTTTTCCACGCCGTGCTTTTCTTTCAACATCTTAGCCGCCAACAAGTGCGCACCCGATGAAGGACCTACAAAGATTCCATGTTCACGGCCCAAACGCCGCATCTCTTCGATCGAGACATCCGATTCGATATGGCAGACATCATCAAGAATGTCGCGATGGCGAGCAATGATCCCTGGAATAAACCCATCAGCAATGCCCTCTATGAGGTGCTTGCCAATTTCCCCACAGAGGATGGTGCAAGATTCGCTCGGCTCCATCGCTACCACCTTGCACTGAGGATTGACCGCCTTAAAGGCTTGCCCGACACCAACGATGGTGCCCCCCGTACCAACTCCACCGATCACTAGATCCGGGACAACGCCCACCGGTAATTGGTGAAGAATTTCCTGGCCAAGCCACTCGCGGTTCTCATCAACGTTCCACTCGTTATCAAATTGTTGAGGCGCAAAATATCCAGGCAACTCACCAAGGCGACGCACTTCAGCAAGTGCATCATTGACATGGAAATCTCCCATAGTGTGCACTTCGGCACCAAACGCACGCGAGATCGCGGTCCGTTCGGGGCTCATACCATTAGGCATCACTACTAACATTTTGTAACCTTTAACTGCGGCTACCATACTCATGGCATTTCCAGTGTTACCGCTGCTTGCTTCAACAATGGTGTCTCCGACCTTAAGTAGGCCATCGCGCTCTGCGCGTTCAATCATGAACTTTGAGATACGTGCCTTAATGGAACCGGATGGGTTGAGATATTCCATCTTGACCCAGATACCCTCAATATTGATGAGTGGGGTGTTCCCAATCGCATCCAGAATGGTCTCCATCGCACGCTCCCTACAGTTTGAACCTTCGAATTACCACGCTACAACCAGGGGTCTTGAATTGCCCGCCCAAGGTCTTTCAAGTAAGCAGCCCTGCCAGGATAACTGACAGGGCTGCTTAATCGAACAATGAGAATCTAGCTACCTATCCAAGCCTTAACCTTGTCTGGATTGGCATCTGCCCACTTCTTACCAGCTGCTTCTGGGGTCATCTTGTCCACTGCGATGTATTTTGCGACGATGTTCTGATCATCGTTGGACCAGCTGAAGTTCTTGATGAGCGCAGCGGCAGGCGAACCTGAATCTGCGAACTTCTTACTCACGATCTTATTCAAGACGTATGGCGCGTAATCGCACGCGATCGTCTTAGGATCGGTGTCGCAACCTGGCGTGTAAGCCGGCAACGCAACGTGCTTGAGAGGAACTTCACTCAAGAACCATTGTGGCTCGTAGAAGTAACCGATCATCGGCTTCTTCTGAGCTTCAGCATTCCGGAATGATTGAATCAGCGCATCTTCGCTTCCGAGGTAAATCACCTTAAAGTTGAGCTTCAAGTTCTTCACGAGCGCCTCATCGTTAGTGACGTATGAGGGATCACCATCGAAGAAGGCACCCTTGCCGCCTGATTCGCTGTTCTTAAAAAGATCTGCGTACTTATTGAGGTTTGCTGCATCGAGAATATCTGGGTACTTTTCTGCCATCCAAGGGGCTACATACCAACCGATGATGCCTTGATTGCCGGTGGCACCGAAGTCAACAGCAACTTTTTGGTCAGTAATGTACTTCTTGGTGAGGTCATCGTGGCCCCAGTTCTCCAAAACTGCATCGACTTCGCCCGAAGCAAAACCCTGCCAGGAGACTTCTTCTTTAAGGTTCTTCTTTACAACGGTGCAACCCAGTTGGCTCTCGGCAACGTAGCCCACCACTGCCGCATTGGCTTCGTAACCGACCCAAGGGTTAACAGCAATGTTCAAAGTTCCACAAGCTGCCTTGGATGTTTCTGGAGCGGCAGCTGAAGAATCAGCTACCTTCGCTCCGCCACATGCAGAGAGCGCGAGCGCGACGACTGCCGAGATGGCTAACGCGCGACCCTTACGTAGATCTACCATTCCTTCTCCTCCTTCGGGCGACACCGCCGCCATATCCACTGGTGGCGAAATCGCCGCCTGATCCTTCGACGACAATAGAGTCGTCTAGTACGTGAGATATCCTCTCGCGCTCTACCCTTCTCGTCTACGACCCCGCGAAATCTCTTGGGTAATTCGATCGAGAAGTATGCCCAGGAGCACGATTGCTAGCCCTGCTGCTAGCCCCTTGCCCTTGAGATTTTCTTGGGAGAACCCGGCAACCACCAGATATCCAAGGCCGCCAGCGCCCACTAATCCACCCACCACGACCATCGCCAGCACGTATATAAGTCCCTGATTTGTCGCCAAAGCCACTGCGCTCCGAGCCACCGGCAATTGCACTTTGGTGATCAATTGCCAGACACTCGATCCAGCACCTGTCATAGCTTCCATAATCGTCTCAGGCACACCTCGTATGCCATCAGCCACTAACTTAATACTCGCTGGCGCTGCATAAATAACGGCGGCAACAATGGCCGTAAATCTCGTTGCTCCGAAGAGTCCGAGGCACGGAATGAGATAAACAAATGCTGGCATGACTTGGCCGGCGTCAAGTATCGGTCGGATGATGCGATCTGCGGCTCTGCTTCGTCCGATCCAGACTCCGACGATCACGCCAAGAGCAACCGTAATGAGTGCGGCCACAAAAGTAGCAGCTAAAGTCACCATTGAATCCGACCAAAGTCCAGTTCCGACTAACGCCAGAATGCAGATGCTAGAAATAATTGAAAGCCGCAAGCCGCCGATCATAAATGAAATCCCAGCCACCGCAAGGCCTGTAATAAACCACGGAGTTCCGGTGAGTAATCCTTGAAGAGGGTTGATCAATCCGTACGAAAAGAAATCGGTGATGGCATTCGTGCCTTTATATAAATGACTCTGCGACCAGAGCACGGCGGTATCAACATGGCGAGCAAGAAAGCGCCCTAGCTCTCCGCCGCCCGGAAACTCGGCCGCCCAGAAATAGAAGCGGGATAAATAGATCAAGATAAATGTAAGGATTGCCGCGCCGGCTAAGCCGTTCCGGCGGTTTCGAATCTGCACATCACTTGGCACCGAAGTGAACTCAACTCGTTCCGCCGCCCTGGTGGTACTTCGGTCAAGAACGATAGCCATTATGACGATTGCTAATCCGGCAGTAAACGATCGACCCACATCAAGAGTTTCCAGAGCTTTTACGACCACGAGTCCTAATCCAGGCGCATCGATGAGGGCGGCAATAGTCACCATTGAGAAAGCGGCCATAATCGTTTGATTAATTCCCAGCACGACAGTTCTACGAGCTTGCGGCCATTGCACGCTACGGAGCGCTTGCCACTTGGTGGCTCCCATCGAAATGGCGGCCTCTACAGATCCCCAGGGCACTTCGCGAATAGCAACCGATGTGATTCGTAGTGCGGGAGGTATGGAATATATGAGAGTCACTATCGTGGCAGACGCGGGGCCGATCAAAAAGAAGAGCGTAACCGGAGTGAGATAAACAAATGTCGGCATCACCTGTGCAAAATCTAAAGCTGGGGAGAGAAACTTTTCAAACTTGGGATAGAGACCAGCACAGACTCCAAGCGGAATACCAATCAACAACGAGAGAATTACTGCGGCGAGTGTGAGTGCCAATGTATCCATTGATTGAGACCAAAAACCAAGAAGACCAAGAGAGCCGAAGCCAATTGCCGCGCCAATCACCATGCGCCAACCCGCGAATGCAAGCACACCAAAAGCCACTATGGCAATGATGCCAAGCCAACCGATCTGCGGCACTGGACGAGCACCGCTCGGCCGACTCATCATGTCTTGCAAAAAATTGACGAAGGAATTAATAAAGGCCCGAATTTCGTTGACGACATAAATAAAGATTGGATTTGAATTACGGCTGGCATCTATCCAATTACTCAATCGATTAAGCGCCTCATGGAACCCAGTCAAGCTCGAACGATCAAGGGGCAACGTAGCTATCCCCCGAAGGAAGAGAGCACCCAGAGCGAAGAAAGCGGCAATGCCAAGGGAGCAAATCTTTCGCCCTGAGAGACGACGACGTGACGGCGTCATTTCTGACTGTTCACGCACGAGTACTTGCACCATTAGTCGGTGACCCCGGCGATCACGGAAAGAATCTCATCGACCGTGATAACGCCCACTAGTTCGCCGCCATCCATGACTCGTACCGGACGTCCAGCTTCCAGAACTTGCCGAGCCGCGTCACGCACCACGATTGATGAAGCGAGTGTGGGTCCAGTGAGATCTTCGCCATCGCGAGGAGCTCGTGCGATCCATTTAAGGGTAAGCACGTGCGACTTAGGAAAATCTCGGGTGAAGTTTGCCACGTACTCATCGGCAGGAGCACCCACCAACTCTTCGGGTGTACCTACTTGAACGAGAGCACCATCTCGCATAATCGCGATGCGATCTCCGAGTTTCAATGCCTCCGAGAGATCATGGGTAATGAAAATCATCGTCTTACCGACCTCATGATGTAGCCGAATAACCTCTTGCTGCATATCGCGACGAATCAATGGGTCGAGTGCGCTAAAAGGCTCATCAAAGAACATCACCTTTGGATCCGTCGCGAGCGCACGCGCTAATCCCACCCGTTGCTGCATGCCACCAGAGAGTTGATGAGGGTAAGCCATCTCATAACCTTGCAACCCCACCAGATCAATCACTTCCTGCGCCCGCGCAAGTCGATCGATTTTCTTTGCGCCGGCAATCTCCAAACCATATCCAACGTTGTCGACCACCCGACGGTGAGGTAGTAAGCCGAAGTGTTGGAACACCATCGAGAAGCGTTCCCTGCGAAGCTCGCGGAGCCGATGTTCACTCGCCTTTGAAATATCTTCTCCATCGAGAAAAACTTCGCCAGCGGTAGGTTCCACAAGACGTGTAAGGCAACGAATCAACGTAGATTTTCCAGAACCGGATAAACCCATCACTACAAAGACTTCGCCAGGAGCTACGTCAAAAGAAACATCACTCACAGCTGCCGTACACCCGGTCTTCGCGCGCAACTCACTCCGCGAGAGTTTGGCATCGGGTGAACCTACAATCGAGAGTGGATTTGGTCCATAAACCTTCCATAAACCGCGCACGGAGACTGCGGGAGGGCTGCCAGCAGGAGCGGTACTCACACTCACGCCTCTCTTGCCTTCGACCATGCTCTCCCCTACATCTACTACTTCTCTGACGGGTGGCCGCTATCGCGAAACCACCCAGAACGCCCTGGTGAAGTATTGCGCCAGAGGTGCTTGGCTTCAAGATACTCGTGGAGTCCGCTTCCGCCGAGCTCTCGACCCACCCCGGAGGCCTTAAATCCGCCCCACTCTGCCTCGGGGCGATAGGGGCCGTAATCATTGATCCAAATGGTCCCGTGGCGAAGAGCGGCAGCTACCCGCTCACACTTGGCAAGATCGGCGCTCCACACCGCTCCCGAAAGACCATAAATAGTGTCGTTACCTCGTGCGATTGCCGCTTCTTCAGTGGCAAAAGTCTCAACCGTGATAATCGGTCCGAAAGATTCCTCTTGAACGCAAGCCATCTCTGTCGAACAGCCATCAAGCACTGTCGGCTCGAAGTACCATCCCTCATGCAGACCTGGTGCGCTCGCTCGCTTGCCTCCAATGCGAAGCACCGCCCCTTCTGCAACTGCTCTTTCCAGATATCCACGAACTTTGTCGAGATGTCCTTCGCTAATGAGTGGTCCAGTTTCGGCGTCCACATTATCTGGCCCACCAAGAGTGATCTCGCCGGCTCTGCGCACCAATTCATCTACGACTCGATCATGAATGGAAGCCTGCACAAGGAGACGAGTTCCCGCCGAACAGACTTGACCTGAATGCAAGAATCCCGCGGTCACCGCATTGTCGATTGCAGCGTCGATGTCTGCATCAGCAAAAATAATGTTCGGATTTTTTCCACCAAGTTCTAGCGCCACTTTTTTCACCGTACTTGCGGCACTCGCCATGATCGCGCGTCCAGTAGCTAATCCACCAGTGAAGGAAATGAGATCCACCCTCGGATCACTCGTGAGTGGCGTTCCCACCTCACTACCTGCGCCGAGAATCAAATTGGCTACACCGGAAGGTAGGCCAGCCTCTGCGAGTGTGTGCATCAGTAATACCGCGGTAGACGGCGATAGCTCACTTGGCTTCACGATAAAAGAACATCCCGCAAGCAAAGCGGGTGCCACCTTCCAAGATATTTGCAGTAAGGGATAATTCCACGGCCCAATGAGCGCGCAGACACCCACTGGTTCATAAGCGATGCGACTCTGAATTTCTGATCGACCCACATCAACACTATGACCTGGCTGCGCCAGTGTGGCATTGAATCGAAAAACTGAAATCACATCTGCAATGTCATACTCAGCCTCGATGAGTCGTTTGGCAGTGTCACCGCTCTCCGCTTTCGCATAAATTTCTACATCTCTTTCCATGAGGTCTGCGATTCGAAGGAGAAGTGACTGCCGATCTTGCCAACTCCAGGAGCGAAAGATTCCGCTTTGGAAAGTATCGTGCGCCGCCTCAATCGCTCTCAGGGCATCAGCAAGATTTCCTTCGGTGGCCGACGCCACGACATGTTGATCGTGTGGACTTCGTATTTCACGAATTCGCCCAGAAGCGCTCTCCTGCCACTGTCCATTGATAAAATGGCGCAAAAGTGTCATTGAATCAGAAGGCTAATTGGCTTTTGCGAAGTGCCATGAACTCATCAAGCTCAGCGAGTACCTGCGAATCCATCTCCGGCAAGACGTACTCCTCGAGCTTCTTCTTCCAAATCTCAGCGGCTCTTGCTTGGGTATCGCGCGCTCCGAGGCGATTCCATCTCTCGTAGTTATCGCTATTTGAGAGGAATGGTCGATAGAAGCAATCACGGAAACGTTCCATAGTGTGCGCCGCACCTAGGAAGTGTCCACCAGCGCCCACTTCTTCATGCGCGTCAAAAGCCAAACTCCCCACGTCAAAGACGAGCGGAGTGAATTGCACCATGAGACTTTCTAGAATTTCCATATCGAGGATGAATTTCTCGTAGCACGAGACGAGACCGCCTTCGAGCCAACCGGCCGTATGCATGACCCAGTTGGTACCCGAGAGGAACGTGGGCATCATCGTCATCATTGTTTGATAGGCCGATTGCGCGTCAACTGTTTGCGCAGAGTTCAATCCCCCGCCGCCACGGAACGGTAAGTGGTATTTGCGAGCGATCTGACCCGTGCAGAGTAGCCCTACGCCAGATTCAGGGGTGCCGAATTGTGGAGAACCTGATTGCATATCGATGTTTGAGAGAAAAGAACCAAAGACCACTGGTGCACCCGGTCTGATCACTTGCACAAGCGCGATTCCAGTAAAAGCTTCAGCCATTTGTTGCGCAAGAGTTGAAGGAATGGTCACCGGACTCATCGCGCCCATAAGTAAGAACGGAGTCACCACTACAGGTTGGGCAGCAAGTGCATACTCGCGAAGCGAATCGAGCATGCGATCATCCCAACGCAATGGAGAATTACAGTTGATGAGAGAGATAAGTGCGGGCATCTCTTCAATGGCTGCACGCCCGCCATGGAGAATTTCGGCAACTCGAATGCAATCTCGCGCATTTTCAGCACGCACCACGTTGCCCATAAAGAACTTGTCCGTGAGTGTCGCAGCTGCATAAGCCATATCAAGGTGGCGAGTATCTAGATCGAGGTCGTTGGGCTCACACACCACACCACCGACGCTGTCGAGTGAACCGTAAACTTGTGAAAGTTTGGCAAAGTTTTGGAAATCATTGAAAGTAGCGTCGCGCCTCACATCACCTTCTCGCACAAAGGGCGGGCCGTAGACGGCTCCGAAAACCATGGAGTCGCCACCAATGTGCACATTGTTCTTCGGGTTACGAGCACGTAGACCAAATTCACTTGGAGCTTTCGCTAATTGGGCGAGCACCCAATCGGGGTCAAACTTCACGTTATCGCCAATGACCTCTTGCCCGGCCTCACGGAAGAGATCCAGTGCCCACGGGCTCATGAACTCGATGCCTATCTCTGAAACGATCCTTCGCCAACCGGCATCTAGGGTAGCCATCGACTCTTCACTGAGAATGTCGTAGCGGGGCATCTTATTTTCAAACATCATTCCTCCATTGACCAGTGGCTGGCTGCGACTATACGCTAGACTCGTGGAACATTGGTTCCATATGGTGGAACTTCCCGCAGGGCAGGGCTCCACCGCCACGTTCCAGCGGATGAATCGCACGGGAGGTCCGATGGCGAGCTCAAGTACCAAGTCGGCTACCTCATTTACCGCAGCGACAAATAATGCTTCACCGACCGGCGCTCAAGCGATCGATCGCGCTGGTGCGCTCTTGGTTTCGATCCTCAATAGCGGCACTGCGAGCGGTCGACCACCTCATGTCGCAACGCTGGCAAGAACGCACGACCTCCCGAAGAGCACCACCTCGCGATTGCTTTCCGCTCTTGAACGCCAAGGGTTGATTCAACGAGACCGGGAGGGCGCCTTCCACCCGGGGCCGGTGATCACCCGATACGCACGCAGTGGGCAAGGAGAATCTGCGCTAGCTACCGAATTGCGCCCTATCCTCCAACATCTCGCACTTGAGAGTGGTGAAACGGTCAATCTTGCGATCGCTGGAGCCCA
>Ga0194035_1000677_pt1 | contig 19069 bp, 18 predicted proteins | sample JunL2320m_MetaG_FD_148680 | JGI IMG/M metagenome (GOLD analysis project Ga0194035, IMG submission 148680) | Anoxic zone freshwater microbial communities from boreal shield lake in IISD Experimental Lakes Area, Ontario, Canada - Jun2016-L239-20m | ecosystem: Environmental > Aquatic > Freshwater >...
GAACAGAATAAACGTCACCAGCGCGAAAAAATGAATCAAGATTATCGTCAACGACAAGAAAATCTTGAGTTGAATGGCAAACAACTTTCATACCCAAATCAAAAAGAGGCTGCGTTTGAAGCTATAGGAGCATTTGATAGTGGAAAACAAGTAGTTTGCTTAATTGCCCAACCAGGCACAGGGAAAACTGGAGCATCTCTGGAAATAACATATCGTATGGGAACTCATCCAAGTGATGATAAAATTATAGATTTAAATAATAATATTATGCTATGTGGTATGAATGACAAAGGATGGAAAACCCAAATGAAAGAAAACATGTTGCCATTATTAAAAGACAATATTTATCATCGGGGTGAACTTAAACAAAAACCAGTCACAAAAAAACTACAAGAACTTGAAAACGGACTTATAGGCATTGATGAGTGTCATATTGCATCTGGGACGAAGATGACAATAGATACAGAACTAAAAAAGGCTGGATTACTTAACATAAATTATCTTATTGACAAAAATATCAAATTATTAATTATTTCAGCTACACCAGAAAGTATGTTAGATGATATAAATAAATGGGGTGATAAAGCAAAATTAGTAATTCTTAAACCTGGACCACTTTATAAAGGATTTCAAGTCATGATTGATGAAGGTCGTATTCGTGATGCGCCAGAATTAACAACAGAAACTCATGTGAAAAATTTCTTAGATATATTTGAGGAAAGATATCATGGAGTGTCAAAACGATTCTTTATTATGCGCGGATTAACAGATGATGTGCTTCATTGGATACATTCTTATTCTGTTCTTAATCATTGGGCGAAACTTAGACATTACGATTCAGTTGATGCCATTGAAGATATTGATGAACTAATGGCGTCATCGCCAGATAAACATACAATTATATCAATAAAAGAATACTGGCGGGCTTCAAAACGAGTGAAACACACATGGATTGGAGGAACCTATGAAAAGCCTCCTAAACAACGAAATACAAGTGCTACTGCACAAGGACTTACAGCACGTCTTTGTGATAATTTTGAATATGAAGGCGAATTATTAAATCAGGATTTTAGACCTTTGCATTTTTGTGATGTTACTGCGATTGAAGAGTATCTAAACTGGTATAATAACGAGTGTAATTATTCTGCTGTAACATATACATCTGCTCATATTAAATCAAAAAATGGAAAGGTAAAATCACGAAAATCTGTGTTACATTCATCAAATATTGCTAATTTAGTTCAAGTTCCAGATGAAACCACCTTGTCTATGGTTGATAATTATAAAATATCAGAATTCTTTCCAAATCGATCAGAAGCAAGACAATGGGGCAACACTAATATTAATTGGGATGGTGAATGGAATACACGACAACGAACCCCTACTAATGTAAATCCATGTAACTTGGATGGAAGAAAGGGTAATACACATATTCGTTCTCGTGGGTCATCATATCTTATACCAACTTTAGAAGAATTTAGAGTAGAAAGAGATTTTAGTAAATTTGGTTATGGTGTTCGTTGTGTTCCAGTTAAAGATGCGGTTTCAAATTCACTATTATATGCAATTATTTATAAGACAAGTTGGTTACATCCATAATAATAATAATTTCTCTGCGTATATTATTATGAAACTTTGCACGCCGGCAATGGTTTATGTTGTTCTCTCTTGTCTTTCTTTAGTAGTTAGTGCAATTTATAATTTAAACATTGGGGTAATGTTGGTTCAACTTGTTTTTATTTTCATATGGTCTCAGGTGTTAAATTATATATGTGTTAAGGGATATGAAAACGTTTCATGGTTAATAGTGTTATTTCCATTTATTATGGCGGCACTCCTTTTTCTAAAAATAAAATAGCATATAAAAATATATGCATTTTATATTTGTTAAATAACTATGACGTTGTTGGATATTGAATTTACTTTTTTATTGGAATGCACTTTATTACAACAACAGTTGCGCATGTTGGCAAAAACTGTTATAGTAAACCTCGTGGAAGACCCTTAAAATATATTACTGAGAAAGAGAGAAAAGATGCGAAAAAGAATGGAAGAAAAATGTTTAGAAAAAATAAAATGTCTATCATTAAAGTATGAAGTTTGTATTCAGGCGATAATATGCATTATTCTCTCTTTTATTTATTTAGTTATTTGTCAAATACAAGTGTTTAACCCAGTATCCATTGCACTTCAAATCGGCCTGATTGCATTATGGGTGTGGTTAATAGATTTTTTCTGTAAAAAGGGATATTATAAGACCGCCTGGTTGCTGCTAGTTCTTTCACGCATTCACGTATTAAGATTTATCGTATTAATATAACGCGGTGGTTGATGTGTTATAATATATATAAAATAAATATAAAATGGAGTGTGCTATTTGTTATGAGAAGTTTTTTACACCAAAAACAAAAGAAGAATTAAAATGTTTACTTTATGAAAAAAGTAGTTACAAAGAAATAGAGATGTTCAAAAATCTACTTATTACAAATAAACAGAATGAAACACATGCATGCTCTACACCCAATTGCAAATGTATAATTTGTCGCGATTGTTGGATAAAACTAACGCATAAAGGAAAAGATATAGACGAAATGACCGTTGATGATATGCCAACCATTAACAACAAATTTGTTTGTCCTTGTTGTAAAATAATTGATTGGAAATATTATATGAATAATGTATTTAATGAATTACAGGAAAAAGCATTAGGGGAAGAAGTGTTTCATGAATTGTTATTTTCAAAATGTTTTAATGACTTTGATTGAAAGAGAGATAAAGAAAATAGAAATAATAAACAAAAGAATATATGTCGATCATTGTGCAATGTCCGCATTGCGGCGATTTTATTAGCATTGTTGAATTAAATTGCTTAATTTTTCGACACGCAGTCCTCATTTCAAATGGACAACAAATTAATCCGCATGCATCAAAAGAAGAGTGTGATTCATTTGTAGAACGCGGATTGGTGTATGGGTGTGCCAAACCATTTAGACTTGTCAAAACAAATGATGGTGTATTGTTAGCAGAAAAATGTAATTATATCTGATTATAGTATAATGTCATTAACACGAACTACTGTGCCATATAGTAATGGAGATGTTTATATAGGTGAAGTCAACTGTATAAAGAATGGTAAAGGAAGAATGGACTATACAAACGGCGATATTTATGAAGGTAACTGGATTGATGATAAAAGAAACGGATTAGGGACTATAAAATATAAAAACCGTGATGTTTATGAAGGTGAATGGAAAGATGATAAACAAAGTCAAGGAACAATGAGATATAAAAGTGGCGATATTTATGATGGTCAATGGGCTGATGGTAAAAAGAACGGTCAAGGAAAAATGAAATATAAAAATGGTAATATTTATGAAGGTAGTTGGGTTGATGATAATCCAAATGGTCCAGTAAAAAAAAGAATTACATACAGTAATGGTGATTATTATGGTGAATTTAAAAATAATTTACGCAATGGTCAAGGAACTATGAGATATAGAAATGGTGATGTTTATGAAGGTGAATTTAAAAATGATTTAAAAAACGGATTAGGGACTATAACACATAAAAATGGGGATATTTATGAAGGTGAATTTAAAAAGGATTTAAGAAACGGACAAGGAAAAATGACATTCAGTAATGGTCGTGTTTATGAAGGTAGTTGGGTTGATGATAATCTAAATGGTCAAGGAAAAATGACATACATTAGTGGAACAGTTTATGAAGGTGAATGGAAAGATAATAACATAAATGGTCAAGGAAAACTTACATACCCAGACGGGAATGTCTATGAAGGCGAATTTAAAAATAATAAAAAAAATGGACAAGGAAAACTGATACACTTTAATGGTGCTGTTTATGAAGGTGAATTTAAAGATGATAAACAAAGTCAAGGAACTATGAGATACAGTGATGGTGCAGTTTATGAAGGTGAATGGAAAGATGATAAATTTAATGGTCAAGGAAAAATGACATACATTAGTGGCGATGTTTATGATGGTCAATGGAAAGATGGATTGAAAAATGGTCAAGGAAAAATGACATACAGTAATGGTGATGTTTATGATGGTCAATGGGCTAATGATGCCAGACATGGTCAAGGAATCATGAGATATAAAAATGGACGCATTTATGAAGGTGAATTACTAAATGATGAAAAAAACGGACAAGGAATTATGAGATACAACAATGGTGATGTTTATGATGGTAATTGGGCTAATGATGCCAGACATGGTCAAGGAACTATGAGATACATAAATGGCGATATTTATGAAGGTCAATGGGCTAATGATGCCAGACATGGACAAGGAACTATGAGATACAGTGATGGTCGTGTTTATGAAGGTGAATGGAGACAAGGCAGTCGTTACAGACGAGACATATATACTTATGATAATGGTGATGTTTATGAAGGCGAATTTTATGATGATGAAAAAAGTGGTGAAGGAATTATGAGATACAACAATGGTGATGTTTATGATGGTGAATGGGAATTTGATACAATGAGTGGTCAAGGAATCATGAGATATAAAAATGGACGCATTTATGAAGGTGAATGGGAGAATGATAAGCCTCACGGTGAAGGAACTATGAGTCATAGTGAAAGAAACATCCAAATAGGAACTTGGGACAATGGACGGCGAATGCGTATTCCGGGTGACTTTGGGTTTGATGCTGAAGAGGATGGACCTCTTCCTGACACTACTCCTGAAATTAACAATAATGACAAGTTTGGAGGCTCAAAGACAAATAAACGGAAAACAAATAAAAGAAAGACAAATAAAAGGAATACAAATAAAAAGAAAATAACTCAACGGAATAAGAATAATCGAAAGTAATATAAATATTAAATAACTAACTAATGTAAATGGGATTACTTTCAGCCTTGATTTGTGCGCCGATTATTGTAGTGGGAGTGACTTTTGGTTCACCAGCAATTCTAGGATTAGCAGGATTGTCGGCAGCAGGGCCTATTGCTGGTGGTCTTTTTGCAACAACACAAGGAGCAGCCATCGCGGCAGGTAGTTGGATGGCTGCCGCACAAACAATTGCAATGGTTGCGGTTATTCCAACCCCGTAAAATCTACAAGTTATTAAATATTAATCTAATAACTTATTATGTTCTCTTTGCCACCGATTCGTTCCGCACAAGTAAAAATATATCCAGAAAACGATTACAGTATGTATTTCGACGGTTGCAGTAAAGGTAATCCGGGACCTTCTGGATGCGGCTCTGTCATTTTTTCTTCAGGAAAAGAAATATGGGGTTCATCTATATTTGTCGGAGAAAGAGAGACAAACAATGTTGCGGAATACAATGGTCTTTTGTTGGGTCTAAAAAAGGCGATAGAGATGAATATAAAAAGGTTAATTGTTTATGGAGACAGTCTTTTGGTAATAAAACAAATGAACAATCAATACAAAGTTTCATCTGAAAGGTTACTTCCTCTGTTTAATGAAGCCCAAGAATTAAAATCAGAGTTTGATATGATTTTATTTGTCCGTGTTTATAGAACCCAAAATAAGAGAGCAGATGAATTGTCAAACATGGGTCTTCTTTTACATAAACAATCCAGAGTTTCTCTCTGAGTTGTATTTTAAAATATCGAGTTGTTTTGAAGTTGTTGGAAATTCGGCTTGTCCGTAAATGTCTTGAAGTAGCAACCATTCAAACAATCCTCCAATATAAATATAAATGTTTGAAAATCCGAGAGAATGTAATTGCGCATATTTTTGATTTAATTTAGAATCACTGCAATTTTTTCCATAAATAATAATTTTTATATTCTTATTTTTAGTCAAATGCTTATTCATAATGACTTCTTCATCTGAAGCGATGATTGTTGTGGGAATGAGACAATCTTGTTGATTGGATGGCAATGTATTTATCAATACATATTCGGCCTTGTTGATCGTTTTAATGATTTCTTGTATATTTTCAAAATTGACTTTTTGAAAAGATGCGTTATTTCCCATTATAATTATTTTAATATTTAATTATTATATGTTTTATTTTAAAAAAAGAATTACAATAAATCAAAAAAAACAACAACAACAAAGGACAAATCAAGAAAAACAACAACAACAACAACAACAACAACAACAACAAGCAAGACATGAACAACAACAACTACAAGAACAACAAGCAAGACATGAACAACAACAAGAACTACAAGCAAGACATGAACAACAACAACAACAAGAACTACACGAACAACAACAACAACAAGAACTACACGAACAACAAGCAAGACATGAACAACAACAACAACAAGAACTACACGAACAACAAGCAAGGCATGAACAACAACAATTAGAACAACAAGAACTACAGAGAAGGCGTGAACAACTACAATTAGAACAACAAGAACTACAGACAAGGTATGAACAATTACAATTACAACAACAAGAACTACAGACAAGGTATGAACAACTACCACAAGAACAATCACAAGAACAACAATAACAAAAAGACTCATCCCGAGTGGTAAGAGAATATGGTCATAATTATCATTGAATTACAAATAAACAAACAAACCACACGACCAACTTCAATGATTTAGCAAAATGCATTCCAATTAAATACGAGTAAGAAAAGAATATGTGATAAGAACTAACAATCCAATAGGCAATATAAGCGGTTCATAATAATTCAAATAACACCATCCCATGACAAAAAACACTGGAAATAAATGATTTCTGGGTATCAAATTGTAGCAATCGCTTGTTCTGAAAAAAATCCAAAGTCCACTGCAAATAACTGCAAGTTATGCATCATTTAGAACTCTTGTTTATGAATCGTGTCTTTCATCAATGCAACATTGGTTTGGACAATCAAGCAAAAGAAAACAATTTGGAGAGATTGCTCCTCCGATATTTTATAATCCAACTAACGCAAGACAAAATCAACAAACCGGATGGTTGAAAGCTACGAGGGGTGGATTATATTATTATAATTCAAATTTAAAACTTGACAACTGGAATGAAGCTCAATTTGGACCATTGCCAACTCCTGAAGAATTGGATGGAGCAGTATTTTTTTACCTATGCCGTGTTTTCCTCCCAAATACTTCATATAGTATATGAAGTATTTAATTCTAGGGTGACATTGACTCCTTGAAATAGTTAATGAAATTCCACGACAATTTCCACTTTTTCTTTCTTGATACTTTTTGTTGCAGAAATGGATAATTCTTCTCTCTTTTTCCGTGTCTTGGAATTATCTACATTTTCTTTTCTTTTGGAGGTGCTGTTGCGACAATTCATATCTTTTTCAATTTCATCATAATGTTGTTCAATATAATCAATTACTTTATTTTCAAGCGCCCATTTGAAAAAGTTCAATTGTCCAATGGTTGTTTCAATGCTGCTGCCATTTTTATATGGTATGTTAATGCGATCCCAACGACAAAAAGGGTCTAGTCTTTTTTTGGAATACGCCTTTAATTTCAGTTTATAATCAACATATACTTTAAATCTTCGTCCATTTTCAGTTTCGTCGTCAATGGTATAAAGTGTATAATATTTTTTTGCATAATTTGTGGCAAACCAATCAACAATCCGGAGAGAAATTTGTGATTCTCCAGTAATAATTTTCAACATACGAGATAGTTTGTCTTCATCCTTGTAAAATTGAATCAAATTTGCGAGCAATAAATTATTTTGAGTAATAAAGGATGAATTCGTATTCATTGATTAATTTAGTTTATTTATTTTATTTAAATCCTTATTTTTGATTTCCTTATTTTTCATTTGTCAATTTTGTGCCTTGTGGTTTCAAAAAAGTATCAATGTCTTCTGAAAATGTATTGTTTGGCATAAATGGATTCATGTTTGTTCTAGGTATGGCATCTCTTTCAGACAATTTTTGTTCAATATCTTCTCTCTTGTTATGAGAATTCAATGTGTCCCAACTGTGTTCATCGTGATTCAATGCTGCCAAATAAGCGGTAGTTTCAACATTGTTATTAGTGTTGCCATTGCCTTTGCGTTTTGATTGTTCATATGTTTCACCAAAACTCCATTTGTAATGTTTGGATTCTTCCATAGTATATTTATTCTAAAGTTTTCCATGATTTCCACGATTTCACGATTTCACGAGTTTCAATTGTTTCGTAAACAAATAATTGTTAGAGGATTGTATTCTTCTTTTCAAATTGCAGTCTAAACAACATATAACAATGTTGGAATATGTATGTCCGAGAGAATTATCAATTCTATCAAGCGTCCATTGTTGAGAATCTCTGACAATTTTATATAATAATTTCATGGATTGAAAACAATAATAACACTTTAATTTGCAGTCTATGAATTTTTTAATTACTAGATGAAAAGGTATAACACTCTCTTCTGTATGGACCTTTTTTTTAACATCTTGTTGTTTGTATCCTGCAAGTTTTCTCTCTATTTCCTTAATAATAATATCAGGCAATTCATTCAATAATAACAATTCATATTGTTTGTCAACTTCAAAGAGAATGGGACATATATCTTTTTTTAATAGGCACACCCGTTCTTTGTTTACTTGTTGTTGTTTTGTGGCCTTTTTTATTTGATATTTATTATTTTGTCCAGTAATGACTATTTTCTTTGGATTCTCTGCTTCTTTTCCTTCTTTTCCTTTTTCTTCTTCTTCTTTTTTATTTTCAAACATATAATATAAAACAGGTTAAACTCAACGCTTTATATTATATAATGGAAGAATCTACTGCTACTAATTCCGAAGAATGCGCAGAATTGAAGAACCTTAAATACAAGACAATGCTTTTAAGTGGTGTTCCAATTAAAGAAACAAAATCATCTGGGGATTTATTCACATTGGAAAAATTTTTAGAAAGTGAAAAAAACACAAATAGTATTGGTCCTTGGTGTAAATTGGACCGAACTGTAAAAATCCAAAAGATTTCTCTCTATGTTTCTAAATATAAAATGGAACATGACTTGTCTCCAGAGGAAGAGGTCTTATTAATGAATTTTATGAAGGATTGTTTAGAGAGAAAAAAACTGCAAAAGGTAAAGGATGTTGTTTACGACAAGGAAACAGGACAAATTAAAGACATTCCCTCCTTGTCATACAATAAACAAACCCGGCATTTTACATTGAAGAATCTAGAAAAGCGTATTTCTACATTGAAAAGTTTGCCTGTTACTAAAAATTCTGGCACAATAAAAAATGCAAAACATGGTGTTATTATCCCAATCTAATATTCAAGGGTTATTCAAGGGTTTAAAAATAATAGGACATCTTTATATAATGGATAAAATTTCTCATTATATAAATGAAATAAGTGAGATTCGTCATTCCATGCATACATTCTTGGATTCAGAGGCCGAAACTCAAGTCCGATACGATGATTTTATCCTTTTAGATGATGATGAAATCCTGGATATGTTGGAATGCATGGACCAATATATCATGGACCATCCCAAAATAATATCAGACCCCGAGTTTGATGATATTTTTTTAGAAGACATACAATCCTTTTTTCCGTGTTGTGAAAATATAGAAGAGGTAATTGAATTGTTTCATATATTGATTCTTCCAAAAAGGTCACAAGAAGAACAAGAAGAGGAAAAAGAACAAGAAGAGGAAAAAGAACAAGAGAGAAAAGTCATAAAGGATAAAATAGAACGATTGCATTCACATCCACAACATGCGCAACGAACGCCAGAATGGTATGATTTTCGCAACAATTTAATTACTGCAAGCAACGCTTATAAAATATTTGATACAAATGCAACAAGAAATCAATTAATTTATGAAAAATGTAGTGCCTATGAAACCGCGCACAAAGAACCGTCATCGCAATCTATAAACATTGAATCTTCTCTCCATTGGGGTCAAAAGTATGAACCTGTTTCTGTGCTTTTCTACGAAAAAATGGTTAAAACAAAGATTGAGGAATTCGGTTGTATTAAACATAAAGTATATTCTTTTTTAGGTGCATCTCCGGATGGAATCATCACAAATCCGTCATCTTCCAACTATGGAAGAATGCTTGAAATCAAAAATATAGTGAATCGTGAAATAGATGGAATACCTAAAAAAGAATATTGGATACAAATGCAACTTCAAATGGAAGTATGTGATTTAGACACATGTGATTTTTTAGAGACGCAGTTTATTGAATATGAAAACGAGAGAGATTTTCTACATGATTATGAAATAGATGAAGTGGAAGAATCTGTGCGTTTTATGCAAACAAGCAATGGGGAATTAAAAGGAATCATCCTGTATTTTTCTAAAGAAGGCACGCCCTCGTATATTTACAAGCCGTTGGACATGAATAGGCAAGAGTTTGACGCGTTTGAATGCCGTACGATTGAAGACATGGAGGCAACTGGAATGACTTGGATTAAAAATATTTATTGGAGATTAAAAACATATAGTTGCGTTCTTGTAAAAAGAAATCGTCGTTGGTTTGAAGACAATGTTTCAGATATAGAAGATTTATGGAATGTGATAAAGAGAGAAAGAAAGGATGGATATTCTCATCGCGCTCCAACTAAAAGAAGATTGATTCAGACGCCGCCAACCCAAAACCAACCACAGTGTTTGATTTCCATACAGGATGGAAAGACAATTGTTCAATATAATATATTTGGCGAATCTTGTGAAAAGGCAAACATGGTTTCAGGCGTCGTGTAATAATTGATTCGTAAACCAGAATTCATATCAACAGGAGGCAAGACGGTTGACACATTAGAATGGTCTTGATGATTTTTGTATAAAGCGCCGCAGAATTCAGCAGGCATGCATCGCCCGTCATCTGGATTGTTTGGATATTTGAGATTATTCGTGATTTGTTTGTATGAGCCGACTTCAAAAATAGGATAATGCCACCAAATGTCATGACCGCTCTTTTCAGAAACTCCGGACTTACTATGAATTGGATAAACATCTTCCACCAAGACGTTATTAAGCGATACAGGATATGCACTACCTCCTAAATTTTCATAATTTTTGTAATTTTCTCTTGATGTGTAAAACAAATTCAATGCTAATAAACATCCAATAACAACAAATAATATCGCAATAATTTTATTCATATATATTACAAAACTTAATAATTTGGACTGAATCAATATAAAATAATGCTACAATATTATGTATATGGAAACCTGCAATATGCGAGTAATTAAACGCAACGGCGAATTGGAAGAAATAGCCTTTGACAAAATATTAAATCGCATCAAGAAATTGGGATTGGAAGCAAATATTAATATTAATTACTCTTCATTGACAATGAAAGTGATTGACCAATTATACGACAAAATCCAGACAACAAAAATAGACGAATTGACCGCAGACCATTGCATTTCTCTCTCTACACACCATCCGGATTATGCGAATTTGGCAGGAAGAATCGTCATTTCAAATCACCAAAAAAATACGAGTCCATCATTTAGTGAAGTGATGAAGCAATTGTATTATTTTTATGACATTCATGGCGAACATTCTCCCATTGTTTCTCAAGAATTGTGGGAAATGGTGTCAAGTCATTGCGAATTGTTTGATAAAATGGTGTGTCATGAGAGAGATTATTTGATAGATTTTTTCGGATTTAAAACGCTTGAACGCGCGTATTTGTGCAAAGTCGCCAATATTATTGTAGAACGTCCTCAATACATGTGGCTGCGCGTGGCCATTGGTATACACGGCACAAACATAGATGACATTAAAGAAACATATGATTTAATGTCTCAAAAATATTTTACTCATGCAACACCTACGTTGTTTAACGCAGGCACTCCAAGACCTCAATTAAGTTCTTGTTTTTTACAGGCAATGGAAAATGATAGCGTGGACGGCATTTACAACACGTTAAAAGAATGTGCACAAATCTCTAAATATTCAGGCGGCATCGGTCTCCATATTCACAACATTCGTTGCAAAAATTCGCACATTCGCGGGACAAATGGCAAAACAGACGGCATCGTGCCAATGTTAAAGGTCTTTAATAGCACTGCTCGCTACATAAACCAGTCAGGAAAAAGAAACGGAAGTTTTGCGATTTATCTAGAGCCATGGCATGGAGACATTGAAAGTTTCCTTGAAATGAGAAAAAACCATGGTGACGAAGAGATGAAGGCCAGAGATCTCTTTTATGCATTGTGGATTCCAGACCTATTCATGGAGAGAATCAAAGAAAATAAAAAATGGTCGCTCTTTTGTCCGGATGAATGTCCGGGCTTGTCAGACGTGTATGGTTCTAAATTCAAAGAGTTGTATGAAACATATGAATCCACTGGCAAGGCCCGCAAAACAGTGGAAGCTCGCGATTTATGGTTTAAAGTCTTGGACGCACAAATGGAAACAGGCACACCATATTTATTATATAAAGATGCGGCAAACATGAAAAGCAACCAAAAGAATATTGGCATAATTAAATCCAGCAATTTGTGTGTTGCGCCGGAAACTCTCGTATTAACAGACAATGGTCAAATTCCTATTCATGAGTTAGAATGCAAAGAGATTAAAGTATGGAATGGCCAGATGTTTAGTGATACAATGGTATTTAAAACAGGTGAAAATCAGGAATTGATTGAAGTAGAAACCAGCGATGGATGCGTCCTGTATTGCACACCATATCACCGATTTTTTATAGAAAACCCGAAATCAACTGCCAAAGACAAGGAGGCGTCTATTGTGGAAGCACAACATTTAACAGTTAACGATGTCATTGTCGCATGTGATTTCCCGATTATTGACGGCGAAATACATCTAGAGACATTTGATATAACCGACATTCCAAAAGGAGCAATTAGTATGGATTCAAAAATGAAGTGGCTTTCTCTCTTTTGCGAAAAATACGGAATTGTTTCTTCAAAAATAAATCTACTGAAATCCGCCATTTCAATCATGCATAAAAACAAGGAAACCTTAATGTCTGTAAAACACCTATTGCAAACTTGTGGAATAAATGCACCTTTGAGTAAGACGTGTTATTATAATTATCTTTATCCGGATACTGCGTATTACACTTTGAAAATTAATTCCACACAATTGAGAATTTTGATGGACCATGGATTTCGTTATGGCAGTCCTATAATTACTGCATTGTTACAAAAAAAATACGATGATGTCGCCGATGTATCTCTTGAACCGATTAAAGTCATACGGATTACATCTAATGGAAGAAAAGACGATACCTATTGTTTTAATGAGCCACTGAATCATGCGGGCATTTTCAACGGTATACTTACATCTCAATGCACTGAAATTATCCAGGTTTCAGATGAAAAAGAAACCTCCGTCTGCAATTTAGCAAGCATTGGATTGCCTACATGCGTGGATGAAAAGACTCGCACATTTGATTACAAGAAATTGCATCAAGTAACAAAGGTGATAACAAAAAACCTGAATAAGATTATAGACATTAATTATTACCCAACTGCGAAATCGCAACGCAGTAATTTATTGAATCGTCCGATTGGTATTGGGGTTCAAGGACTCGCGGATGTCTTTATGATGTTGGACGTTCCCTTTCATAGTGACCTTGCAAAAAAGATAAACATTGATATATTTGAAACAATATATCACGCCGCCTTGGAAAAAAGCAATGAAATTGCGATTGACAGGCATAATAAATTGAAACGATTCCATTCTTTTTACAACAACCTGAAAACATTGAGTCCGAATAAACAAGAAGAGTATGTAAAACCCGATGTAACATTTGAAGACTTGTCCGAATTAAAAATAGTCTATGGAGAAATGAACAATTTATCAAATGAGAAATGCGGCGCATATAGTTCTTTTGAAGGTTCTCCTGCATCTTTAGGATATCTTCAATTTGACATGTGGAATGTTGTCCCCACGACAGACAGATATGATTGGTCATATTTGAAGCAATCAATCAGGAAATTCGGATTGAGAAATTCTCTCTTGTTGGCCCCGATGCCCACGGCTAGTACATCGCAAATTCTAGGATTCAATGAATGTTTTGAACCAATTACTAGCAATATTTATAGCAGGAGCACGTTGGCCGGCGAATTTATTCTTGCAAATAAATACTTGATGAATGATTTAATTGGGCTTGGATTGTGGAATGAGCGCATTAAAGACAATATTATTGCAAACAAGGGCAGCATTCAGCAATTGACAGTGTTGCCGCAACATATACGGGATAAATATAAAATTGTGTGGGAAATACCAATGAAGCATGTTATAGACATGTCCGCCGAAAGAGGGGCATACATTTGTCAAAGTCAGAGTTTAAATCTTTGGCTAGAAGACCCGAATTACAACACATTGACCTCGATGCATTTTTATGCATGGAAAAAAGGATTAAAGACTGGTATTTATTATTTGAGACGAAAAGCAAAACACTGTCCCCAACAATTTTCTATTGAACCAGAAAGAAAACAAGAAGATGAGAATACGCAGCACGACGAAATCTGTGAAATGTGCTCGGCATAAAGGAATAAAGGAATACATAATACTAAGAGAAGAATGGAATCATTGTCAATCATCCTGCTTACATTGGCAGGATTTTATATGATTCTTGTTATTGTATGTGGCACTATCATGTGCATTCATCGTGTTCCAATTATTCCAATCTAGGAAATAAATTTGTAGCGCGCAAGAAAAAAATAATATCTAATAAATATAAATGGCAACTAAACAATTATATTTATTACTTGGCAATGGTGCGGATTGGGAAGACACTGTTATTTACGACAACAAAGAAGAGGCGACCCGAGTATTGCGGTCACATCCATCGCATAACAATCGTTTTAGAATAGAAGTATTTGAAAAAAAAGAGGGTTCTTTAAAATATACGCCTGCCTATAAAACGATATTTTACAATGGAGAAACGAATATGAATTCATCGTGATTATTCTTTTGAGATGCATATTTAAAATACTTTTTCACTTTTCACGATTATTTACTATATTTCATGCATTAAAGAGTGTTGAATTTATTTAATTAAAATTGATTTGCTTTTAATTAAATAGTAAGGACGCATTATAACAATGGAAACAAATTCTCATATTTATTTAAGAAATCACAAATCGTATGATGAGTACGATGTGTATAAATTAGGAAGGACTGACAATATACCAGAACGAGATGATGTGTATTCAACAGGTGAAGTAGAACGAGGAGAATTTATTTCAGTATATGAAGTTCCTTCACGCCAAGTAAAAAAGATTGAGAGAGACTTGCAATATGAATTTTGTAATATGAATGTTAGATTTACTGGTGGAAGAGAATTCTATAAAAAAGAAATAGCTCTCCTGATTGAACCTTATTTTCTGAAAAACGGAATAAAATATAGAAAACTAGAGAAAAAAGAAATTGATGCTTTATTAAGAAAGCATAGAATTCAAAAAATTCGCAAAGAGCATGAAGAACTAAATAATTCAATGATTCAAAAGATAGAAAAAATATATACCGAACAACCAACAGAACAACCAACAGAACAACCAACAGAACAACCAACAGAACAACCAACAGAACAACCAACAGAACAACCAACAGAACAACCAACAGAACAACCAACAGAACAACCCGTAGAAGAACTAGCAGAAGAAGAGTTTATTCCTAGACCATACCAAGAACCTATTACTCATGCAACCGCATTATATTTGATGATAAACTCCAAAGGAATACTACAACTTCCATGTGGAATAGGTAAAACATTTATTTCATTATGGAGTTCCAAATTATTAAATTCAAACACAATTATTATTGGAGTTCCTAATGTTTTATTGTTGGATCAATGGAGAAAAATTGTAATCAAAATGTTTACTAATGTGTCTATTTTACTGGTTTCAGGCAGTAAACAAAAAGAAGATGTTGTAGAATTTTTGCAACAACACGGCGAAAAATGTATTGTTATAACTACATATGCGTCATCACATAAAGTGTTGAATGCAACGAATGATATTGGATTTAAATTTGATATGAAAATCAATGACGAGGTTCATCATTTAACATCCCATAATACAAATGAAAAAAATAAAAAAAAATTTATAAATATGTTACAAATAGATTCAGAAAAACAATTGTCACTTACAGCAACTATTAAAATATTAGAAAATAGTGAAAATAAAAGAGATGATGAGGTAGTTATTTCAAATGATAATATTGAATTATTTGGAGAAATTATTGATAGAAAAACATTATTGTGGGCAATTCAAGAAAATATTGTGTGTGATTATGTAATTCAAACAATCATCACAAACGAAGCGCAATTAGAAGATATATTATCTAAATTTAATATAACAGATGAGAATGATAAACGATTATTTCTTAGCGCGTATGCTTCGTTGAAAAGTATTTATGACGGTCATTCACATCACATGTTAATTTATTCAAACAATACAGATAACTCGGAAAAGATAATTAGTTATGTAAAACTACTTTTGGACAATGGATATTTTATCATAAGAGATTTATATTATTCATCTTATCATAGTGAATTGAAGCAAAAAATAAAAACAGAAATATTAACTCATTTTAACAACTCTGGTTTTGGAATAATATCATGTGTCTATTGTTTGGGAGAAGGCTATGATAATTGTATTATAGACGCGGTTGTCTTTGCTGAAAATATGAGTTCAACCATTCGTATTGTTCAATCAGCCTTGAGAGCAAGTAGAAAAAATAGTAGTGATAAAAATAAGAAAACCAAAATCATTTTACCTATTTTGAATAGAGAGGATTGGATGGAAAATACTGAAAATCCAGATTTGAAAAAGGTGCGCGAGGTTATTTATCAAATGGGGTTGGAAGATGAAACAATATCATATAAAATTAAGGTGTTTAGAATTGAAATTCAGGAACATTTGCAACCTTTAAGAAGAGAGACCAGCAGTCAGAGCCAGAGCCATGAACTAAATGATTTTGGAGAATATGACGAAGACTTAACGCGAAAATTAAGATTAAAAACGGTTAAACGCAATGCTTTTGGAATCACTTATGAAAAAGCAAGAAAAATAATTGCTGTCAAAAAACTAACAAGCAAAGAATCATATTACGAATTATGTGAAAGAGATAACAGATTAACCAATGATCCTGAAACGGATTTTAAAGGTAAATTTACTAACTGGATAGATTATTTAAGTATCGAACGAGTGTATTATGACCTGGAAACTTGTAAAAATAAAATAGGTGAATATTTATCATTGTATCCTGAAATAAAACAGTCTTGGTTGAATTTGGAAAATATATCGAATGAGTTGTGTAAAATAGATGACCGATTTCCTCCGATTGGACTATGGGTTGAATATTATGGAGTGAAAGATTTGAGAGAAATTATTATTGTCACAAATAATAAAAAGAAACTTGGTATTATTTTATAATGTAAGAAAAAAAATCTTGGATTGTATTAATTAATTAAAAAATTGAAATGTTTTTTATTTAAAGAAAAAATGTCTTATAATATACAAATGTCAAAACAATACAATTGCGAACTTTGCGGAAAATCATTTAATCAAAAAGGAGATTTCACCAAACATAAAAATAAAAAAGCCCCATGTATTTCATTGTCACAAATGACAGAAATGACACAAACCCAACAGGTAAAAACAGATATTAAAACAACATTAATAAGTGTTTTTAAAAATTGCTTGAATATTCTAAGAGACAATGAAGGTTTAACCGGAGAGAAAGCACTAAGAAATTTATCATATTTATTAGTATTGAAATTAATCGAGCCTCATTTTGGCAATGAAATAGACATTGATACTTTTAATTATGATTTTGGTTCTTATTTTGAAGAAAGTGTTATTGAGGAAAATAAAAAAAAATTATTGTTAATAATAAGATTTAATAATTTGTCAAAAGAAAAAGAGGATAATATTCCTAATTTAATGTCTTATTTATGGGATATTATTTTATCAAAACATCCTAGCACGAAAAACATATTTTTAAAAGGTAAAGGGTTTGATATTCAACATCAATCAACCTATAAAAAATTAATAGATAAATTAAATACTCTACCAAATACAGAAACTGATATTTTAGGTGGTGCTTATGAAGAAGTTATACAAGATGTTATGATAGGCAAAGTATTTGGACAATTCTTTACACCATTGATAATTAAAAAAATGATGATAAAATTGATTGACCCACAAATTCATCCTGACGGGAAAATAGAATCTTGTTGTGATCCAACTATGGGAACAGGTGGGTTTTTAATATCATACCTGTCAGATATTTTGAAAAAAGCAAACAATAGAAACATTCAACCTGATTGGAATTTTATTAAAACTGAAGGATTATATGGCAAAGAAATAGAACCGGATACATATCAACTTGCGGTGTCTAATTTGTTAATTTCATCAGGTCATATGTTTGAACAATTAGAGAGAGGAGATAGTATTAGACAGCCAATTACAAGAAAATTCGATAATATTCTTGCGAATCCGCCATTTGGAATAAAAGGATTAAAATATGATGATTTTAAAAGTCCATTAAAAAGTGAATATGTTCCAATTAAATCAGATAGTGCGGTTTCATTGTTTATCCAGGCAATTATTTATATGTTAAAAATTGGAGGAAAATGTGCGATTGTATTGCCAGATGGACAAGATTTAACTAAAAAATCAAATAAGACATTAGTTGCAGTTAGAGAATATTTAATGAAAACGTGTGATTTGAAAGAAATTAACTATTTGCCATCAGGTATATTTACATATACACCTATAAAGACATGTGTGTTTTATTTTGTGAAAAAGAGAGAAGGGACAGATGTAGATGTATTGGAAACCAACATTAAAGTATCAAAAACACAAAAAGAAACTGGTAGAGATTACAAATTTTCAAAAACACATCAAACAACAACTGTTAAATTTTATGATTATAATCCATATGAAGATGTAAAAAATCTATTAGTTGAAGTGCCTATTGACATAATTGCAAATAATTCATATTCGCTCAATTATGCTGAATATATGAAGGATGAATCTGAAGAAGAAACAAATAATGAAATTGTTGTGAAAACACTTGGCGAATTGTTTCATATTACAAAAGGAACTCTTCAAAGTTCTAAAAATATAGAGGGTGAATACACATTTATTACTGCTTCAGATACATATAAAACTCATAATAGTTTTACTC
>Ga0194035_1000678_pt1 | contig 19045 bp, 20 predicted proteins | sample JunL2320m_MetaG_FD_148680 | JGI IMG/M metagenome (GOLD analysis project Ga0194035, IMG submission 148680) | Anoxic zone freshwater microbial communities from boreal shield lake in IISD Experimental Lakes Area, Ontario, Canada - Jun2016-L239-20m | ecosystem: Environmental > Aquatic > Freshwater >...
AATTGAGACCGCTTTACGAAGTGCCTGGATTTGTTGTCCGTACGGCATACCGCCAGCGATGAGGCGTGAATCAAGACCAAGTGATTGGTTGAGTGGGCGCAAGGTGTCGTTGATCTGCATCGCGAGTTCGCGAGTAGGAGCCAGGATCAGTGCGAGGGGTTGATGGGCCTTGGCTTGGCGTCCAGCGAGGCGGGTGAGCATCGCGAGGCCGAAGGCGAGGGTCTTACCGGAGCCGGTCTGACCGCGACCTAGTACGTCCCGGCCAGCAATGGCATCGGGCAGGGTGGCAGTTTGGATGGGGAACGGTTCGAGGATCCCGCCGGCTTTGAGGACCTTTACGAGCGCAGGATTAACACCGAGTTTGAAGAATGACATGGACAAGTACACCTAACGGGACGACAAGCGCGTCCCGAAATGGCCCAACTTCGACCAAGATGTTGCCAAGACTCGCAAGTAAACGCACGAAGCGTTCAGGGAAGTTCTTTTGAAGCGGATGCTCCAACTGACCCAAGTCTACCGTGGCTTTGCGCTGCTCTTTACCAGCGTGTTCCCGATGCTGGATTTACGCTCGTGGCAGACTGCAGGCATGATCAACATTTGCCTTGCAGGAGCTACTGGTTGGACGGGTGTAGCCCTGGCCCACGCTATTCATGAAAGTTCAGATCTCAAGTTAGTTTCTGCAGTTGCTCGTAAAAGCGCAGGTGGGGATCTTGGTGAAGCGCTGGGTGTGGGAAGTTGGGGCGTCCCGGTATTCGCTGATATCAACGATGCACTCGATGGCGTTGATGTAATGATCGAATACACCAGCCATGCAACCGTTAAGGCAAATACGTTGGCAGCCATCGCTCACGGCGTGCACGTGATCGTCGGATCCTCGGGCCTCACCGGCGCTGATTACGACGACGTCGATGCAGCTGCGAAGAAAGCCGGCGTCGGAGTTGTGGGTTCCGGAAACTTTGCGATCACGGCAGCGTTAGCACAAGCAGCAGCCGTGATGGTGGCAAAGCATCTTCCGCAATGGGAAGTCATCGACTACGCAAGTTTCACAAAGCCTGATGTGCCAAGTGGTACTGCTCGCGAACTCGCCGAAAAACTGAGCGCAGTACATCGCCCAGCGATCGGTGTCGAAGTTGCTGATATTGCCGGACCAAAGGAGGCACGTGGCGCAGATATCGATGGCACCCGCGTGCACTCGATTCGCCAACCAAGTTTCGTTGTTTCCACTGAAGTAATTTTTGGACTCCCAGAACAACGTCTTGCTATTCGCTTTGATGCCGGGAGTTCTCCAGCACCTTATGTAGATGGCACTTTGCTAGCTGCGCGCGCAGTCATCAAACAAAAAGGTCTTATCCGCGGACTGGATACTCTTCTACTGCAGTAGGAGCAAAGATGTTGATCGATACGGTTCGGCGCACCACGATCACTACGTACAACATTGCCGAAAGCCTGCGCTATTACGTCGATACGTTAGGCATGGAGGTCTGGTTCGACACCACGCTTGTCGATGAAGTCGTTTGTGAGGTGTACGACTTATCTGCTGGCACTCCAGTACGAGTGATGATTCTTCGTGGTGAAATTGAAAGTGCAGAATCGACGCGTGGCCCCGTGGTGAGCGGCATGGTGGGGCTGATGGAATTCGTTGGCCTTTCCTCTCCTGACCCATCTCCAGCTGCCCGTCGCCCGGTATCCGGAGAGATAGTCCTGATGTTTGGTACTCAACATATGCTCGAAATCGAATCACGCATTACATCTGCCGGTTTCCATCTTGAAGGGCCCCCCATTCGTCTCGGCGTGAGTGGGCGAAACGTGGTGTACGAATTGCTTGGTCGTGACCCCAACGGAGTGAGAATTGCTTTCTCGCAGATGAGTGAGATCTATCTATGAGTTATATAGCAGTGATATTTACTTCTACTCGTTGGGATAGCGATCACGAGGAGTATGCGACATGGAGTCATCTGATGTCAGAAATGGTGAGAGAGATTCCAGGTTTTCTTAACTCTGACTCTTTCCGCGACCCGGAGACTCGGGAAGGCGTCACGATCGCTTATTTCGAAAATGAAGAAGCAGTAAAGACGTGGCGCGAAGTCAGCGAGCATCAAGAAGCCCAGCAACTGGGTCGCGAAAAGTTCTACGGCGAGTACCGCGTTCGTATCGCCCGCGTGGAGCGCGAGTATGACTGGAAGAGACCGAACTAGAGCGCTGGAGTGAAACCGAGCACTTCGCCAAAGAAGGTGAGTTCGCTCTCCAGGCTATCGATGATCGAAGTGGCCTTGATGAATCCGTGGCCTTCTCCCTCGTAAGCGATATAGCGATGCTTGATTCCTTTTCGGACACAGACATCGCGGAAAGCTTCTGATTGCGCTGGTGGCACCACTTTGTCATCGAGTCCTTGGAAGATGATCAGTGGTGCAGAGAGATTCTCTGCATGAGTAATCGGTGAACGTTCAACGTAGAGATCTTTTCGCTCGGGATATGGTCCGATCATCGAATCGAGGTAACGCGATTCAAAATCGTGGGTATCAGTAGCGAGCGTTTCGCAATCCGCAACGCCGTAATAAGAGGCGCCCGCCGCGAAGACATCACCCATCACGAGTGCATTCAGCACAGTGAAGCCGCCGGCGCTGCCACCCTTGATCACTACTTTTGATTTATCCGCGGTGCCATCGGCTACCAATGCATCAACAACAGAAAGCACATCCTCGTAATCCATAATGCCCCACTGACCACGAAGGGCATTGCGATACTCACGCCCATAACCGGTGGATCCGCCGTAATTGACGTCGACCACGGCAATTCCGCGCGAAGTGTAATAAGCGAAACTCAATTTGGCGGTAGCAGACACTTGCGAAGTTGGTCCGCCATGCGCAGTGACGAGCAATGGCACTGCTCCGCTTGCGGAGTCCTCCGGATTCTGTGGCGGATGCAAGATTGCATGTACCGAACGCCCGTTCTTCCCTGGGACGGTTATTGCTCTTGGCGTTGTGAGGTAATCAGCCGAAACAGGAAGTGTGGTCTCCCATATGGTGTTGACCACCTTCGCAGTTGCAAGATCGATTTCGACCAGTGCTGTGGGCGACTTGGCGCCGCCGGCGATGATGTATGCACGGTCTCCATTGATTGATTGCGTCGCGTTGAAGGCTGTAAATGGCGAAGCTACATCGGTACGTGACTTGCTCTTTGGATCCACGATTACGACGCGTTGATTGTCTGGAGTTCCGTGGATGGAGAGTAATCGTCCATCATTTAATACCGAAATAAACCGTTGGCCTATTTGCCACATCGGCATACCCCACTCGGCACTCTCTTCGATGATGTGCTCTTTGGTTCCATCGAGTGAGAGCTTCCAAATATTCCACCATCCCGAGGAATCCGAGATGTAGTAGAGCTCGCTGTTGTTTGCCCACTCGGGAGTCAGAATGGACTCCTCAGTGGATCCGGCGAGTGTGCGAATATTCGTTAATTCACCCTTTGAAATATCGGCTATGCGAAGTTCGGTTCCGTCCCAAGGCATTTGTGGGTGCTCCCATGCCATCCACGAGAGGTGCTTACCGTCAGGTGAGAGTCGTGGATGCATGTAAAAGTGTGATGACGATTCAAGTACCCGAAGTTTTCCGTAGAAATTAATGGCGACCAGATCCCGTTGACAATCATGTCCTTCAACAATTTCGCGAATGCACCAAATTTCATTTCCCACTTGAAGCATGCCGGCGTAACGATGCGAACGTGCCTCTTTCGGCTCTGGCGTAAGAGCTATGGGCTCACTATCGGCTTCAAGTAGATAAATGCGTTGATCGCTTTTATTACAAAAGACCAACGCAGGAGAGCCACCCCGTTCGATCATGAGCCAGCTCAATCCGCCGTATTCCAAGATGGAAGTTTTTGCATCCCATGGTGCCGGCAGGAAATCGCCCTGGCGACTGACGACAACGCGCCGTCCACCCTCATGTGGCCTGGTCTCGTCCCAATAGAGCTCGCCATCGGCCACTTGGGTGTATCCGATACTGGTGGCAGCGCCAGCGAGCATGGCGGCAGAGAGTGGCGATTTCCAAGATCCTGGAATTGATGAATTGTTCATCCGACCATCATGGCGGAATTAAGTTGCGATTGCCTAGGGATTCTGGTCTTACGGAACTAAAATTGCCCCATGAAAAGAACTGGTCTCACATTCGCCCTCATCACTTCGCTCGCCGTACTCGCTGGTTGCTCTTCGTCGAGTTCGTCGACTACGCAAAAGAGCGCGGATATGAATATGGACCAGAGCGCCATGCCAGCCCCATCGCTGGCTCCAGGGATGGCAACAGCAGCTCCTGGTGGTGGTTCTTTCCTTAGCGAAAAGCTTCCAGCAGAGGTACTTGCGCTGCCGCTCTTTGATTCTGCGGGCAACACCTTCACTTTGGGGGATTATTCGGGCAAGTATGTGGTCATCACCAATTTCCTCACCTCGTGCCATGAGATTTGCCCGATGACAACGATCAATATGCGCGACATCGCTCGGGCTGTTTCGGCGGTTGGCCTCGCCAGCAAAGTGGCAGTTCTCGAATTATCGGTAGATGGGGAACGCGATACTGCGCCTCGTCTTGCTGCCTATCAGGCGCTCTTCAACGACAGGAGTTGGACTATGGCTGGTGGGAGCAGCGCGTCACTCTCCGCGCTCTGGAAGTACTTTGGTGCCCCCGCTAAGAAAGAAGTATTCAGTGCGGCAGACGTAACTACTCTCCCTCAGGATTGGCAGACAGGCAAGAGCGATACCTACGACATGATGCACTCAGATGTAGTCATCATCCTGGGGCCAGATTCCACCTGGCGTTGGCTTGATCTCGGTTCTCCCAAGACGACTAAGGGCGACATTCCGCAGGCTCTCAAGACGTATCTGACGCAGGATGGGCAGCAGAATTTAGCCGCTCCAGAAGAGCCCACCTGGAGCGTAGAAGCGGTGCTCGCAGCCCTCACACAACTCACCATGGCTGGCTAAGCGCCCTGATTCTTATGAACTAGCGGCTTAATAAATTTTTTTGATTATTGAAGATTACAAGGCAACAAAAGATGTGGTGATAGCACCAGCTATTCCTGCGATTGCGATCCAGGTAAACCATGAACCAGCAGTGAGTAATCTCCACGTGTCAAGGACAGGATCTAATGCAGCGCGGCGGGTACGAATCACGAGCCCAAGTGCCACGAATGCTCCAAGTACGTAGTGGAGGATATTTGCCGCACCCATCAGAAATGCCATCGATGCGTAACTTCCCTCAAAGCCACCTTCCTCAGCGAGCATGAATGGCATGTGGGAAAGTTGGTTCCATTGCATCACCAATCCAATGGCAAGTGCCAAGAAGGTAATGATTGAGTAGGTACCAAGGTTGGCACGGTTCCGTTGTCCTATCCGATGTGAAATCGCAGCAACCACAAAAGGAAGCGCTAGTAACCAACCTGATCTCACGGTGAATAGATGTGCATCCTTAGGGAACCAACCGCCGGCAACGTTGAGGTTGCGGAGGTAGAAGTAGGAGAAAATCAATGCAAAGACGAAAGAGCCGTCAGCGACGATGATGAGGCGAACACCCAGGCGCTCGCGACGTCCCACAGCTTCCGGGGCATCATGATGCATTACATGCTCAGTAGATGTGCTCATTTCTCACTCTTTCCGTAGCCGTAAAAATCACCTGTGACGATTGGTGCCTCGTGGAAGTTCTCTAGGTGTATTGGATAAGGCACGGTCCACTCGAGCGTCTTTGCACCCCATGGATTCATTGGAGCGATCTTTCCCTTGCGCCATGAATGAACTACTGCGTAAAGCAGCACGATCATCCCAATGCCCACCATGTAGGCGCCGATAGTGCTGATCAAATCGGAAGTCGCGAACTTCTGTTCGTAATCAGCAACGCGTCGTGGTTGGCCTTGTGAGCCCGCAGCAAACATGCCGAGGAAGAGTACTTGGAAACCAATCTGTACCAACCAGAAGGAGATGTAACCAGATCGTTCATCTAGCATGCGACCCGTCATCTTCGGGAACCAGTACGCAAGACCTGCGATAGCACCCGTAAGTGCTGACCCCATCAACGTATAGTGGAAATGTGCGGTGACGAACATGGAGCCGTGGAGATAATCATCTGCTGGCACATCAGAGAGGTAGATACCGGTGATCCCGCCGATGAGGAAATTCCAGAGGAGTGCGTAGACGCCGAGCATCGGGAGTTTCATCCACGGTCGACCTCGCCAAAGCGTTCCAAGCAAGACCAAGAAGAGCAGACCTGTCGGGATGGAAATTATTTCAGTAGTGACCATGAATGGACCATTCAAACTAGGCAGCCATCCGGAGATGTACATATGGTGGGCCCAGACGAGAAAGCTGAGACCTACTATGCCTGCCATACCAACCACTGCACTTGTGTATGAGAAGAGTGGTGATCGCGCGAATACGGGTGCAACCTCCATGAGAATGGCCACGCCGGGAAGCAAGATTACGTAGACCTCAGGATGACCCATGATCCAGAAGAGGTGGGCATAGAGCCACCCACTTCCTCCCAGGTTCGCATCGAAGAAGTGCGTTCCGATCGTACGATCCAAGGCTGCCATTATTTGCGACACCATGAATGTGGGGAATGCCGGAATGGCTAGTGCCACACTCATGGTCGCACCGATGACAAAGATCGGTACTCGGTTCCATTTCATGCCCTTTGCGCGCATGGTAACCACGGTTGTAGTGATATTTGCTCCAGCAATTGCCGAAGAAATAGCGAAAATAATGATGGTCACGATAAACGCATTCATACCTGGTCCTGCTTGCACGCTCAATGGTGCGTATGCAGTCCAGCCGGTAGGGATGCCACCGTAGAACCATGCAGAACAGAGCACGGGAATGGCGGTGAAGAGGAGCCACCAGCTGAGTGCATTGAGACGTGGGAAAGCCATGTCACGCGCACCAATCATGATGGGCAGAATGAAGTTACCAAAAGGTCCCGTAGACACGATGATCATCGCGATAATCATCGTGATGCCATGTAGACCCACGAGCGAGTTGTAAATCTCTGCATTGACCCACTTGGAACCTGGAGTGATGAGGTTGGTGCGAATCATCATTGCCATGGTTCCACCAGCGCCGAGCAACACCATTACACCGACGAGGTATTGGATACCTACGACTTTGTGATCCGTGCAGTAGCGGAAGTAGCGAGATACTCCTTGACCTTTTCCTGCGAGGAAGAGTTGCTCTTCGTCAGTGAGGTCCTTACCGATGAGCCAGCGAAATGGTCCGATGAAGGCGCCAATGCCAATCAGGAAGCCGATGCACCAGGCGAACATTGAGAGGGTGAGAAGGCGGTTTTCTTCCATAGGGACTTCGACATCCCACATACTCTTACCCCAAAAGTACATAGCTTCAGCAAAAATGATTCCGACGATCATGCCGGTACCCATGTGGAGTCTTGTGATGAGACTCTTAGGTGGGTTAGGGCGAGATCCTTCGACCTTTGCGTGCTCCAGTGTTGTCATGCTGTGTGGCCTCCTAGCGAGGTTACCCATTGGTTGAAGTCAGCCGCAGCCATCACTTCTCCCTGCGTTTCCATGTACGCGTGATAGAGCCCGCAAAGTTCGGCACATTTTACTTCGATGTGTCCGAGCTTATTGGGCGTAGTACGAGCCAGCGTGGTCACTTTGTCGTTGGCATCAACTTTGACACCGAGTTGAACTGGCCAGAAGGAGTGGTTCACATCTACTGAAGTGACCTTGAAAATTACTGGTCGGTCTATAGGGAGATTAAGGTTTGGCGATTGCACGCCAAGTTCCGGATAGTTAAAGGTCCACACCCATTGCGAACCAGTCACTTCCACTGTGAGGGCTGTCTTAGCATTAGTTGCATTTGCCTCGGCGTTTACATTCATTTCGGTGAGGCCCCACACAATTGCCACGATGCAGAAGAGAGCCGAAACAATCGTCCATCCAAAGATGATGGGGGTATGCCCTCTAAAGTTGGCAGCCTCAGCCGGTGGGGTATCACCCTTGTGGCGATCGAGGAGTGTGTAGAGTGCCACAGCAATTACTACTCCAGCAATTGGTGCAGTAATCACCGTGAAGTAGACGATGACATCTCTGCCGCGCTTCATATTCTCGCTCATGACCTCTGGCATAAATTTTGGATAGAACCAGAGTCCGATGAAGACGAAAAAGGCAGTGATGATGATTCCGAAGACAATCGTGACACGGACGTCTTTTTCAGCTAAAGCGGCCTTCACGCGTTGCCCTGGAGTAGGCGCTAGCTCCTCTACATCGTGAAAATCGCTCATTTGACGGTCACCTTTCCGGACATGAAGCCGTACTTGCTCATCGCAGCACCGAACTTCGCGTATGTGCCATCACCACAGGGGTACTCACAATTCCAGACGTACTCTCCTGGTCCCTTTGTATAGAAAGAGAACTCCATAACGTTTGGAGTGGGAAGCGTGCCTGACTCGTCGAACTTCGTCATGGCTTCTTCCGATTGAATCATCAGCGGAACATTCAGAAAGAGCGGATCTTGCGAGCTAGTAGGAAGGCCGTGGAGAGTGAAGGTGTGCTGGACTTGGGCATCAGTGAGACCAGTGACGGACTTGCCGTTGAGCATCATGGTTCCGTCGACAGTGCCGACCACGCGGGCGAAGTAGGGGTTATTTAATTTCTCGCCGCCGTCGTAGCCATAGATTTTCATCTTGATCAGCGAGTGCGCTGGCAATACAAGGTGGGTGGAAGGTCCATAGGTAACAAAACCCGGATGGCTGCCATTGGCATTCTGTATGTTGTTCGAACTCGCGCTGTCAGCGAAAACCGAAAGCTCAATGGAGGCCGTGTTCATCTTGCCTTGCGGGGTATCTGTCATACCCATCGCAGTGGCAAAAAGTGGCGGTTGCGGATCAGCACTTGCGCTATGCAAGTAAAGGCCAACCCCGGCAACCACAGCGACGCTGACGAGAACGAAGAGGACACCCCCTAACAACTTCTTGGCGCCAGTACTGGCTCCAGTTGCAGTTGTGGTCACAATTCCACCTTCCCGATCAATTCGAGTTCAATTCTTGAGACGTGTGTCACTAGAGTAGAACAGTGAGCTCACTTTAACGTCCTTCGTAACTCTTTTTTTGGGATGAATGTAAGAGTTAAGTATTAAATGGGAGGATATATCTGATATGTCGTTAAATATCGGGTGGGATCTCCTCTTTGGGCTTCCCATCCTCGCGGCCGCCGCTTGGTACCACAGCGCCGTCACCCCAGCCATACCTGGGTGGCGTCGGGGGCTCTTCTTTGGGGGCTTGGCACTGGCATTCATCGTGTTGGTCGGCCCGGTTGCGCACTATGCCGTGCGTATTTTTTGGGTCCACATGGTGCAACACATCTCCTTGATGATGCTCATTTCTCCAATGATCGTCCTGGGGGCGCCGATGGCAGTAGCTGCGGCCGCACCGCCATCTTGCGTTGGCACGTTCTTAAGAGCGGGGTATCGCTCCTGGTTTGTGCGCACCATCGTGAAGCCACAAATTGGTTTTGGAATCTTTCTGGTCGCACTTTTTGCCACTCATTTTTCGCCTCTCGCCAACGCAGGTATGAAAAATGGCAACGTGCACTCCTTAGAACTCGTCATTTTTCTCGTAGCTGGGTTGATCTACTACTACCCGTTGATGAGCGGAAACCCGATGCCGTTTCATGTAGTTCATCCGATCCGACTCGCTTCGCTCTTTGGCATGATGGTTCCCGAAACTATGACTGGTTTCTTCTTGTATTCGAGTAGTCGTCTTCTGCATGATGTCCCTGTGATGGCGGGCATGAACATGGCGCATAGTGCGAGTGCTCTAAACGATCAGCGCATCGGTGGTTCACTGATGTGGAGTATGGGAATGCTGATCGATGCAGGCTGGCTTGCACTCACTGCTCGAGATTGGTTTGTGCACGAACGCGAATCTGATGAGGAAGAGTAATGGCTGACGAGTTATGGGTCTCTGATGAACCCGAGCGCGCTCCTCTCAAGAGTGCGGCGAACGATCCGAAGCGTAAGTGGCTCTTGCTTGGAATCCCGTTGTGCGTGGTGCTCGCTATAGTTGAACTTGGACGTGCGTTTTCAGGTAACCGACGAAGTTGGGTTTACGTTTTTGAATGGCCATTCTTTGCGATCTTTATCGGCTATATGTATTGGAAGTTAACGCATCCGACCAACTTTGATGAATTAGAAGAGTCAGAAGACGAGTAGATGTTATGAATTGTGTGGAATATGTTGCATGCCCCAGGCATACATAGCAATTGCACCAGCAGCGGATGCATTCATTGATCTAGTTGAACCAAACTGTGAGATCTCATAGATTTTTTCACAAGCAGAGATTCCCTCATCTGACATTCCGCTTCCTTCTTGCCCAAAGAACATTACACACGACTTTGGAATCGTGGCTTTCTCTAGTGAAGTGGAACCAGGGACATTGTCGATACCAATAATTGGAATCTTCTGTTCATCACACCAGGTTTTGAAATCAGCCACTGTTGGATGGTGATGAACAGTGAGGTATTTATCAGTGACCATCGCCCCACGTCGGTTCCAATCGCGCTTTCCCACAATGTGAATCCCGGCAACGTTAAATGCATTTGCTGTTCTCACGATGGAGCCAATATTTAAGTCGTGTTGCCAATTCTCGATCGCAATGTGTAATGCGTGGCGGCGGGTATCTAATTCCGCCACGATGGCAGAAACCGTCCAATACCTGTATTTGTCGAGGACATTTCGCCGATCACCATTAGCCAGCAATTCAGGATCGAATTGCTCACCCTTGGGCCATGGCTCTGGATGCGGCCCTACCCCGACTACCGGAAAGAACTCACCCGGACCTATTGCGTCGTTATTGCGAGCATCCATATTTATTGAACGGCGGCAGAGATGGCGGCTGTGTGTGCTGGAGTTGAGCCACAGCATGAACCCACAACGTTGACGCCAAAGCTCTTCATTTCCGTGGCGTACTTGCCCATCTCATCGGGAGTACCTTCATAAATAAAGGTGTCACCGACCAACTTTGGTAGCCCAGAGTTTGATTGAGTAATGATGAAAACTCCATCAGGTCGTGCATCTACCAATTCTTTGGCGATGACACGCATTTCATCAATACCGCGACCACAATTTGCACCAATAATTCGTACGCCAAGGGATGCAAGGTAAGTCACTGCAAGTGTGGGCTTTACACCCATCATGGTCCGCAGGTTTGTATCAAAACTCATAGTGGCGATGATGGGTAGGTGGGGAGCCACTTCCTTCGCAGCGTTTACTGCGGCTTCCACCTCTGCCAAATCACTCATGGTTTCGATGAGGATGGCATCTACTCCACCATCAGCGAGCGCTTTGATCTGTGCGGCGAAAATTTCCTGTGCGCTCTCTAAAGTGAGGGTGCCCATTGGATCCATGAGCTCTCCTGAAGGTCCGACATCTCCCATCACGAAACAATTTGGGTGGCGATCGGCCACCTTGCGAGCCACCTCGGCGCCTGCCTTATTCAATTCGTAAAGTCGATCTTCGAGACCGTGCATCGCTAACCGACCTGCGGTGCCACCAAAAGTATTGGTAGTGATGAGGTTTGCACCGGCGGCGGCGTATGCCTCGAGTACCGCTTCAATGCGATCAGGGTGCTCCACATTCCACAGTTCCGGCGCACCGCCATCGTCGAGTCCGCTCTCTTGGAGCATGGTCCCCATCGCGCCATCTGAAATTAGGGTTCCCTGTGCGAGGGCATCATAAATCGCGGACATTACTTATCTCCTATTTGATTGAGGATCTGATTGATCTTCTCTTCGCTAAATTCACTTTCTAATTCTGCAGCAATTGCAGCAGCTACTTCTACTGGCGCGCCACTTCGCTCCACCCATGGATCGCGGTTCCAGCCATTCATATACGCGTCGGCATCTATCTCTCCAAGGCGCATAGCAGCTTCATCGATCGCCTCTTGAAATCTATTAGGTAGTGAAATCTTGGAAACTTCTTCACCGCTTTTTGCGACAACCATCGATGGGAGCTCACGCCATCGGGTAATTTGGTATTCAGCCATATGGCGACCCTAGCAATAACTCCGGTTCCATCAAGTTGAAGGAGAGCAATGAGTCGATCGCGAAAGACCATTCTCGTTCTAGCCGCGGTTTTGACCTCGTTGATCCTTGCAGCTTGTGGCCAGGGATTAGAAGGCGGCGAGGAGGGAGGTGGCGACGATCGGGCACCGAGCGCACCCCTCACGCCCAACGCCCCCAAGGCCGGTCAGGAGGGCGGAACTCAAGTGCTGCCACCGATCATGGTCGATGAGGTCAGCACGGAGGCCTCGTTGCCGATGACGAACACGCTGGTCTTTAACCTCACGAACCCGGGAGCGTGGAGATTCGCCGCAGAACCTGGAGATCTCTTGGAATTCACCCCCGGTGGGGATCAAGGCACGTACACCACCAATCCATCTGCGAAACCACTCAAGCCTGGAGTTGCAACAGTTACGGCTTCTGACGGTATGCAGAAAATCGTCTTCACGATTACCGTCACCCAATAGTGGTCTTTAGCTGGAAGGACTTAGGCTGAGCTAGTGAATATGGTGAAGCGGGCGTTCAACGCAAAGTATCGAAACACCATTATCGGCCGTGCTGCTCGCCTCCTTTCTAAGAGTGATCGTCGCAAAGTCTTCATTGTTATCTTGATTCAAATTTTCTTGGGTGCTCTCGATCTACTCGGTGTAGCGCTCATTGGTATCGTCGGTGCACTCGCGGTCTCCGGTGTGCAATCACGCGTCCCTGGCGATCGCGTGAGTTCAGTATTGGATTTTGTGGGACTTTCGAGTTTTGATTTTCAAACTCAAACCGCCCTTCTCGGATTAGCTGCTGGCGTTATTCTCGTGGGTAGAACTGTGCTCTCGGTCTTCTTCACTCGCAAGGCGCTCTTCTTCTTGGGTCGTCGCGGTGCGGCTATCTCAGCCGATCTTACTTCGCGCGTGCTCTCACAATCGCTCCTTGCAGTACAAGCACGTACCTCTCAAGAGACTCTTTACGCTCTCACTTCCGGCGTAGGAAGTGTCACGTTAGGTTTACTTGGCACAGTTGTAACAATGGCATCAGACGCTTCACTCCTTGCTGTGATGGCCGTTGGTCTCGTAGTGGTCGATCCCACTGTCGCGCTTTCAAGTTTCATCTTCTTTGCCCTCATTGGATTTCTTCTTCAGCGTTTACTGAGTGGAAAAGCTCAGCGCCTTGGTATGGAGCAATCTGAGCTCAGTATTACCAGCAACGAAAAGATCGTTGAAGTATTGAGTTCTTATCGCGAATCTTTGGTGCGCAATCGCCGCGCTTACTACGCAAAAGAGATTGGTGAACTGCGTTACAAATTGGCACATGCCCAAGCTGAAATTGCCTTTATGCCGAACGTTTCTAAATATGTTTTAGAAACTTCAGTTGTCTTGGGTGCTCTCTTGCTTTCAGCGGCTCAGTTCCTTCTGCAGGATGCCGGTCACGCGGTGGGCACGTTGGCGATCTTCTTAGCGGCAGGTACTCGCATTGCGCCAGCGATCTTGCGCGTCCAACAAGGCATGCTAAATATTCGTTCCAGCGCGGGTGCTTCTAAAGTCACTCTCGATCTTGCAGAGAGTTTGCAACATATTGCAGTGCCGAAGTTGGCAAAAGAAGATTCATTAGCGACCGAGCATCGTGGATTCAACGCCACTATTACTTTGTCTGATGCCACTTTCACTTATCCGGGTAAAGCAGAACCCGCGGTGCGCGATGTCTCGCTTGAAATTACTAACGGTGCGTTTGTGGCATTCGTGGGACCATCGGGTGCCGGCAAAACAACCATCGTTGATATCTTGCTTGGAATTTTGCCGCCCGCAGAAGGCAGCGTCACAATTTCTGGTCTACCTCCCATGGAAGCAATTACTACGTGGCCGGGAGCAGTTGCATATGTGCCACAAGATGTTGCAATCGCGAGTGGAACATTTAGAGAGAACATCGCACTCGGTTTTCCACCAGCATTTGCGACCGATGAGTCCATCTGGGAGACCTTGCGGGTAGCCCACCTTGATGATTTTGTGCGTGAGTTAGAAAAGGGCATCGATACCGAAGTAGGCGAGCGTGGCGCACGAGTAAGTGGTGGCCAACGTCAACGCCTAGGTATCGCGCGTGCTCTTTTCACAAAACCCAAACTATTGGTCCTTGATGAGGCAACGAGTGCACTCGACGCTGAGACCGAAGCAAATGTGGCGGCAGCGATTCAATCTCTTCGTGGCAGCACCACGGTAGTCATGATTGCCCACCGTCTAGCTACCGTGCGCTCTGCTGACTTGGTGGTTTACCTCGATCAGGGCCGCGCTCTTGCCATGGGGACTTTTGAGGAAGTGCGCGCGCAAGTGCCAGACTTTGACCATCAAGCGAATTTGCTTGGGCTCTAGAGGGATTCTTTAGAGGGATTCACCGCAAACCCACGCTTTACCTGTGGGTAACTCGGATGAGTCGCTCGGCTTTTCGTGGCAGGGTGTCCCTATGTCAACTTCTTCGGCAATTTCAGTCACCGGACTGACCAAGCGTTACGGCGAGCGCCTCGCACTCGACCACGCCACCTTCGATGTTCCTAAGGGAAGCGTCTGCGGCTTTGTCGGCCCCAACGGCTCAGGCAAGACCACCACTATCCGCATGCTGCTCTCACTCATTACTCCCACTGATGGCAGTGGCACTGTGCTTGGTGAAAAAATTAGTCACCCAGAGAAGTACCTCAGTCGCGTGGGGGCGATGATCGAAGGTCCAGCTTTCTATCCCGCGCTCTCAGGAGCTGAGAATTTGAAAATGCTCGCCACTCTTGGTGGGTTTCCGCATGAACGTGTAGGGGAACTTCTTGAGTTAGTGGGTCTCAGTGATCGCGCTAAGTCAAAGTACAAGCAGTACTCACTCGGTATGAAACAACGCCTTGGTATCGCGGCTGCATTACTCCCCAAGCCGGAGCTACTGATTCTTGATGAACCCACTAATGGCTTAGATCCCGCTGGAATCCACGAAGTACGAACACTGCTGCGCTCACTGGCCGACGGTGGCATCACCGTTTTTGTCTCGAGCCACTTGTTGAGCGAACTTGAGCAAATCAGTGATCACTTAGTGATGCTTCGCGAAGGAAAAATGATTTTCAGTGGCGCCACTGAGGCGCTCCTTGCGGCCCAACAACCGACTGTTATCGCCCGCACTCTCAACGATTCAGATCTTCCCAGGCTTATTGAGATTGCAAAGTCTGCTGGTCATGAGGGAGTTATTTTTGATGGTGCTGTGCATGTCATCGCCAATGATGATTGGGCGAGTGAATTCAACACACTAGTTTTCGCACAAGGGCTCACGCTTGCTTCACTCACAGCGGTACGGCCAACTCTTGAAGAGACTTTCTTCGAAATGACAGGAGATACCAAGTGATCCGCGTAATTCGCGCCGAGTGGCGCAAGCTCCGTCGCCCCACACTCTTACTTGGAACGCTTGGTGCCGTAGGTGCCATTGCAGTTCTTACCGCTTCTATTCCGTACATCGCGATGGATTCTCCACGGCGTGGGCGAGAACGTGGGTTCAGTCGCGAAACCATTGAAGGATTTACTGGTCTCTCACTTGGTCTCGCATTCGCCTCAACACTTCTTGGCATCGTGGCGCTCTCTGTTTTTGCTTCCCAAACAGCGCAAGAGTATTCGCATGGAACTTTGAGAAATCTTCTTGTTCGCCAGCCACGTCGAATGGTTTTGCTCGGCGGCAAGGCCGTTTCTATGGCTCTCTTCGGAATGCTAGTAGTGGTGGAAACTTCAATTATCTCTGTTATTACCGAATACTTCTGGGCGAACGCAAAGGGCATTCCGACGGCAGCTTGGACCGAAGGTGGCATTAGTGGTGATGGCATTTCCAATCTCTTCACCACGTTGGGCAATGTCTCCCTAGCAACGGTTGGCTTTGGAATTATCGGAATGTTGCTTGGCTTAATTTTGCGCTCTCCGATTTCCTCGATTGCCATTGGTATCTCGTGGGTGATGATCGTTGAAGGAATTGTGGGAGCGGTATGGGAGAGCACGCAGAAGTACCTTCCCGGGCTGCTCCTTACCGCGGTGGGTAGTGGGGGTTCAACCACCATTACATATAAATGGGCGCTGACCACCTCCCTCCTGATCTTGATTGCGGCGGGAGCGTTGGCTGCCCTGCTCTTCAAAAAGCGCGACGTCTCCTCCTAATTCGCCCTGGTAATTCACAGGCAACTTTGCGAGTAAATCCAAGGGTGTAGGCGGGCTCCCCTTTATCCTTAGGGTGTCTCTTCCCCTCAGGAGTTCTCTTGGTATCTCGTAGATTGCCGATTTTCCGCGTGTTCCTTGCGCTCTCGGTGGTGCTTGCCCCGGTACTCATCACTGACGTAGCCGATGCAAAGACGAGAAAACCCACGCTCCAGGAAATTGCCGCCGCCAAGGCCAAAGAAGTCGCTAAGGCAAAAGCTGCTACCGCGGCTAAAGCGAAACTAGATGCGGCTGCGGCGCGATTGAAAGTTTTAGCCGCGAAGGCTGCGGCTGCCAAAGCTATTTTGGATCGCGAGAAGGCTGAACTCCAGGTGGCGAAAGCTTTCTCTGCTGTTGCTGCCAGGAAGACCGCTCTCGCGCGAGCAGAAGTTGAAAGTGCAAACCAACAGATTGGCACAATCGCTGCGGGTGTCTACAAAATGGGTGGTGGTTTTACTTCACTTAATTCGCTGCTTGAATCTGACGGTCCGGCAGATTTGATTGATCGCCTCAACACTCTTGGAGTGGTTTCCAATAACACTAATTTGGCCCTTAATCGGTTAGAAAGCGCACGTGATGACGCCGTTAAAGCTAAAGCCGAAGCTGATGCAGCTCGTGCTGTGCAAGCGGCTGCGACCGAGAAGGTTCGCGTTGCCAAAGTTGCTGCAGATGTTGTGAAGGAGAATCAGAAGAGAGAAGTTGATTCACTGATGGCAATGCAGAATGCGCTTGCCAAGCAGTTAGCAAGCGCGCGGAATGTGCGTGTCACTCTTGAACAACAACGACAACTTGCGATTCTTGAAGAGCAAGCAGCAAATACCGCTTCAAGTACTTCTGGGCAGGCTCGTATCTGGCCAGATCGAGGTTTCACTGGTCGCCAAACAATTCGCACCACGGCGGAGCAGAGGCAAGTGGCGCTCGACTTCGCCATCAAGGAAGTGAAATCGGGTAAGCCGTACGTGTGGGGCGCGCAAGGTCCGAATAGTTACGATTGTTCAGGGCTGGTCTATGCGGCATACAAAAAAGCTGGTCTCACTTCACCTTCGTGGTCTCGGTTAAATGCCGCGCTTTTCTTTGTGGCATCCAAGCGCGTGCCATTGGCCGATTTACAACCAGGAGATCTGGTCTTCTGGTCGTATAACGGAAGCGTGCAAGCCATTCACCACATCGCGATTTATGCTGGAGATAATATGGTCTGGGAAGCGCGCAATACGCGTGCAGGACTCAAGTACTCCTCTATCTACGGCATGGATGGATTAATGCCATCCGGTGGCCGCGTTTAAGCGGGTAGCAACCGCAGCGTTTTGCCTGCTGCTCTTAGTTGCTTGCGCGGCTACAAATTCGGCTACCGAGAGATCCCCGCAAGTAAAAGCAAGTGTTGAGCCTCCACCTCCACCGGCAATTTCCCCTGACGCACTATGGAAAATTGTTGATCCGTTGCTCGCAAATATCAATCTTGGTCAGTCAGTCGGCATGGCTGTGGTGGACGTGGCAACGGGGCAGTTACTCTACGACACTGGTGGCACGTTTGTTCCGGCATCGACTGCCAAATTATTTACTGGGGCAGCCCTCTTGCTTACCTTCGACTCGAAAATTCCGGTCACCACAAAAGATGGTAAGTCGGTAGACCTCGGTACTGAATTAGGACGTGTGCTTGCCGAGAGCGATAACGAAGGGGCGAAGGCGCTGGCAAAACTTCTTCCCAAACCTGCGACCGAGATGTTGATCTTTGAATTACCCGAATTAGATCTCAGCGAAACGGTGCTGGTGGACCCTGCTGGCCTTTCACGAAAGAACAAGACATCTCCCCGCGCGCTCGCTTCGCTGTTGGCATTAGCGTGGAACAACCCAAGACTGGCAGCGTTGGTTGCCGGCCTACCGGTCTCAGGGGAGAGCGGCACGATGAAGAAGCGAGCAGTAAACGAGCCGGGCTCCCTGCTTGCAAAAACTGGCACACTCAGTGGAGTCAATGCGCTAGCTGGCATCTTTCAAACTTCGGCAGGCAGGGCAATCTCATTCGCTATCTTGGCCGATGCAGTTCCGATTGAGCCTGGTGGAACGGATAAAGCGCGAAAGGCAATCGACCAGATAGCGACAGCATTGGTAAACGCCAACTAATATTTACTAGTGGTCACGCATTCAGAAGAGCTCATGGAGTTGCGCACTGCAGTGCGCGCTGACCTAGCGCTGCTAGCTGCGGGTGATCGGATTGTGATCGCTTGCTCCGGTGGCGCAGATTCCATTGCGCTCGCGTATGCGCTCTCGTTAGAAGCGCCAAAAATGGCGCTCGCACTCTCGGCGGTCACTGTCGATCACGGTTTACAAGAAAACTCGACTGAGGTGGCAAGTGCCTGCGCTACTTTTCTTTCAACACTGAATATCCCAACTGAAATTATCAATGTAGTTGTGGGCACTGATGGTGGGTTAGAAGCGGCTGCACGAGATGCCCGATATGGCGCGCTAGTAGCTCATGCGAAAGGCGTGGGTGCGGTAGCCATATATCTAGCCCACTCACTTGACGATCAAGCCGAGAGCGTCCTGTTGGGGCTAGCCCGTGGATCTGGCCCGCGATCGATTGCCGGAATGTCTGCGGTGAGCGGAATCTATCGACGCCCAGCGCTAGGTATTAGGCGGACGGTCTTGCGATCTGTGGCGGAGTCACTCGGCCACATCGTTGATGATCCGATGAATTTGGATCGCCGCTTTCTGCGGGTAAAATTACGTACGCAGCTCATTCCGGCGCTGGACGAGGCGCTCGGCGGCGGAGTTCCGCAGGCGTTGGCGCGCACGGCGCTCCTGCTCCAGGA
>Ga0194035_1000687_pt1 | contig 18918 bp, 9 predicted proteins | sample JunL2320m_MetaG_FD_148680 | JGI IMG/M metagenome (GOLD analysis project Ga0194035, IMG submission 148680) | Anoxic zone freshwater microbial communities from boreal shield lake in IISD Experimental Lakes Area, Ontario, Canada - Jun2016-L239-20m | ecosystem: Environmental > Aquatic > Freshwater >...
ACCTCCTGCGAGAATGTTTCGATCATTCCTTCCTCCCCCTGGTTGGTGGGTGCCGAAAAAGCCTTGGCTGGACAACCCGGCGCTGAACAATGCTTGCGAGAGAAGCTTGATGAGCTCACTGACAAACAGTTTGATTATGTTTTGATCGACTGTCCGCCCACCCTTGGTGTCCTGACGGTCAATGCCCTGAATGCCGCTCGCGAATTGCTTGTTCCTGTGGAATGCCATGTCATGGGCCTTCATGGCCTTGCCCAGCTCATGAAGACGGTTGATCTGGTGAAGAAACGCCTAAACCCTCATCTGAGAATTTGTGGGATCGTCGCATGCCGGGTGGATCGCAGAACACGTCACGGCAAGGAAGTTGTCGAGATTCTTCGAGAACGGTTTGCTACCGAGACTTTCAAGACTGAGATTCGTGAGAACGTCAGACTTGCCGAGTGTCCATCGCAAGGTGTTCCGATTACTGTGTATGCCCCTACCAGCCCCGGAGCGGAAGATTTCAGAAGTTTGGCAAAAGAACTGATATCTCAAGAGACCAACAAAACGGAAAGGTGATAAACCACCATGGCTACGCCAAAGCAATCACGGACGATAAAGAACGACCCTTTTGCTGACCTCATACCAGATCCCGAAGTTACCAAGTTAAGAGAGAAGGCTGAGACCAAGACAGAAACAGCAATACCAACGAATGGAAGCTTATCAAGGCCGCAAACGAAAACGAAGATCACAATCATGATAGACAGTGCATTGGCAGAGCGTATCAAGAATGCGGTCTATTGGAATCCAGAACTGACGGTAGCAGGCTTGGCAGTCGAAGGAATCAGACGAACGATAAACGAAATCGAAAAGAAGAATCAGGGGCCTTACCCACCTCGCACTTCTCAACTGAAACCCGGTAGGCCCCTCAAATAAGCGCACTCAAAAGAGACAGACCACCAATAGTATTGTTGACTTATGTACACTTGTAATCCGGGGGATATACTTATTGATTAGTAGTTTAGGAATAGTAGATAGTTCAGTTTAAGGCGATGTTGCACACGTTACTAGACCAGAAAAGGCGTGCACCTTTAACAAGAAGACAGGAATGAGGCATATATTAGCATGTAATATTATGTTCTATAGTTACTTACATCATTTTGAATGCGTTTTAATTGATCTTTTGTACACTCGTAATCTGAGGGATGTTTTTATATGTTGGAAATGGGCGTGTATGAAGGGCCACAAGTTCATGGCAAGAGTTAAGTTTATGTAATACCCTACTATTAAATATTGTAGAGTTTGTCAGAGGATATATAATGTGATCATATGGACATTACTTTTCCAAAAGATTTGTAGAACGGTTTCTGTAGAGTTATTGACGTAAGTCTAATAAGTTCGATAGGCATACCCTCATTAATAGATCGCTATTCGATATATCAGTCAGCGATTTGGTGATTTGGGATGGCTTGTACACATTTATTACACTAGTATACAATATAAATTGTATACTACTTGTACAGTATTTTATTCTATTACGTTTGTAATCAAAATGGCATTCTTTTACGACCTATGTTAATTTGAACATGCTGTACACTATTTGTACACTCGTAATCTGAGGGATGCTGTTCACTACCTTTATACTAGTGTACGGAAAAAAAAATTGACGTGTATACAACTTGTACATGAATTGGATTTAAATAACATATTATAATGTTCACTAGTGACATGAGGTAATTGTACACATGTTGTACACTATTTTATACTATTTGTAAAATATAATGTACACTACTTTTGAACACTACTTTGTATATATATCTGAACACTTTTTGTTCACTAGTGTACTGATTTAAATATATTCACATTTATACACCATTGTACAGTATTACTGATAATGTACTATTAGATATTTATATTGTGCGAACACTTATTTGTACACTTCTTTACCGATTTTTGTACACTTATTTTACATAAGAAGTACTGCAATGAGCATTTTTTTTTCATTACCAAAGTATCAATTTATCTTATAGTAATAGGTGTTCAAAGTTACATATTTAAGTATACATAAGACCATTTGTTTTGATATGTGAAAATTTTCACATACTTTTGGACGAGAATTTCGATTTGAGTCAAGAAATGAGTTTTGAATTTATACATATTTACACTATACACAAGACCGGTTTTTAAGGAATCCCACGTGCACCTATGAACTTTTGTATATATTTTTAAGTGAATTTGGTATATTTGCAACGCTTGTATCGATTAGGTTATTTTACATATGGTATATGAACATGCCGTTTTGTACACTCGTAATCTGAGGGGTAAGTACACTTCTTTGTACACTCGTAATCTGAGGGATGTATACTACATTGTACACTCGTAATCTGAGGGATGTACACTCGTAATCTGAGGGATGTACACTACGTAATCTGAGGGATTTTTTTTGTTGTAAACCCTTACAATTTAAGGACTTAAACCCTCCGATAACTTGTTAATAACCTTAAGTATAACTTAAAACAACATCTTCGCGCGTGCGGGCGCGCTACCCGTGCGGTACACATAATCTGTAAAAGCCATTTTTTTTCTTGTTGTTGTTTTTTAAATCTTGTCTTTTTAAGCAAATCAAAAAGCCGACTTAATAGCCTGTATAAAGCGTAATATCGCATTTTATGCGACTTTTTCTTGCCTCCTGGAGAAAGTCTGTGGCCGTTTTGGCGGTTGGTGTATGATGAAAAAACGTGTTTCAGCCGTCTGATTTTGTCAAAACAGGCCCAATTTTGCGAAAGCCGGAGCCCATGTCGATGTTCGACTTTCCTACCGTCGGCGACGAATTCAGAAAAAACATTGGTCGCGACGAAATGAACCTTGCCGAGTTTCCGATTGCCCTTCTCAGCGATCGATCACCCTCGGATGTTAAAACGATTCAGTACGAAACTTCGAATGGCTTGCTGACAATCACCGGAAGTGACGATTTTGGTTTGCCAATGGCCTCGGATTCAGAAGTGATCCTGGCTCTGATCCAAATCACCCGAATGAAAAACAATTTCACCGACCCTTACGTCCGGTTTACGCTTCACGAACTCTTGAAAGTCCTTGGCTGGCCGCTCAGCGGCCATTACTACAAACGGGCCGTGGAGGCTCTTCAGCGTTGGGTCGGGGTCACACTGCGATACCATATGTCCTTCTGGGATAACGAGAAAAAGAAACGCATCAACGCCAATTTTCACATCCTCGAAAGCGTAATTATCCCCCCAAAACAGACTCAGGACTCACGAAAAACCGACGACGAGATGTGCGAAATCCGCTGGAACGGCATATTCTTCGGGAGTTGCCAAGCGAACAACCTCAAATCGCTCGACTTGGAAACTTACTTGAAACTCGAATCCTCTGTCTCAAAAAGGATCTATCGATTTCTTGATAAACGCTTTGCCAAAGGGGATTACTGGACATTCGACCTATGCGAATTCGGGTACGGAAACGTGGGGCTGAGCAAGAATTATTCGCCCCCGAAAATCAAGGAGAAACTGGCTCCGGCTCTTGCAGAACTCGAGCGAAACGGTTTTTTGAAGACTTTATCCCCGGATTTACGGTTTACCAAATCCAGCGGGACTTGGCGAATCGTGTTCGAAAAAGGCTTGAACAGCACCCCGGTCGACCTGCTCGGACCTGTTCCAGAAGCCCCCGGAGAGCTCCCAGATACCACCCCTGCCCCTGTCGAAGTCATGGTCATGCTTGAGATTCCTGACCGGCTAACACGTGCCTTGGTCGAGCGGGGGGTTACGCCACTCGTTGCTCAGGCGTTGGTGTCCGGTTTTGATCCGGAATTGATCCAGAACCAAGTCGAGATTTTTGACTGGCTTCAGGTCCGGAAAAACAAGCGTCAGGCCGACAATCCAGGCGGGTTTCTGGCTGACTCGATTCGCAAAAACTATGCGGCTCCCAAAGGCTTTATGTCCAGGTCTGCACTTCGACAACTCGACGCCGATCAGGAAAAACGGCGACAAGCCGCTGAAGCAGCCCACCGAAAATCAATGGAACTCGAGAAATCCAGGGAAGAAACCCAAACCCGCCGGGCCCTGGAATATCTGGCCTCCATCCCCCACGCCAAAATGGAGCACTTCCAGGCCGAGGCTTTGAAAAAAGGCAACGCCTTCCTGACCCGAAAATACAGGCTGGCCATAGCCCAGCCCAATCCAGAACGGGCAGCCGAATTTCTTCGCTTGATTCTCGAGGGGTATGCTCTGAAGGTCCTAGACGCCCAAACGTCATGACTTATCGCGACCATTCTGAAAGTCAGACGACTCCATCAATGCTACTGTACTCCTTAAGCGATCATAAATAGCCATAGAATCGATCAGAATCACTCAGTTGGTAGATTCTATGTTTATTCCGCAGGATGAAAACCTAGGCCTATTTTTGTTCGATCTACGGCAATGGGTGTAATGGTGGTGTGGTGCCAGATTCCGTTTTGGCCCAATCGCCTTTTGCCTGCGGAAATACGCATCCTGCAAAACCTCGAGAAACGAACTATTGAACCATTAAAGTTACCAATCTTAACAATTCTTAACCGCTCTAAAAATAGTAACAGTCGTAAGAATTATATACACATGTATACGTTTATTGTCAGGCCTGATATATTACGGAAAACACGGTAATACCGTATTGCGGAAAAGACAGCAATCAGCGTACATGAATGATCGTAAAAAAAGCTTTTTTTAAAGTGTATTATCTAATAACAGTGGATTCGTTATAGGGATATAAAAACCATGGAAGACCACAGTAATTGAGCGGATGTAGAAGCGACCATTGCCATTGATAAGACCATTTCTCCAAAACCAACTTGGTACTGTTTGAACTTTCAAGCCGGTTTATATTTGTTCTTATTTGTTTTGTTATGTCGCAGGCGAATTTCTATCGGGCGCTTTGAATCCACCGGTCATTCATAGGTTGGAGAATTCCTCTTGGCTAATTCGTCTGTTGTTTGAGTCAATCCGGTGACACCTAAAACATCAAAATCAGCAGTTGATCTGTCAGAAGGGGATAGCATAGGCGAGGTGGATGGAGCTATTTCCAGAACCAACCGAATCACCAACATTCAATCGAGACTTTTGAACGCAGTCGATTTCGTTGTTGACGATTTTGGGAAATGATTGCGGCGCCAGATCGCCATTAGAAGCCCCATATCCAAAAAAAACGAACTTGGGTACGGGTGAACCCCCATATCTAGTTCAGGTTTGTCTGGGAATGTTTTGTTATTTCGCGGGCAAAGTTGGATCTGGTGCGAAGAATCCACCGGTTAAAATCTCTATGAATGATGCTTGCGAAACACGACGATTTTCCCCACTAATCAGTGGGACAATCTCTGTACTACCAGTTACCTCGAACCACCCATCGGGGGTGAGATTCTGTTGCTCGTAGAATCTTTTGCCGTCAACTTTCCTAACTTTTACAATCCAACAGTTCAGACTTTCCAGCCATTTTGGATTGACGTGGGTCACTTGTCGATGTTCCACCTTTTTGGCCAGTGCAGCCTCTTTCCCAGTTTCTGGTAGATTCCTTTCCGGCCAATCCATCGCCGGACGGCTAGTGCTTAGTCGGGCCGTGGGCGGTGGCGGCGGTGGAACTGGAGCTTCTGGATCCCGCCGTAATAGTGGTTGAGCTTCCATGAGATATGGCATTAAACCATTGTCTTGTATAAGTTTAAGCTCTTTTTTTGCGAGTTCTTCATCTTTTGCCGTAATGAGCTTTCGATCGAACTTCTTTTTGTATACCCATGTTAAATATCCATAGACATTCCTTTTACGCAACCTCTTAATCATTAAACAATTAGCAATAAAGTTAAAGAAAGAATCGTAGCATCGCTTGATCCACCCGTGGCGGGTATACAAGTTGTAAAGTTCTACGATTTTTTGAGTGGTTAATTGACCTTCAAAACGTATTGAGGCTTTATTTTGGCTTTCGGATTCCTCAACGCGCTTAGGCGCGATTGAGTTTTGGCTTTCGGATTCCTCAACGAGCTTAGGCGCGATTGGGCTTTGGCTTTCGGATTCCTCAACGAGCTTAGGCGCGATTGGGCTTTGGTCCCCGTTTGACTGATCTAAATCACATATGATTAATGCTTTAGGTGGATTTTTACCATCAAATCTATCGCTAGCTGGACCATATGTATTTTCTAAAAGACCTTCAGGTCTACTTCTTTGTCTCCGTGTCGCGTTGGGATCTTCTTGTACACTACTAAGTTTTAAAATCTTATAGGTATTGCTTTTACGTGATTTATTTCCCTTAGTCGTCTCGATAACCTCGAGCTTCTCTAAGATCCTAATGTGCTTCCTTATGGTCGATTCGGCGTAGCCCCAAACTTGGCTTATATCTCGAATGGATGGGTAACACGTCTCTTTGTTGTGGCAATAACTGAGTAATGCCCCAAGGATCGCTTTGGTTGTTGATTTTAGATCTGAGTTGATCAAACATGTTCTAACAGATATACTACTCATATCATCTTTCTTGATGTACCTGCTGCTCGCCTCTGCTAAGAATTTGAGCGCAGGTTTATTTTTTTCTTGGTCAGGTCATAAATTACAAGACCTGTTAACTTTGGGCAATGCCTAACTACTCATCATCTTGTAGAAGCAAATACCATGATGATGACGAAGAGTATACTCATTATTAAAATAATGGTCACAAAGTCTTTTGTGTCCATAGGCGCCGCTTCCTTGGCTTTTCAGCTTTTACTCTTGCTTCCGCTTCTTCTTCTTTTGCTTTTTCTTCTTCCAATAGTCTTCGGGTCTCATCAATCTTCTTTTTAAGCTCTCTCTCCGTCCCGGGCTTACATGGATATCCCTCTACCCATGACAAATTGCTCCGGCAGTGCCGGCACAGTTCAGGAGTTCCCTCCAGTTTCCCATGGCAGTATGGGCATGGTGGCAAAGCCAATTGTCTAGCTTGTTCTGCTTGTTGTTGTGCAAGTAAAAAGCAATATGATCCAGCTTTGAGTTTGTTGCTTGTTGTGATCTTTGTTGGGCAGAACGGGCGTTAGCATTCTGGAGTTGCCCAAGGAAGTCGCGTAATGGCTCGCCGTCGATAGGATCAAATATATTGGACATGTTTTCTCACTGTATGGGATTTTGATAGTCGAAGGATACATAAGGTTAAAAAGCTAATCAACTGGGGCATTGCCCCTCTACTCTAATGTAGGGATCAGAGTCTCAAACATGCAAAATTATCTTCATGTTTTTTCCACTGCAAGAACCGTTATCTACCACTTATCTTTTTTGCCAAAATCTTGTAACACCACTTGAACGACCCCTGGCGTGTATACAAGTTGTAAAGTTCTACGATTTTTTGAGTGGTTAATGGACCTTCAAACCGTACTGAGGCTTTATTTTGGCTTTGGTGTCCTGCAACGGGGGCTTTAGGTCTAACGATTGCTTGGTCTGGGATTTGGTCTAATTTCTCTAAGTCACATATGATTAATGCTTTAGGTGGTTTTTTGCCATCAAATCTACCGCCAGCTGGACCATATGTATTCTCTTGTAACCCTTCAGGGTTACTACTTTGGAGGCACGCCGTTCCGCATGTAGGCCATGTCCCCTGACATGGCGGGATTTGGATTTGAAAACCGACACTGAAAAGGCGAAAGCCCCGCCCGGTCAGGGGACCGGTCCTACAGAAATACTGAAAAGGCGAAAAACCCGCCCGGTCAGGGGACCGGTCCTACAGAAATACGATTCTGGGCGTGATGGACGCCCACAAACCGTGATCTTCGGGCTCCATTGGAGACATGGGCGCGACGCGGTCCGAAAATACTGGACCAAGCCAACTTATTAGGTAGTTTGGTTGTTTCTTAACACGGTGACGAGACCGATGACGTTGTCGCCATATTCACGGCGGAGGACCTTTTCGGATCGGTGCGCAAAAAGTAAGCCTGATTCGGAAGCAACGTCACGGACGTGGTTGCGATGGTGGCGGAATCGGCCTGAATCGCCAAGTTGGAACGGGGCAACATTGCTTTTTTCGAGAGTGAACGCCAGAAGCCCTTCAGGCTTCAGGTGCTTTAGACAAGCATGAAGTACTTGGCGGAGATCACCGAAATAGATCAGGGTGTCGCAGATCGCGATCAAGTCGAAAAGGTGGGTTGGTTCTTGGTCCAGCCAGGCAGTGATCTCGGCACAGTAGAGTTCGTCATAGACGTTTCGAATAGCGGATTTTTCGAGCATAGCCTGGGAAATATCCACGCCAACGAGACGTTGGCAGATGGGACGAATTCGGGTGCCAAACAAGCCGGTACCACATCCGAGTTCGAGGGCGAATAGGTCTGATGTGTGTGGCAAGGCGTCACGGATGGCCTTGAGAAGATGATTTGGTGCCTGGTAGAGCAGATCCGCGGTCATGGTCTGTTCATAGAAGGCTGCGAAGCGGTCGTAAATTTTGAGGATACATTCGTCGGGCGCACGTTGGGGTGGAGGCTCATTGCGAAGAGCTTTGAGGATATGGAGGATTTCAGCATCATTTGGTTGGCTTTCGAGATAGGTTTCGTAGGCTGATCGGGCGAGGGCTCGATCACCCGTGATGTGGGCCAGTTCGCCCAGCTTGTACCATTGGAAAGGGTCAGCGGGAGCCAGTTCTGCGGCCCGTTTCTGTAGCAAAAAAGCGATACGGACTTCATCCTGATCGAGGAGGTTTGCGGAGATGTCTGCTATTTCTTTGGCATCATAATTTCTGGCAGGAGTGTTTGTGTCCTGCTCGGTAATGAGTCCCTTGAGGATGGCTTTGGCGATCCATTTGCGGCATTTATCGAGTTTATCAGGGCCGATGAGGGGAAGAACGGATCGGAGGATTTCTGATTCGGTAAGGTTTCCATTGGCAAGTCCAAGAATCAGCGCAGCGGTTTCGTTGAGCCGAGTGAGAGTCTTGGTCTTTATGTCGAATGAGTAATAAGCCCCTTCCCCGGTGAGGAGGAGGACTGAATCGTTGATGCGTAAATTCATGGCATTAATTAGAGTTCATGATAGAGGGGCGCTTGCTGGGCCAAGTCGAGTAAGCAGGTCTCATGGTCATCTTCTGAGAAGATGACCATGAGACCTGCTTACAGGAATGTACATAACCACGTCTATAGACAAAAGGGGTATATAAGTAGTTCGGCAAAACTTTTCTAAAACCAAAAACAATATCCACGAGTAGATTTAGTTAAGTCATATCATCTCACACAAAATCAATGTAAGGCTTTAAATTTATTTCGAACAGTAAAGAAAAAAGTTTTGACTAGACTCACGAGAGATAATCAAGATCCATTTTGTAGGATGTGACATTTTTGTACTTTGTTTTAGAGAGTGTTATGACACATTCAACACCGACAGGTTATAAGCTCTTTTACCCCTGCCCTGCCCTTCTCAGATCTATCATGGAACCTGATATCCGTATTCAGATATGCGGGGTCAAGGCTTATAAACGAAATACAGAAATACAGGTATTATACTGTGTGTAAACATCTATGATTAATAGTTTAAAGGTTATTATTTATACAAGAATAATTGGTAAATAAATGCGGAAATACCAGTATATATGCATTGCGGTTTAATGCCCAGAACTTAGACCTTGATCAGACTATATAGGGTGGTGGCTCAGAGAGTCTGAGTTGTTCAGGATTTCTTATGGAAAGTTGCGGTAAATACCGAGATCATTAGATAATGATTTACTTATAACCACACATAAGATTTACGGTAGACACCTAAAAGCGTATTCACTCATACCAATGTGATTTGGTTTAGGCAAGGGAGTAAATCGATATGTAGGTAAATACCGATATCCTTAAATAAACTTATAAAGGTTTACACAAAAAATTATTAGAGCATCCCATTCTTTACCTATAAAGGTATTGCAGTAAACCGTTAGAAAAATATTTAACGGTTTCCCTATATCTATTGTCGATATAAAGGATAGTGAGTGTTGTCCACTTGTCGCACCGATTTAACCAAGCAGGGAAGGGGGGGGCGATGTCTTCGAAACCTGAAAACACACCACAGCCTATCGTATCTAGGTTGATTAAAAAGGCTGAGGTCAAGGCTATCAAGCGTTCAAGCACATTAAAGGTAAAAACCTCTATCAGTTTAAGTCGCGAAGCTATCCAGCGACTAAGTATTCACGCCACTATGATGAACATGGACAAAGGCGAGCTTATGGAGCAGCTCATTCGAGATAACCTAAAGCGTTTTGTTGTCTCTGACAGGGGTGGATCAGGGATAGATGAGACCGCATAATGGACTAATCAGTGGCTTGTCGTAAAGCCTAGAGCATAGGAGCATGAATTGAGACAGAACGGTTGCACTGACGATAATAGAACGTACTGCCTGCTTGTAGAAGATGTTGTTGCACAAGTGTACCAAAAAATATCGAGATATTTTCGCACTTTCTACCGCGACATATCTCTATATCTTTAGGAGCGATGGCTGTTGAATCCCCACCCGACCTTTTTAACGGCCATTCTAACTCCTGATAAAGAGTGATCGTAAGTTAACCTCCGCTCAAATTAGCGGAGGTCTTTCTTTTGGTGTCATCGGACAGGAATTCTGTTTCGCAGCACGAACCGTTCTCTTTACAGAAAGGGAAGTTGTGACGAATTAAAATACAGGATTTATCAGATACTTGCGAAAGAGGAGGCCGCTAATGAAGAGCAAGCAGACGTTGGATAAAAATGGTTATCCGACATTATTCTAAGGTCTTGCTAGTGTTTAGATGTGCGGTGTGACGACCTGGCAGGGGGGAGATGAGGAGAAATGTATATAAAAAAAGACGCCCTGAACAAAGTTCAGGGCGTCCTGTTGTAGGATGCCGGCGATAACCGACTTTCGCGCCAGAGGCACTATCATTGGCCTGACGGGCTTAACGGCCGTGTTCGGAATGGGAACGGGTGTGACCCCGTCAGTATGCTCGCCGACAAAGTTGTGTGCAGGTATGATTTCAACCTACACACAACGTATGTTCGGATGGCTTGTGAAATATTAATGAGCCACGTCGTTTTGGGACCGTGGTGTGGTCAGAGTCTCATCCGCAGCTTTGTTGCGGAGAACTGACACACGGTGGACATGTCTTTACATGTCTGACAAGTTCACTTGGAGGGACTAAAATCTCTTGTTGCCGGACTCGGATGGAACCGAGTCGGGGTGGACAAGCGATTGGCTGTTAGGACCGGTAAGCTGAGACAGTCGCCTGCCTTACACGTCCGGCCTATCGACCTGGTAGTCTTCCAGGAGCCTTCATCTTTCGAAAGGAAACCTAGTCTTAGAGTGGACTTCACGCTTAGATGCTTTCAGCGTTTATTCTTTCCCGACCTAGCTACCCAGCGCTGCCCCTAGCGGAACAACTGGCACACCAGAGGTCGGTCCTTCCCAATCCTCTCGTACTAGGGAAGAATCTCTTCAAGTTTCCTACGCCCACGACAGATAGGGACCGACCTGTCTCACGACGGTCTGAACCCAGCTCGCGTACCGCTTTCATTGGCGAACAGCCAAACCCTTGGGACCTTCTTCAGCCCCAGGATGCGATGAGCCGACATCGAGGTGCCAAACCTCCCCGCCGCTATGGACGCTCGGGGGAGATAAGCCTGTTATCCCCGGAGTACCTTTTATCTGTTGAGCGACGGCCATTCCATATTGGACCGCCGGATCACTAACGCCGACTTTCGTCTCTGCTCGTCTTATCAGACTCGCAGTCAGGCACCCTTATACGTTTGCGCTCGTGTTGCCAGATTGCCGACCTGGCCGAGGGTACCATTGCACTCCTCCGTTACTCTTTAGGAGGAGACCGCCCCAGTCAAACTGCCCGATGATCACTGTCCCGGTTGATGTTGCAACCGGTGAGGACGAATGTACACTCAGGGTGGTATTTCACCGTTGGCTCACTCACGGCTGGCGCCGCGAGATCGTAGCCTCCCACCTATCCTACACAGAACGAACATTCGCCCAATGACAACCTGCAGTAAAGGTTCACGGGGTCTTTCCGTCTAATCGCGGGTACGTGGCATCTTCACCACGGCTACAGTTTCACCGGGTCTCCCGTGGAGACAGTGCTCCAGTCGTTACGCCATTCATGCAGGTCGGAACTTACCCGACAAGGAATTTCGCTCAGGGTTGTTACATGACCTTTCACTTGCGTGATAAGTCAAGGACTGATCATTTCTGTCAGTCTCTACGTGTCGCCACGCAGCTCGGACTATATCTTGGCTCACCCGAGGGTGAGTCTTGGCGTATAGTCTCTGAGGATTTCATAGCGTTATCTAATGTTGCACGCTGAGTGCGTGCCTATCGGTAAAGGCAGATTTTGTAGCCGTTATATGCATGGATTAGATGCACAGAACAACCTTTACCAGTCACGAACTCAGCATAACACCACCAGAGAATGCTTTGACCTTTCCTGCTGATTATCCGCACCGGATGGATTTTCACTGCCCTTTATCAGAGGACGAGTACCACCGGATACTAACCGGACTTTCCAGCATATAGCCAAGTTTTACTAAGGCTAGCTATTGGTTAACCTTAGGACCGTCCACTTTTGTTACTAGCTCTGAATCAGAGCCGACCAGGTTATTTCTACCCAGTTCCATACATCGCTGCATGGGTCGGACTATATCATCCCAAAACCGTAGTGGGTTTTGAGTTCGGCGTATAGTCTCTGAGGATTCCGAAGTTAAATGATCGCCATGATCTGATCTTCTGAGTATTTACGTTTGCCTCCGTCATTCATCCCTCGTCGCAACTCCAGGAGTTTGACAAGGCCTTGAATCCAGCATAGTAATACCCGATTTGATCAGCAACTTGGCTTAGATCGATCATCTTAGCTTCGGTCTTTCCTGCTGATTGTCCGCACCGGATGGATTTTCACTGCCCATTATCACATGGACGAGTACCACCGGATACACCGGAGTTTCCAGCATATAGCCGAATTTGTTCACGGAACTACGTTGGCGGCAGCTTTTGAGGGCTGCTGGTCCTGCCATGGTTCATAGTTACGGCCGCCGTTTATCGGGGCTTCGGTCGCCAGCTTTGCTTTCGCTAACCAGCTTCCTTAACCTACCGACACCGAGCAGGCGTCAGACGCTATACATCTTCTTACGAATTCGCAGCGTCCTGTGTTTTTGATAAACAGTCGCTAGAGCCGATTCTCTGCGGCTCACCTTGCGGTGAGCTCCCCTTATCCCGAAGTTACGGGGTCAATTTGCCGAGTTCCTTCACGAGAGTTCTCCCGAACGCCTTTGGATACTCACCTCGCTCACCTGTGTCGGATTACGGTACGGGCCAATATATCGTCCCTACAGGGCTTTTCGTGGCCATGTGGCAGGGCGGCTTCCAGAACAATGCTGTCGGCCTTGCGGCACGGGGACATCTAGCACCCCGACCGCCCATTGCACGGCGTCCTCTGTAGTTCAACCTTTATATTGGGTGCAGGAATATTAACCTGCTGTCCATCGACTACGCCTTTCGGCCTCGTCTTAGGTCCCGACTAACCCTGGGCGGATTGACCTTCCCCAGGAAACCTTGAGCTTTCGGCGGATGGGCTTCCCACCCATCTTATCGTTACTCGTTCCAGCATACGCACTTGCCCACGCTCCACTGGTCCTTCCGGTCCAGCTTCTACGCCGAGGGCAACGCTCTCCTACCATTCTTACGAATCCGCGATTTCGGCGCGATACTTGAGTCCCCGTCATTTTCGGCGCGGGATGGCTCGACCGGTAAGCTATTACGCACTTTTGAAATGATGGCTGCTTCTAAGCCAACATCCCGGCTGTTTTAGCGATCCCACTTCCTTTACCACTGAGTATCGTCTTGGGGGCCTTAATCGGCGGTCTGGGTTCTTTCCCTCTTGAACGTGAAGCTTATCCCCCACGTTCTGTCTCCCGGAATAATCACTATGGTATTCGGAGTTGGGTTTTAGTGGGTAGGCGGGAAGCCCCCCATCCAAATTCCGTAGCTCTACCCCCATAGTGTAGTGGTCCGAGGCTAGCCCTAAAGCTATTTCGGAGAGAACGAGCTATCTCCAGGTTTGATTGGACTTTCACTCCTCCCCACAGGTCGTCCCCCAGTTTTTCAACACTGGTGAGTTCGGTCCTCCACGATCGGTTAAGATCGCTTCAACCTGCCCATGGGTAGATCACCTGGTTTCGCGTCTATGGCAATCGACAATGTCGCTCTATTCAAACTCGGTTTCCCTGGGGCTCCCCTCCTAAAGAGGTTAACCAGGCCGATTACCATAACTCGCTGGATCATTATGCAAAAGGCACGCGGTCAGGCGTTAACGCCCTCCCACCGCTTGTAGGCATGGGGTTTCAGGTTCAGTGTCCTCCCCTTTCGGGGTTCTTCCCACCTTTCGATCGCTCTACTGGGTTCGCTATCGGTCGTCATCGAGTATTTAGCCTTACGGGAGGGTCCCCGTGGATTCGGACCGGGTTTCTCGTGCCCGATCTTACTTGGGTGCCACTCGAGAGAATGAAGTGCTTCGTCTAAGGGGCTTTCACCCGCTATGGCATGACTTTCCAGACAACTTTGACTGAACTTCATTTTTCTTACTCCATCGGAACGAATTCCAATGAGTGGTCCCACAACCCCGCGTGGTATCCCACGCGGTTTAGGCTATTCCCCGTTCGCTCGCCACTACTGAGGGAATCTCTGTTGATTTCTGTTCCTCCAGGTACTGAGATGTTTCAGTTCCCTGGGTTTTCGTGAGTACCTTGGGATCGACGCTCGTTCGGCAGCTTCCCCAAGCATTTCGCAGCCTTCCACGCTCACTTTTCTGATGACGCCTAGGCATCCCCCCCACGCCCTTAGAAGCTTGACCACACCGACTCGAACCCAGCCGTTTGACCGGCTCGGTACTGTCTGAGATTGTCGCTTCCTCCAATGGCCAAACTAAGTACATGTCTCACGACATCTCAGTCTGGCACGTCGAGAACTTGCATTTTTTCTCGTGTTTCATGTATCCGCAATTTTTGCTGCGGCGTTTTCTATTCGACTCGTCACGAAATAGTTTCCTATCTCATGAAGTCGAGGGAGATTCTGATGCCACGGCCACAAACGCTTTTTACCGGCCAAATCATTGCTGATCTGACCGAAGCCTTGTGGCTCGTCTAATTTCACAAGCCTGCCGAATTGTCAAAGATCGTTTCCCAGATGCGTCTTTTACAAGACGAATCAGGGGGCGATACCGTAAATCAGCATAAATGCCGACGACGGTCGCGCCCCGTGATCCTGCGTTTAACCGCAGGACATTGGGAGCGATGAGTCCATCGATCTCGTGGATTGTAGTTGAGGCTTTCTCACTTGGAGAAAATACCCCGTGCGGGAAGCCGGCGCGGGCCAGTAAAACTGAATCCGTGGCCGACGACGCTCCTCGTTCTGTGATCAACACAGTACGGGGCGTTGCTGAATATTCCTTAGAAAGGAGGTGATCCAACCGCAGGTTCCCCTACGGTTACCTTGTTCATGGTTTTCCACCATTCGCATGGTGGCATGGACTATATCATCTTCCTGTGCTCAACGCTTTACGGCATCAATGAAGGTTGCCCTTCTTGAACAGGAGTCGGCGTGTAGTCTCTGAGGGGTTATTGTCAAGATATTTGGCTCGATCTAGACAAGAGAACTTCCCTGCTGATTGTCCGCTTCACCACTGGATTTTCACGACTCTGAATCTTACGTTAGCCACGATTCAGAATACGTACCAGATGGATACGCGGGGTTTCCAGCATACAGCCAATTTTTTCACCGCAATTACTCGCGGCGGTCGCAACAATTTTACGACTTAGTCCCCATCAGGAGTTTCATCTTCGGCGTCTGCCTTTCAGCTCCGACGACTTCGGATGCCCCCCCCTTTGGTGGCTTGACGGGCGGTGTGTACAAGGCTCAGGAACACATTCACCGCGGCAGTGCTGATCCGCGATTACTAGCAATTCCAACTTCATGTACTCGAATTGCAGAGTACAATCTGAACTGGGGGACGGTTTTTGCGATTTGCTCCACCTCGCGGTCTCGCGTCGCTTTGTCCGGCCCATTGTAGTACGTGTGCAGCCCTAGGCATAAGGGCCATGATGACTTGACGTCGTCCCCGCCTTCCTCCGGTTTAACACCGGCGGTCTGTCCAGAGTCCCCGCCTTTACGCGCTGGCAACTGGACACAGGGGTTTCGCTCGTTACGGGACTTAACCCAACACCTCACGGCACGAGCTGACGACAGCCATGCAGCACCTGTGCAAGTTCCACCTTGCGGCGTCATCGACGTTTCCGCCGACTAATCCTTGCATGTCAAGCCTAGGTAAGGTTTTTCGCGTAGCCTCGAATTAAGCCACATACTCCACTGCTTGTGTGAGCCCCCGTCAATTCCTTTGAGTTTCAGCCTTGCGACCATACTCCCCAGGCGGGGCACTTCACGGTTTCCCTGCGGCAGTGAAACCATCGGCGGTTCCACTACCCAGTGCCCAATGTTTACAGCCAGGACTACCGGGGTATCTAATCCCGTTTGCTCCCCTGGCTTTCGCGTCTCAGCGTCAGTTTGGGTCCAGAGACTCGCTTTCGCCGCGGGCGTTCCTTCCGATCTCAACGCATTTCACCGCTCCACCGGAAGTTCCAGTCTCCCCTACCCACCTCCAGACTACTCGTATCGGCGCCAGTTCCCCGGTTAAGCCGGGGGATTTCAACGACCGACGTGGTAGTCCGCCTACACGCGCTTTAAGCCCAGTAATTCCGAATAACGTTCGCTTGGTTCGTCTTACCGCGGCTGCTGGCACGAACTTAGCCCAAGCTTCTTCCTAGAATAGGTCAAGGACTGTTCTTCACAGCCCCTTCCTCCTCTACGAAAGAGGTTTACAACCCGAAGGCCTTCAATCCCTCACGCGGCGTCGCTCGGTCAGGCTTTCGCCCATTGCCGAAGATTCTCGACTGCAGCCACCCGTAGGTGTCTGGACAGTGTCTCAGTTCCAGTGTGCCGGGTCATGCTCTCACACCCGGTAGGCATCGTAGGCTTGGTGAGCCATTACCTCACCAACTACCTAATACCACGAAGGCCCGTCCCAAAGCGGAATCACACCTTTGGTTGCAAAATGATGCCATCTCGCAACATCGCTGGGAATTACCCGCAGTTTCCCGCGGCTATGCCCAACTTCGGGGTTGGTTACCTTCGTATTACTCACCCTTGCGCCACTCACATTGCTGTGCGTACGACTTGCATGCCTAATCCACGCCGCCAACGTTCATTCTGAGCCAGGATCAAACCCTTCGAAATGCTTCACGTCCATCCTTATAAAGGATAGCGGAAAATCCTATCAGTATCACTCGCCGGACCGCTCAAGGCGCTTCGGGCTTTGTTGTGAACTCTAGGAGAGGTTTGAAGAACTGTATTTATCTAACACGCGATCCAGCCTGTTAAGTGCGAACACCCAACGTTACCAGTCTCGCGCAGGCTTCCCTCAAGGGGTATCTAACAACTACACAGAACGATCACGGGGGGTGATCTGTTCTGATCCACGAATCGACCGGATTGTCAAAGATCGCTATATCAAAACAGAAAGGACAGGCTTTTGTACCCCTTTCGGGACACCGCCCGTCCGTCGTTTCGACATTCTAGATGTTACAGTAACTTCACCCTGATTGCCAGCACTTTCTTGGAAATACCTTCATTTTGTTCAAACTCATCAGTCTATGTTTCCCCATCCCTCATCACTTCTCAAATCCGTATACTCTCCGATCCATATTTTCCAGTACTTCTATAAGTCACTATAAATCAATGCAATAGACTCTTATTACCACTTCGTTTCCTTCTCCATACCTGACTGGTGACGTCTACCGGTTTATCTCTAGGACGACTTCATGAAGTATTACGGAATTACGTCGTATCTCATATAAAAGTAGTTACTTGTGTCTCTTATCAACGGCTTGATATACCGGCCCTCTCTACCGCGACGGCTCTCCAGACCACCTCAAACCTCATACGCGCCTATCTTGCCATCCAACACGTTTTCCACAAACATGTCTTAAATATCTCATATCCATTATAGATATAATGACTTATAGTATCTTATCATCGTCTTTCATGGCTTTCTCTCTCATATCCTTTACATCGATTTCTATCCTGTACTTATTTTTTGACTACAAAGTGTCTCATTAACCATGTGTCCTATAAGTTTTTCTCTCTAAGATTGGTTCTTTTGCCACTAATGATTCTATCTACATTTCCGTATAATATTATATAGTATAGTCTTATATGTTTTTATTCCGTTTTCGCTTTCTGTTTTTCGCTATATTTCTCTTTTGGGGGCTTCTTAACCATCTCTCCATATCAACATCCAACAATCCCTTCCACATATCGTTCATGCACACAATTCGTCATAAGGTCCTATTTAGTATCATTTAGTGATTCTTATCTCGCGCGCGAGCATATAGTAATGTAGATGGTGTGTGCTTGTTCTCGTTTTTCTGTCCATCAATACGCTTTTCTTCTTTGACGTGATGAGCCATTTTCTTTTTGTGATTTATTCTCGTTAGTCCTAGTTTCCCGATAACTTATGAAGTAGTCATGAATAGAAGGAGCGACCACCCCATGCGAATCATCGCGATTGTGAATCAAAAAGGTGGGTCTGGAAAGACCACCACGTCCGTCAATCTGGCAGCTACGCTTGCTGCGTCTGGACGACGTGTTCTATTAGTCGATTTTGATCCTCAGTTTTCAGCAACTCAGTGGATGGATATTTCCAATGTCGGTCGTGGTGTTTTTGATCTTCTTGCTGATCCAGAGATGACTCCGACTCAAAGCCTGATCCGCTCAACCTCCTGCGAGAATGTTTCGATCATTCCTTCCTCCCCCTGGTTGGTGGGTGCCGAAAAAGCCTTGGCTGGACAACCCGGCGCTGAACAATGCTTGCGAGAGAAGCTTGATGAGCTCACTGACAAAGAGTTTGATTATGTTT
>Ga0194035_1000690_pt1 | contig 18893 bp, 19 predicted proteins | sample JunL2320m_MetaG_FD_148680 | JGI IMG/M metagenome (GOLD analysis project Ga0194035, IMG submission 148680) | Anoxic zone freshwater microbial communities from boreal shield lake in IISD Experimental Lakes Area, Ontario, Canada - Jun2016-L239-20m | ecosystem: Environmental > Aquatic > Freshwater >...
GACTTACATCGTTGTTTTTATTTTATACATTAATTACACGGTTATTACACGAATATTAAGTCTGCCACTGGTTGCTTTTTGCCAAAAGTGACTGTAAAGTGTTGGCATGCGTGTTCCAGCAAGTGAAACCATCGTAGTCAAACCTGAGTTGATTAGGCTTGTGCGTCGTGACGACAGCAAAAAGTGGCAGGCGCACTACAAGCTAGAGAATCTTAAAACTTGGTTCCGTCGCAGCACTGATACGGCTGACGTGAAGGAAGCTTCAAAGATAGCTGAGCGCATGTGGATGAAGGCAACGTTTGACTTGGAAGAAGGTCGCCCAGTCACCAGCAAAAAGTTCAAGCCTGTTGCTGAGATAGTTCTTCGAAGGCTGGAGGCTGAAATCTCTGCTGGAACTGCCAAACCAAGCTTTCGGGACTATGTTTCTGCCATCAAGCTGTACCTAATCCCCTTTTACGGCCTCTACAACGTGGATGGCATCAAGCCATCTGTAATTTCGGAATTCCATGTCTGGCGTCGTGACAAGGTGGGACGCGAGCTCTCTGGCAGTGCCCAGAAAAATCACAACGCTGCGTTGAACCTGATTTTTGATGAAGCCATCGAGCGTGGCTATCTCACTGCATACGAGCGCCCTCTTACCAAGAACACTGGTGTTGAGAGCGACCGCCGTGCTGAGTTCAGTCATGAAGAGCTGGAAGCCATGATGAAGTACGCGGCCAAGTTCATTGATGATGGCCGCACCGCTCGTACAAAAATCATCCGTGAGCTGCTGGCTATCTATGTGCCTTTCATGGCCGCGACTGGAATGCGCCCAGGCACTGAGGCGGAATACTTGGAATGGCGGCACATTGATGTGGAAGTACGCGACGGGCAGCCCATCCTGCATTTCCGTCTACAGCGCGGCAAACGGGGTGCGCGTAACTTTGTAGCCCACAACAGCTGTTGGCTGCTGCTAGAGCGCCTACGTCAGCTTAGCCCGGACTTAGCGGGCATGACGCTTGAGGAAGTTTTAAAGAAAAAGATTCCCAAGCTGCTGTTCCGTTTGAGTGATGGCTCTGTGCCCGACAACTGGAACAAACCATTCCGTCAGTGGCTTGAGGACTCAGAGCTACTCAACTGCCCTGTTACGGGCAAGGAACGCAGCTTGTACAGCTTGCGTCACTACTACGCCACCCAGCGACTCTTGGAAGTCATCCCCATTCACGACTTGGCTGAGCAAATGGGTACGTCTGTATTGATGATTACCAAGCATTACAGCCACTTGACGCCGTTGATGAAGGCCAAGCAGTTCGCAGGCGTCATTGATCCCAATGCAACCAGCGGCGAAGCTGCACAGATCCGAGCCATCATGACTGCGCAGATGGCAAATAACAACATCATGAACTTGGTGCAGATGAGCACAGGACTGGTCATGCCCATAGCGGCTCAAAATGCAGAACTGACTGACGACTTTGAGAATCGCCTCAAAGTTCAGCGTCGAAAGTCAGCATAAATCCCCTTTGAACAATTAACCAACCCGACCTGCCCTCACGACTGAACAACCACCAAACCCAGCAATAGACTTCACCTAAATGAAACTCGTACCCAAGTCCACCACACCCATCAATGCTTTGCATGCTGATGTGCGTCGCTTGCTAAAAAAATACAAGTGCGAATATGAATTACACGAAGTCAGAGCGCTTTTCATGGGTGCAATTGCCAGTCCTATAGACCAGGTAAATCCAATGCAAGAACTGAAGTCTCTGTGGAACGGTGAGCTGCCGCCCTTTAAAAACATGACAGCTGTCAATGAACTCATGCAGGTTTTTGCCATGGGCCTTTGGAACCAGCTATCTGCGCACAGCGATCCAGGGCATCCATTTGAGCTAACCGCATTCAGTGGTGTCAACACTGACAAGGAACTCAAGCACTTCGCTCAGGTCAAACGTGATGAGATTGAGTGCTTTATCGCAGGCTTCTTTCAGGGTGAAGATAAGATCAAATTGCCGCCAGAGATTGGCGAGAGCTTGGATGTGCTTGAAGACTTGGTTGGCATGTTTACTGGTGTGGTTGCTATTCCCAAAAAATCACATGAAAGTGAAGTTGAAATCTTGGGCTTGATCAATGAGCTACAAAAAGTTGCTGACATTGCCCAAAAAGAAATCAACATCATCATCATCAGTTCTGCACAGGCTAGGCGTCAAGGCGGTACACCATCTCGCACCTTGCATTAAAAGACAAACATGAACATCAACATCAACATCGACAACATGACCGAAGATGAGTTGCTCGCGCTCAATCGTCGGGTTATCGCACGACTTAAATTGATCCAGCAACACAACACCTTGAACTCCATGATCAAGTTCGAAGTGGGTCAGCGTGTGAGTTTTGATCCAGATGGCCGCATGCGCACCGGTATTTTGACCAAGTTCAACCCCAAGACCGTTGTGGTTCTCACGGATGATGGACAGAGCTGGAGGGTCTCGCCCCAATTGATACGCCACCTCATCGATAGTGGGAATAGTGGTACCAACAACAAAGTCACCCTCCTGCGCCGATTGGACAAGGACTGAAAATGAGCGCCCTCCTCACCCAGTACTTCGAACGCTACGCAGAAGAAGCCATCACCAAGATGAAGGCGGCTTTGATTGCGGTCGATTACTACGAGCGGATCAGGGTCAGGCTTGTGAGAAAAGAAGACCTCAGTGGCGAACTGGCCATCATTCTACGATCTAAAAGTCGCTTAACCTTTGAACTTTGTGAGGTCAGGGTGTAGGGGTCTAGCTCTCCTTTGTTGACCAAGGTGATGCCCACTTTGATTCCAAGAACTTCTTTCATGCGTCGCAACAGATCTTCTTTTAACAATATTTTGTCTGCCTTGGGATCAGGTACTTCCACCCACACCTCCATATGATCAGACTGCGCCTCTCCAATCCGATCGACAAAGCAAAAGAACTCTCCATTGGTTCTTGTGTCCTCCACAACGACTGCACCAACGGCTTCAGGAAACACATTGACGCCACGTAGTTTGATCATGTTGTCGTTGCGACCGAAAATGCGAACCAAGCGCTTCATCGTATTGCCACATGGGCAAGTGTCCGTATGGAAAGCACTTATATCGTTTACATTGAAACGGATTTGAGGCGCGCCGTACTTGTACAAAGTTGTGATGTAAACGGTTCCTTTTTCACCATCAGGAAGAATTTCGCCTGTTTCAGGATTGGCCATTTCAAGGACGAAAGCATCTTCCATCACATGCATACCCGTTTGATGTAAGCACTCTGCGCCAAGCATTCCGCTTTCATGTGTGCCATACATATCGAAAGCTTTGGCACCCCACAGATCTTCTAGCTGCTCGCGATTTTCCATACCCAGATGAGTGCCTAGGATTCGGATTCCCAGTGATTTGGGGTCAATACCCAACTCATCGCGAGCGACCAAAGCCATATGACGTAAATAGGCTGGAAAACCTAAGATAACTTTGATGCCCCAGGCCTTGATGATTTCAATTTGTCTCCTTGTGGGTGTGTTGGCGCCGCTTCCAGTCATGACCGGAACAGAACCGGTGTAACGCCAAAGCGCCTCACGCGGCGCCATGCCGCCATTGCCTAGTCCCAAAGAGTATGTGACCAGCACCATGTCACCAGGCTCGATACCATGCATCGCAAATCGGCGCCCGCCCAAAATGGCCATGGTCTCTCTGTCCTGCGGTGAGTAAAGCATCGGCCGAGGCAGACCAGTTGTTCCGCCACTAGTCTGCAATACAAGCGGCATTCGCTTGCCGTCTGCGGGTGATATTCCCATGAAGTCGCCAAATGGCGGATTCCTTTCGATACTCTTTCTGATGTCATGAACATCGTAAACTGGGATTTTCGTCAAGTCACTTAAACTGCGAATGTCTCCAGGCTCCATCCCATGCGCCCGCCAATGGAGTTTGAAAAATTCAATCTCCCAGCCTCGAGTCATAGTTTCTAAAAAACGCTTGTTTTGAAGCGCCCACAATTCATTACGAGACATCCGAGCGGTGGTATGAAAATAAGTAGGAGGGGGCGGATAGTCCTTCCATAATTTTTCAAAATCCAAGGATTGAAAATACCAAGGAATGTAATCTGGATTACTAGGATTGTTCATAACAAATGGGCTAATCGGCCTCCGTCAACGTGATGAACTGCGCCAGTGATATAACCAGCCCAGGGTGAAGCCAAGAAAGCGACAAGTCCCGCAATCTCGTCTGTTTTTCCAACACGATTCATGGGAATCTGCTGCTTGATTTGAGATAGAACCTCAGGATCAACTTGACCAGCTTTTCCTGAACCAAATACTGTGCCAAGTCGATTGGTATCAATCCTGCCAGGACAAATTGTGTTAACTGTCACACCTTGTGTTGCCACCTCAAGGGACAGCGTTTTGGAATATCCAATCACACCAGCCCATGTGGCCACGGAGAGGCCAAATCGAGGCAGTGGTTGAATTGCAGATAAAGCAGTTACATTTATGATCCTGCCCCAATCCTTTGCGAGCATTGAAGGTAAAGCACCGCGTGAGAGCCTGACAACGCTCATTAGATTTTGCTCCACTGCCTTGTGCCACGCCTCGTCATCAAAACTGTCCAGCAAGCCCAATGGCGGCGCGCCATCGTTATTGATCAAAATGTCAATGCAGCCCATTTCAGACAAACTTGTTTTTATAATTTTTTCGCAATCTTGTGCTTTGCGAATATCTGCTGCAATTGGAAACGTTTGAGCACCAGTTTCTTTGTTGATTCGTTCGCATGCTTCTTTTAGCGACTCTTCTTTTCGAGCCACCATGGCCACTACAGCGCCTTCCGATGCCAATAAGTGAGCAATGGCATAACCGATGCCCTGGCTAGCGCCTCCAACCAAAGCAAACTTGCCTTTTAAATTTAAATCCATTACCTCACCTCGGTAATTTCAAACAAACGTTCGGCGTTTCCATGAAAGACCGCATTCAAAGTCTGTTCATCGTAGCCAATTTCTTTCCAATCACTGACCAAGCGTTCATAACGAAATAAAGGATAGTCGGCTCCAAACATCACCTTGGATCGAAGTCTGGTGCGTATTTCCTTTTTGAAAGCATCGGTTAAATATTTGGGCGACCAACCATGCAACTCGCTCCAAACATTTGGTTTATGCAACATGATGGAGATCATTTCGTCTTGCCAAGGCCATGCCGGACGACCTGCAATGATTTGAATATCGGGGTAGCGAACCGCAAGCAAATCTATATACCTTGGGTGACACATGTCCAGCAAAATTCCATCCCCCCCAGGTAACCCAGCACCCGCTCCTGTGTGGCCTACCAAAACCAAAACTGGTCTTTTATAGGCTTTTGCTACTTCAAAGAAGGGGGCGTAAATAGGGTCACTTGCGACATAGCCCATGCCAGAAGCAGATATACAAAAACTCACAAATCCTTTTGACAGTTTGATACATCGCTCCAGTTCAGCGGCGCCTTTTTCTCCGGTTCTGGGGTTGATTTGAAGCCAGTTCCCGAAAATGCAATCGCTGTAATCAGATTGAACTTTCAATGCATATTCATGAAAGGGAATCAGGTCAACGATATCTAAGTTTTTTGTGAATCCAAAATCTAAAATAGTTGTTACATTTTGCGACCGAAGATAGCCTGCCATCTCTTCTTCAGTGTCATATTTTGGGGTTGAATTCCAAGTGTTTTTCTGTTGATCAAGTGCTGCTTGGGAGCGAAGCACATAGCCCTTTTCTGTGCCCCAATGTGAGTGCAAATCAATTAATTTCACTTTCATTCCGCCTTTATGTCAGCAGCTTTAATGATGCTTCCCCAATTTGTAATTTCAGAGGATAAGAATTGATCAGCTTGGCCTATGCTGCCACCAACAAATGACACTCCCATGGCAGCCATTTGTTTGACCATTTCAGGGTCTGTGATTGCTTTGTTAATCGCAGAATTTAGTTTTTCTAGAATTTCAGCCGGCGTTTTTTTAGGGGCAAAAATCATGTACCAAGCACTGATTTCAAAGCCTGGCACACCAGCCTCTATCATTGTCGGAAGCTCTGGAGCGAGTGGCGAACGCTTGGGTCCGGTTGTGGCTAGAGCTTTAAGTTTACCTGAACGAACATGTGGCAATGAAGTTGTGATGGTGTCAAACATAATGGGTAAATGCCCTCCCAACACATCGGCCAATGCAGGAGCATTGCCTTTATAGGGAACGTGAACCAATTTTGTACCTGTGATATGTTTAAACATCTCCGCTGACAAATGAGCGCCTGCTCCAGCGCCTCCAGATGCATAAGAGTATTTATCTGGATTGGCTTTTAATAATGTAATCAGCTCAGTCACTGTCTTTGGCGGGAAGCTCGGTGGCGTGACTAGCATCAGAGGAATGTAGCCAACATAGGATACAGGCGTTAAGTCTTTTTCTAAGTCGTATGGGAGAGTTTTAACAAGGTATTTATTGGTAGCTAAAACTGAATATCCCATCAATAGGGTGTAACCATCTGGTGAAGACTTTGCGACAAAGTCAGTTCCTACCACGGCACTAGCTCCAGCCTTATTTTCTACCACAACAGGGGTACTGAATGTTACCGATAGCTTTTGAGCAATTGCTCGGGAGAGTATGTCAACCCCTCCGCCTGGCGGCACAGGCGCAATAATCTTGATTGATTGAGAAGGCCATGATTGAGTGAAGCCCGGCAATGTCAATGCTGACATTAAAAGAAAGAGTCCAACTCGTAAAAAGACTTTTTTCACCATTTCTGTTCCTTCTCAATATCTCAGACTAAAAACGACAAATATGTGTTTACCAATCGTATAGTGAAAGTAGAAATAGAATGAATCGGGTTAACCACTATCTAATGATTTGACTGTCTTAGGCTTTGTAAATAAATTAAGTTATCAACTCAAAATCATAAATTTGGTTTTATAACGTAGTTCCAATCACCGTGAAACCTGTTTCGTTGCACGTTGACGTTCTCCATTTCTTCATCACTTACCTTACGACCAACAGGATACTTTCTACGATCCAATCTGCATGTTACTGTTAGTCCCTTGGCCGTCGTTGTATTCGCGATAAGTTTGACGATCGTTTCATAATCGCGCAGTGGCTCACCTCTCCAATTGGATGTAATAAATGAAAAGAGTCGGTGTTCGATCTTGTTCCATTTGCTAGTACCGGGCGGGAAATGGCATACTGAAATGCTCAGACCGGTTTGATCAGAAAATTTCTGTAACTCGAGTTTCCATAGCCTCAATCGCCAACCGTTACTCCCACCCGCGTCTGCCGTAATCATGAGCGTTTTTGCATCAGGATAAAGTTGAATTCCCTCCGCTCGCCACCATCCGCGAATCGAGGCGACCGCAAATGCACCTGTATCGTGATCAGTCCCCACATTCACAAAACCAGAATTACGTCCAAGATCGTAAATACCGTATGGAAATGCACGAGGTATTTCTGGTTTTGGAAAATCGTAGCCTTGAACTTTCTTCGGTTGCTTGGCTGCAAGCCACTGCTGGCCAGGATTATCGTAATTCCCAACAAGCTCTTTCTTTTTGGTATCAACCGAAATTACTGGATTTCCTTGCTTGAGAAACTTCTTCACAGCAGCGCTTATATGTCTGAATTGTGCGTCACGATCCGGATGGTCCTCCACCTCTTCTGTCTTTCTGTTGCTCTGCAAGCTATAGTTCTGATCGTGCAGTAACTGCGCTACTTTAGCGTGACTAATTGGATGTTTCTTTTTACCCAGTTGTTGAGCAATTGTGCGTGTGCTTTTACAAATCCACCTCAGAGGCGATTCCGGATCCCCTCTCGTTTGGGTATCAATCAGGGACTCCAACACGTCTAACAAACGCGGATCTGAATCTGTAATTGCCTTGCGTCCAGCACCGGGTTGACGAATGTGCCCTGGTTGCGGAATTATCCCCTCTTGGATTTCCACAATGCCCTTAGCGATCGCTTTTCTCGATAAGCCGCAGGCACGGTGCACTTCTGATACACCGCCAAATCCCATGCTTAACGCCTCGCTTGCAGCCATAACGCGTCGAGTGCGTTCATCTAAAAGGGGCCACACAGCTTGAAATTTCTGCTTCAGTTCGGTAGATGTTGTCATGGCTAAAGAGCATAACACATTTCCAATAGATTTGCTACCTTTATTTATTTACAAGGCCTTAGCTTAGTAAACACCGCGATCGAATTACTCTGGATTGCTTGGATTAACCCTATGGATAAGGGTAAATACTTTATTTAATTAATAAATAAAAATTAGTATTTAATTCAATTAAAGGAGATATCTATGTTTAAACGTAATCTCAGTAAATTCACATTTTTATTCTGCTCAAGCTTTTTTGCAATCTTACTTATAAGTGGTTGTGGTTCTAGCTCTACAGATAATGATGCTTGGTTCTCATCTTGGGGGGCTTCTCAAAATATATTAGAGTTTCCCCCAGCTCTTAACAATAGTACGGCCCGAATGATTGTTCGACCAACTATTTCCGGAAACGCGATCAGGGTAAAAATTGAAAATACCCATGGTAAAGCTCCAGTTGTTTTTGGATCAGCTTATATAGGCGTTGCGGGAACCGGTGCTTCGATAGTCACGGGTACAAATAAACAAATGACTTTTAATGGAAAAATAGATGTGACCTTGGCTCCAGGTGCAGGAATAATGAGTGATCCAGTTACTTTTCCAGTTCAGGCTTTCCAAAGATTATCTGTCAGCTTAAATATTGTCTCGGCGGCTGATGCCAGTTCTCATTCATTGAGTTTAACGACTAATTATCTAGCACCTGGTACTCGCGGATTAGATGAAAGTGCTTCTGGTTTCACACCAGTCAACCCTGTAGCCTATAGTGCCACACCATCAACAACTCAAGCTTTCCCAATTTATTGGGTGGCCGGTGTTGATGTGAAGTCAGACACCATACAAAGCGCTGTAGTGACCTTCGGGGACTCCATCACTGACGGTCGGTGCAGTACGACCACTCAAAATGGTGCGCTGGCTACGTCCACGCCTCCTGGTGTTGTGATTCCTGACCTGTACCAGCGTTGGGCTGATGTACTGGCCAATCGGTTTGCCGCAGCATCCTTACCCAAAGCCGTTGTCAACGAAAGTATTGCGGGCAACCGGATCATTGCTGAAGCTGGAAATGGGCCAACTGGACTTGATCGACTGGATCGCGATGTGCTGTCCCGTGCTGGCGCCAGCCATGTGGTTTACTTCATGGGCACCAACGATCTTTCAGGAGGTGCGACGTCAAAAGAGATCATCGATGCCAGCCTGAACCTCATCAGCCGGGTCCGCGCCAAAGGCATGAAAATCATTGCCGTGACCATTGTGCCGCGGGGAAACCCAACTCCCGGTGCTGGGTTCACGGCGCTGCAAGAACAGTACCGACTCGAAATCAACAGTTGGATTAGGACCGCTGGAAAGTTTGATGGTGTTATTGACTTTGATGCACTGCTCACGGACACGGTCAAGTCCACCCTCGGCGCCTTGATCCTGAAACCTCAATACGCTTGTGGTGACTATATTCATGCCAATGCGGCGGGCTATCAGTTGATGGGCAATTCGATTGACTTGAACTTGTTCAAGTAATCAAAAGTGAGAGAGGTGGCTTTACTCTCTTGGAGAGTAAGCCATTTTCCAATTGAATTGACCTCTGAACATGTCAAAGATGCTATCGGTACTGCACAACTTGGAGAAATAGGATGCTTAATATTTTAAAATTATTTGTTTTTGGCCTGATTGCTTTTTTGATAAGTTGCGGAGGAAGTAACGTTGATAACGCAGGTTCAATTTCGACGCCACCCGTAGTTTTAAAAAATTCAATACCCTGTTCAGATTTGGCAAAACTTGGACTTACTTTCGAAGGCAATACATCAATCGTATCTGCCACTGCGATCACGGGTGGATCGGTCGTTACATCAGCCGGCACCCTAGAGAAGTTACCATCATTTTGTCAAGTTGTTGGGGTGAGCAAGCCCACAGCAGATTCAAATATCAACTTTGAAGTATGGTTGCCAACGGATACATGGAACGGACGATTTATGTCCTCTGGAGAAGGCGGGTATGTGGGCACTTTGAACTACACCCGCAAAGGCCTGGATGGCGGGATGGACGAAATAATTCGACGTGGATATGTCACGGCGTCTACCGACACAGGGCACTTAGCGTCAGACACATTTTGGGCTATCGGTCATCCCGACAGAGTGGTGGATTATGCCCATCGCGCGAAGCACCTCGTCACAGTGGCGGCAAAAGGTGTCACCTCTACCTATTATGGGAAAGCACCAGTCAAGTCTTACTTAAATTCTTGCTCGAATGGCGGTCGTCAAGCACTTATGCAAGTGCAGCTTTATCCCAAAGATTTTGATGGCGTGGTTGCCGGTGCCCCTTGGAATTTCCAGTCACATGCAGCGGCTGGGGACATTTGGACAGCTCAAGCACTCAGCGCACCTGGAGCGGCCATCCCTGCCGCCAAGCTCCCCGCCATATCAGACGCGGTACTGGCCATGTGCGATGCAAAAGATGGCATTGCCGACGGCTTGATCGAAGATCCTAGGAAATGTAACTTTGATCCATCAGTCATGTTGTGCAAGGGTGCGGATTCAAACACATGTTTAACTGCGCCGCAAATTACTGCATTGAATAAGCTGTATCAAGGACCAAAAAACTCCCGCACTGGCGACTACATTTACTCAGGCTGGTCTCAAGGAAGCGAAAAGTCTTGGACAAACATTGTCGCTAACCTTCCAACTTCAAGTCCGTTCACATTGGGCAACATGTATTTCAGTAATTTAGTCTACGGAAATCCAAACTGGGACTTTAAAACCTTGAATTTTGACACTGACATCGCCTATGCCGATGGGTTTATTGGCGCTTTTTCCAACTCTATGGCAACTGACATGACGGCGGCCAAAAACCTTGGCGTCAAAGTGATCATGTACCAAGGCTGGGACGATCAAACTTTACAGCCAGGACATACGCCCAACTATTACGATCAACTTGTCAAAACCGCAGGCGGCTTAGAGCCCATACAACAGTACAACCGTCTTTTTATGGTACCAGGTATGACGCACTGCTATTTTGGCCCAGGCGCAACAAGTTTTGGTGGCGTTGGTCAGCAAATTCCACCCGTTCGAGCCCCCTCACACGATCTCCAATTAGCGCTGGAAAACTGGGTTGAAAAGGGTGTTGCGCCAGAAACCTTTGTGGCAACAAAATACACTGACGACCTGGCAACTACAAAGACGGTCAAGCTGCAAAGATTGCTGTGCTCATATCCTAAAGTAGCCCGATACAAGCAAACAGGTGATCCTAATGATGTCAACAGTTTTGCTTGCGTGGCACCCTGACGGCGTTTTTCAGGGTAGTTGTCCGATGAACTTTTTTATTCCCGGCGGTTTCAATGAGCAAGTGCAAAGAGTGAGGCGTGGTGCTGTTTAAAGTCAAACGCCTCGGACTGAACAAACGCCAGCATGTGGTGGTCACTGCCATGAATGCCATGCATGAAAACAATGAAGTCATCGGAACGATCTGTCACTCGCAAGCCCAAAACTTGCGTGAAAAAATCAACTGAGTCTGCCACCTTGTTGGAAAACAGCAGGGCATGTGACAAGCGCCTAGGCTTCACCTGATGAATACTAGAGCGTGTGGGTGCATTGCCCTTGCCTACAGGCGCTTTGGGAATTACCTGCGGAGGTCGTTTTTCTTGTGGAGAAGATTGGGCTGCTATAATAATTTGCAAAAAAAACTTTCTGGGTGAACCACCCAAATGCCCTCAGAACTTCCCAGAGGATGAGGCGTGCCGTGGCTGTAGGGCAAGGCATCAACTCTTTTTTGAATGTCAGCCATGTCTTCTTCAAAGGCCGCGAAAACCAAGTACTGCATCACCTTTCTAGGACCGCCCTGCAGAATGGTGGCCCAGCAATGTGAATGGCCATGGGTTTGTAAATCGACTTGATGGGCGGTATGCCGAACATTTAAGCCAATGGCGCTGTAGTAATCGACTGCAGCCTTTAAATCTGGCACCATAAAGACCACCCGATCTAGGGAGTGGACAACATTGGAATTTTTTCGATGGGGTGATTTACTCATGTTGACACCTATGTTGACACCTATCTTGAACGTATGGATAATGGAGATAGCATTGTTTTAAAAAAACGCTATCGACGTTGAAAAATTTAGGAAAATTATGCCTATTCACTCTTTGAATCATTTTTTCATTCGCTCCGAAAACCTTGAACTCACCAAAGAGTTTTACATGACTGTATTGGGTTTTGAAGTTATGGCAAGACCCGATTTTCCCTTCCCTGGTTATTGGTTGGGTACCAATGGCTCGATTCAGGTTCACCTGGGCCCTTCCAACATTCCCAACCGAGAAAAATACTACATCGGTACTGGTAACGATGCCGCCAACGGCCAGACGGGCGTCATTGACCATGTGGCATTTCTGGCGGAAGAGCCTGAATCATTTGTAGAGCGGTTTCAGGAGAAAAACATCAGCTTCAGGCCTCGGCATTTCCCCGAATCCAACCTCTACCAGCTGTTCATCAGAGACCCCAATGGCGTCATGATTGAGCTCAACTTTTTCAACATCACCCAAGCACCCGCCTGGAATGGCGAGGACTACTCCAAAATGGAACGTGTGACCGAGACTCCCACCTAAAACATCATTTTTTATATTTCCAGCACAAAACTAGGGTAATAGCTGATATCGGATCTCATTTTGTTTCTTAGCATGGATCGGTAGTTCTATTATTTATCTAGGAGACATTCATGGACAAAATTCGCCGCAAGATACTAGAAACTGGTGGAGCAGGATTGCTTGCAGCCACAGTACCAACCAGCATGGCTTTTGCTCAAAGTGCACCTGTGAAAATAGGCATGAGCATGCCCCAAACAGGTGGACTTGGCGCTGGCGGTCAAGCTGCCCTAATCGGGCTTCGCATGTGGGTGGACGATGTCAATGCCAAAGGCGGCCTCTTAGGCCGAAAAGTAGAGTTCATTGTTTATGACGATCAAAGCAATGGTGCGAACACACCGGGCATCTACACAAAGCTCCTAGATGTTGACAAAGTAGACATCCTCATCGCACCCTACGCCACCAACCCTACAGCGCCTATCATGCCGCTGGTTAAAGAGCGCGGCAAACTTTTGATGGGTAATTTCTCTTTTCAAGTGAATGCCAAAGTCCAACATGACATGTGGTTTAACAACGCCCCATGGAATGACGCCAAGGGCTGGTCAGAAGGCTTTTTGGAAGCGGGTAAAAATGCGGGCGCCAAATCAATTGCTATTTTTGCGGCCGATGCCGAGTTCCAGCAGAATTTGGCCAACGGTTGCCGTGAGGTCGTAAAAAATACGGATTGGAACCTTGTTTACGATCAGAACTATCCTGGCAACAACACAGATTTTTCCTCAATCATCCGCTCCGTCAGAGCGGCCAGGCCAGAAGTTGTTTTCGTAGCCTGCTATCCCAATGAAGCTGTCGCCATCATGCGTTCAGTCAATGAAATTGGCTTGGGTTCACAGGTCCAAATTTTTGGCGGTGGCATGGTGGGCTTGCAATTTACCCCTGTCATGCAGAGTCTGGGAAGCCTGCTCAATGGCGTTGTCAATTACAACTCCTATGTACCAGGCATGAAGTTCCCAGGCATTGAAGACTTCTTCAAGCGCTATACTGAACGCGCCATTGCAGCCAAAGTAGATCCGCTGGGCTTCTATTTACCGCCTTTCAATTACGCTACAGGCCAAATGATTGAACAAGCTGTAAATGCCACCAAAACATTTGACAACAAGCGTTTGGCCGATTATTTGCGCCGCAATGAAATTAACACCATCGTTGGCCCCATCAGCTTTGACAAAAATGGAGAGCGGTCCAAGCCGAGAATGGTTCAAGCCCAATTTAGAAACATCAAAGACAATGACTGGGAGCAATTCAAGAACCCTGGAAAACAAGTTGTGATCTGGCCCGCTGCAGACAAACAAGGTGATGTCATTACGCCATTTGACAGAGCTAGAAAAGCAACTTAATCCAGTCATCACTCATTTTCAATCAGTGGGGCTTTTACAAGAGCCCTGCCTCTCTTTGTCTTATCACTGATGATTTCACTTGATTTACTTTTCGAAGCAGTTCTCTTCGGAATTTTGCTTGGCTGTTTTTATGCTGCTGTCAGTTTAGGCCTTTCAGTTGCCTTTGGTTTGCTCGATGTACCTTATGTTGCGCATCCTGCCCTGCTTATTTTGGGCTCCTACTTCACTTTTCTACTCAGCAAAACTGGCATAGATCCCATCATCTGTGGGCTCTTGCTTATGCCAGTCTTCTACGTCATCGGCATTGCGCTTTACCGGTTTTATTACGAAACATTTGAGCGGCGCAGCTCCGACACAGGCGTTCGCGGCCTGGCATTTTTCTTTGGCATCGCCTTCATCATCGAGGTCTGTCTCATCTTGGTGTTTGGTGTCGACCAGCGCACCGTCAGCGCCACTTACATTGGCAGCAGCTTGGAAATTGGCGAGTACCGTTTTCCGTATCGCATGTTGGTCGCCTTTGGCATTGCCATTTTTCTCACCACCCTTCTCACCTTGTACTTTTCCAAAACTTTCAATGGGCGCGCCATCAAGGCAGTGGGGCAAGACGAAGGCGCTTTAAGACTGATGGGGGCCAACCCCGTCAAAATCAAACAATTGGCTTTTGGTATCGCCACCGCAGTCAACGCACTGGCGGGCGCCATGCTCATTATTGTGGGGCCCGTTGAACCCGCCATGGACCGAATTTACATTGGCCGAACTTTTTGCGTGGTGGTGCTTGCCGGTTTGGGCAGCATGAGCGGCACTTTGGTGGCGGGTTTAATTTTAGGCATTGCAGAGTCCATCGTCATGATGACCTTGGGGGCCTCTTGGGCACCTGCAGTTTCTTTTGGTTTGTTGCTATTAATGCTGGGTATAAGACCTCAAGGTCTGTTTGGAAGATAAGTACCCATGAAATACAGCATTTACGCATTCATTGCACTCTTGGGATTTCTAGGACTCTCGTTGATGAACGTCAACGAATACATTTTCTTTGCTGGCTTCGTCATCTTGCAATTTGTCGTTCTGGCAACAGCATGGAACATCTTGGGTGGCTACGCAGGTTATGTGAATTTTGGCGTGCCCGCCTTCATTGCCGTTGGGGCCTATACCGCTGTTGTACTGTTTAAATCAATTTCTGCACCTTTGGTGGTGCAAATCATTGGCGGGGGCATTCTGGCAGGATTGTTAGGCCTGACGGTGGGACTGCTCACTCTGAAATTGCGTGGCATCTTTTTCTCGATTGCGACCGTGGCGGTGGTCTTTATCTTGGAAACAGTGGTCATGAATTGGCGTTATGTAGGCGGCGCTACGGGCTTGCAACTCACCAGACCCCAAGACCTCTGGATTTTTGATACCTATACGCGAATGCTATTTTTTGTCATGGCTGTTTTGGCCATTGGGTCTGTCTCCATCGCCCGCTACATTCAAGACTCATTTTTAGGTCGGGGTTTGAGGGCCGTGCGTGATTCAGAAGAAGCCGCAGAATGCTCGGGTGTTCCTACCCTGAAAATCAAACTCATTGCTTGCACCATTTCTGGCGCACTCATGGGCATTGCTGGCGCCCCCATGCCCATGTACCTCAGCTACATTGAGCCAACGGCCACCTTCAACCTCAACTACTCTATCTCCGCTTTAGGCATGCCCATCATTGGAGGCACATCGCACTGGATCGGCCCCGTCATCGGTGCTCTTTTATTGGCCACCATTCAACAGGTTGTGACTGTCACTGTTTCCAATGAGTTGAATGTGTTGGTGGTGGGCGTCCTGTTGGTTTTATTTGTTGTCTTAGCACCCGATGGCATCTTAGGATTGATTAAAAAATGGAAACAATCCTCGAAGTAAACAACGTCGTCAAACAGTTTGGTGGCTTCACTGCGCTCTCGGGCGTCAAGGTGAATGTTCACAAAGGTGAGCGACTCGGCTTGATTGGCCCCAATGGGTCGGGTAAAACCACGCTGATCAACTGTATCTCTGGTGCATTCACAGACTATGAGGGTGCCATTCACTTTAACGGTCAAGATATTTCTAAACTTAAAGCGCACGAAAGAACAAAGCGAGGTATTGCGCGCAGCTTTCAAATACCGCGTCCTTTTAGCAGCATGACGGTGATGGAAAACTTGTTGGTGCCTTTTGCGTTTGTGGGTGGCAAAGATGGCCCAGAGCAGCAAGCAGAAGCCATGGAAATTTTGCGCGGAATGGGTTTGGCAGACAAAGCATTTGTTCAGTCCAATCAACTGTCTCAAGTTGAATTGCGAAAAATGGAGTTGGCTCGCGCCATGGCAGCTAAACCAAAGCTGTTAATTTCGGATGAAGCCATGGCAGGCTTATCGGGCAATGAAGTGGATGAAGTTCTTGAAATTTTGTTTGACTTGAACAAGTTGGGCATCACCATCATCATGATTGAACACATCATGCAAGCCGTCATGAAGTTTTCAGAACGTGTCATTTGCCTGGATGCTGGCAAAATCATTTGCGAAGGCACGCCTGAAAATATTGTGAAAAACCCAGATGTACAAAGGGCCTACCTTGGCGACTAAACTCATCATCGAAAATATCGACGCTGGTTATGGCGCTGTACGTGCTTTGCATGGCGTCTCACTGACCATTGAAAATGGGCAAACAGTTGCCTTGTTGGGCACCAATGGCAATGGCAAAAGCACCCTCATGAAATGTGTCATGGGCATGGTCAAACCCGACAAGGGCAGCATTCGATTGGAAATCGATGGTGTCACCCATGACCTCACCCAACTTTCCACAGAAGAAATTGTGAATTTGGGCGTTGCATTGATTCCTGAAGGTCGAAGGTTGTTTCCCAAACTCACAGTCGAAGAAAACTTGTTGTTAGGCGCATTTCGCGAAGTCTCACGCCCGCAAATTCCAGACAACATTGCCTTTTGCTATGAAGCTTTTCCAGTCTTGAAAGAGCGCAAAAACCAATTGGCAGGCTCCATGTCTGGCGGACAACAGCAAATGTTGGCCATTGCCCGCGCGCTCATGTCCTCGCCCAAATTGCTCTTGGTGGACGAACCCTCAGTGGGCCTGTCTCCACTGCTTGTTTCTCAAACCATTACCAAGCTCAAAGAGCTTAAAGATAAATACAAGCTCACCGTGCTCATGGCTGAGCAAAATTTCAAGCAAGCCATGCGAATTGCAGACCATGGGCACATCATTGTGCATGGTGAAATTGTTTTCAATGGCGACGTCGACACACTCATGAGCAATGACCTGGTCAAGAGCTACTACCTTGGCGTCTCCAAATAAACACTGATTTTCAATGCTTCCATAGCTTGTTTGTGAAAAGGAATTTTCAATGAAGTCCCCAGATTTTTCATACCTCAAAGCACAAACTATGGCTGACGTTTTTGCAGCCCTCCAAACGCATGGTGATGCTGCGCAAATATTGGCAGGTGGCCAAAGTCTTTTGGCCATGTTGAATTTGCGCATGACCAATCCGAAAATATTGATTGACATCTGCGGCATTGAATCACTCAAAGGCATTCAAAAAACTGGCAATGTGGTTCGCATTGGCGCCCTCACCACGCACCAAGAAGTTCTTTCGTCCAGTGTCGTGCAAGCGCATGTGCCACTGCTTGCGCAAGCAGTGCCGTACGTGGCTCATTTGGCCATTCGAAACAAAGGCACCATGGGGGGAAGCTTGGCTTTAGGCGATCCTGCCGCCGAATACCCTGCCGTAGCCTTGGCCTTGAATGCCACCCTGATCATTCAAAGCGCGACAGGTGAGCGACGGGTCAAAGCCACTGAATTTTTCATCAGCTTGTATCGCACCGCCATGCAAGCGCATGAAGTGCTCATTGCGGTGGAGTTTCCTGTGGCGACTTCAAACCAACGTTTTGTGTTTTCAGAATTGGCCAGGCGGAAAGGCGATTACGCCATGGTGGGCATGGCCTTGGCAATCAGCTTAGAAGGGCCAACCATTCGAGAAGCGTCCTTGGCCTTCATGGCCATGGACAACAGACCCATTCTTGCGCCTCACGCCATGCAAGCCATGGTTGGGCAACCCATCAACCAGCAGACCATCTCACAAGCCCAAACGGGTCTGGATGCAGACCTCAACCCAGCGGGCGATTTATTGGCCAACGCAGCCACCAAAAAACATTTGTCACGGATTCTTTTGTCAAGAGCTTTGATGCAAGCAGGAGCGTCACATGTCTGAACATTGTATGCATGCACAATTTACCGTCAACGGTGAAACCGTTGATGCACAAGTGCCCGTTCGAATGCACTTGGTCGATTATTTGCGTGACGAACTGGGCCTCACGGGTTCGCACTTAGGTTGTGAACACGGGGTTTGCGGTGCCTGCCAAGTCATGGTTGACGGGCAAGTTGTGCGGGGGTGCCTGACTTTGGCCATTCAAGCAAATGGCAAACAGGTGCAAACCATTGAAGGCCTCACTGAAAGCCGAGAACTGCAACAATTGCAGGCTGCTTTTTTAGAGCACAACGCGTTTCAATGTGGCTTCTGCTCATCGGGCATGTTGCTCACTGCCTTAGAAATTACCAAGCACCACAAGAAAGCCACGCGCGAGGAAATTCGCGAATTAATTTCTGGCAACTACTGCCGATGCACAGGCTATCAGGCCATTGTGAATGCCATTGAATCGGTTTTGGTCAAATCTACTTCTAAGTCAGGAGCCAAGGTATGAACGCACCCCACGAACTGCCGCTGCAAGCTGAGGTGGTGGCAACCCAAGAAAATTACGTGGGTCAAAGTGTGCCGCGCTCTGGCGCTAAAAAATTACTGGAAGGACGCGGCACCTACTTAGATGACTTGCGCCTCCCCCGATTGGTGCATGTAGTGTATTTCAGAAGCCCCCATGCCCACGC
>Ga0194035_1000699_pt1 | contig 18785 bp, 21 predicted proteins | sample JunL2320m_MetaG_FD_148680 | JGI IMG/M metagenome (GOLD analysis project Ga0194035, IMG submission 148680) | Anoxic zone freshwater microbial communities from boreal shield lake in IISD Experimental Lakes Area, Ontario, Canada - Jun2016-L239-20m | ecosystem: Environmental > Aquatic > Freshwater >...
CCTTGCGCACGGTGCGCAGCACATCGGCCATCAGCGTGCCACGCCCCGGGCCGAGCTCGACGAGGTTAAAGGCTTGGGGCTGGCCCATGGCGGACCAGACACCGACGGCCCAGACGCCGATCAGCTCGCCGAAGACCTGGCTGACTTCGGGTGCTGTGATGAAATCGCCCTTGTCTCCCAGCGGGTCGCGCGTGATGTAGTAGCCGTGTCGGGGGTGGCCGAGACAAAGGCTCATGTAGCGGTCGATCCGCAACGGGCCTTCCAGCGCGATCACATCGGCGAGGAACTGCTCAAGCGGGCTCATGACGGGACCTCAGCAGCAACCAGATGCCCACTGCGCAGAGCGGCAGCGACAGGATCATACCCATGGTGAGAAAACCGCCGAAATAGCCGAGGAAGGCATCAGGCTCGCGGAAGCACTCGGCGAGGATGCGCGACAGGCCATAGACCAGCGCGAAGATGCCCGAGGCGCGGCCCGGATACTGCAGCGCGCCATAGCGATGCGTGCCGATCCGGACGGCGAGGAAGAGGATGAGGCCCTCAAGGATCGCCTCGTAAAGCTGGCTGGGGTGACGCGGCATCTGGAGCGCATCATGGGGGAAGACGATGCCCCAGGGCAGGTCCGTCGGTCGGCCCCACAACTCACCGTTGATGAAGTTCGCGAGCCGCCCGAGACCGAGGCCGACGGGCACCGAGGCGGCACCCAGGTCCAGCATCCGGTCGAGGCTGGTCCCGATTGACCTGCCATACAGGAGGCAGGCCACCACGACGCCCAGGAAGCCGCCGTGGAACGACATGCCGCCATCCCACATCTTGAGGATTTCGAGGGGGTGGGAGGCGTAGAACAGGGGCTTGTAGAACAGCACGTAGCCAAGCCGCCCCCCCAGAACCACGCCCAGCACCGACCAGATGAAGAAATCATCGACCTGCGGCACCGTCATGGAAGGTTTCTGGCCGCCCCACAGGCGGGGCGTGGAGACCAGCCGCTTCATGTACCAGGAGGCGAAGACGAGCCCGACGATATAGGCCACCGCATACCAGCGCACCGCGAAGGGTCCAAACTGGACAATGACCGGATCGATGGCCGGATAGGGCAGGACGGCAAATATGGCGGCCTGGGGATTCATGGCGGCGGACACTGGGCTTTGGGCCCTGCCCCGTCAAGGCGGCGGGCGGGCGCGGCAAGGCGGCATCTTGAAGTCGGCGCCCAAAACCCATAGCTAGGGTTTCCAGAGAGGAATACCGCCATGACCACGACGCAGACCCGCTTCTTCGACGAACTGGCCAAGCTGATGACCAACGCGGCCGGGGCTGCCCAGGGCGTGCGCCGCGAGGTGGACACCCTCGTCCAGTCGCAGATGGAGCGCGTGCTCAACAACATGGAGCTGGTGAAGCGCGAGGAATTCGAGGCCGTGAAGGCCATGGCCGCCAAGGCCCGCGAGGAAAACGAGGCACTGCTCGCCCGAATCGCGGCGCTCGAGGCAAAGCTCGGCACCAGCGGGGCTTCCGACTCGCGCGCCGACTGAGCCCGGCGCTTACTGACTCAAGGTCATCCACAGGCGCGCAATCGTTTCTGCAACCATTGCGGAAAAAAATCATTCCCCTGTGGAGGAATCACCTGTTCCTCCGGCCCGACTCTTGAAGCGACTCAATGTGTTGGGCAATTTCCTTCCCGTGGCTCGACGGATGATTCGTCAGCCAGCGGAGGAATGAGAATGGCCCTCGAGGCCCTTGAACGCGAAAATGAGCTCAGCAATCCGCTCGACCGGGTCGAGCGCATCGCCGAAGCCTATGACTGGGCTGTTTCGCGCACTGACGCCCGTGAAGTGACGATGGAAGTTTCGGGCGGCTGGAGCGACATGACCATCTCGCTCAACTGGCGCGATGAATTCGAAATCCTGCATGTGGCCGTGAGCCTCGAGATGAAGGTGCCCTCCACCCGCCGCGACGAAGTGGCGAAGCTGCTGGCGCGCATCAACGAGCAGCTGCTCGTCGGGCACTTCGACCTGTGGCACCTGGACGGCAGCCTGGTGTTTCGCAACAACCTGCTGCTCAGCGGCAATGCCGAGGCCAATGACGCCCAGTGCGAGGCGCTGATCCGCTTTGCGGTGGACACCTGCGAGCGCTATTTTCCGGCCGTGCAGTTCGTCGTCTGGGCAGGCCAGCCGGCGGAGCAGGCACTGGAGTCCGCCATGATCGATACCTGGGGTGAAGCGTAATGGGGGGTGAAGCCCAATGGTGAAGCTCACCGGAACGCTGGTGCTGGTGGGTGCCGGCAAGATGGGCGGCGCCATGCTGGAAGGCTGGCTGGCGGGCGGGGCCGACCCCACGCACATCGTGGCGCTGGACCCTGCACCACCGCCGGAGATGAAGGCGCTGCTGCAGCGCCACGGCATTCGCCTGAACCCTGACGTCTCTACCATCAAGGATGCCGAGGTGGTGATCATCGCGGTGAAGCCGCAGCTGATGGAGGACGTGCTGCCGGGCATTGCCTCGCTGAAAGCCTCGAAGCCGCTGGTGCTCTCGGTGGCGGCGGGCAAGACGATCGCCTCATTCGAGCGCCATTTCGGTGCTGATGCTGCGGTGATCCGCACCATTCCCAACACGCCTGCCGCCGTCGGGCGCGGCATCACGGCGATGGCGTCAAACGCCAATGTGTCGCCCGCGCAACTGGCACTGGCCCGCACCCTGCTGGAAGCGGTGGGCGAAGTGGTGACGCTGGACAACGAGGCGATGATCGATGCGGTGACGGCCGTGTCGGGCTCAGGCCCCGCTTACGTGTTCTACCTCACCGAATGCCTTGCGGCGGCGGGCGAAAAGATCGGGCTGCCGAAGGACCTCGCCACGCAGCTGGCGCGCGCCACGGTTGCCGGCTCCGGCGAGCTGATGCGCCAGTCGGGCACGGACGCCGCCGTGCTGCGCCAGAACGTGACCTCGCCCAAGGGAACGACCTTTGAAGCGCTGCAGGTGCTGATGGCGGAAGATGGCATGGGGCCACTGTTCGAGAAGGCGGTGGCCGCCGCCTTGCGCCGTTCGCGCGAACTGGCCAGCTGAGGACGCCATGACCATTACCTTTGATGATTTCCAGAAGGTCGACATTCGCGTCGGCACCATCGTGGACGTCGAAGCCTTTCCGGAAGCGCGCAAGCCCGCCTTCAAATTGCGGATCGACTTCGGGCCGGAGATCGGCGTGAAGAAGACCTCCGCGCAGGTGACGAAATATTACACACCCGAAACGCTGATGGGCCGGCAGGTGGCGGCGGTGGTGAACTTCCCGCCGCGCCAGATCGGCAAGTTCATGTCGGAAGTGCTGACGCTGGGCTTCCCCGACGGGGATGGCGACGTGGTGCTGGTGACTGTGGAACGTGCCGTTCCGAATGGCGGGAAGATGTATTAGCGGCGCCAACTATTCGAGAGCGCTCATCACCGCCGGGCTTGACCCGGCGATCTCATTTGGTGCTTCGGAAAAAGGATGCCCGGGTCGAGCCCGGGCATGATGAGCGTGCGGGATGGGGAATTTAGTCCTTGACAGCGCGCGCTCGATGTGCTAGACAGGCGCATACTCCCGAAATGTATCGAGTGACGTCATCGCGGCTACGGCCGCGTTTTTGCGTTGTGAGGGAGGTTATGAGGAGTGAGCAATGGCGTGGTTGCGTGCTTGGGTGGCGATCATCATTGCCACGTTACTCTCACCTTGCCCGGGCTTGACCCGGGCATCTTTTTCAGCGGCCACAAAAAGGATCGCCCGGTCAAGCCGGGCGAAGGTGAAGTCATGGAACCGCACTGCACGGGGGCTGCAGCGCTCAGCCCATGCCGAACATCTTCTTCCAGTTGTTCATGGCCTGCATCCACGGGTTTTCCGTGGCAGGGCCCTGACCCCAGATGTCCATGGGGGGCTTCTGGCCGAAGATCTTCTCGTAGGATTCGAGCGTCATCTTCCAGCCGTCGGCCATGTTGGAGAAGTTCTTGGCGTCCATGCCTTGGGCCGTGGGGCGCTCGGTGATCATTTGCCCCAGGTTCTCCCAGTAGTTCTGGGCGTTCTGGAGATGCATCATCCAGGCATCGTTGACGGGGCCGGGCGGGATCACCTGGTGGCCGGCGCGCATGGCGAGGAACAGGAACTTGCGATACTCCTCGATGACGCGCTGCGTCATCTCGGCGTTCTGGCCCATTTGCTTCTGCATCATCTCCATGAGGGGCGCGAAGGCCTGCATGCCATCGGCATTCATCATGTTGATCTTGAGCCAGAGCGGGTCGAGGCGATAATCCATCATTCGTCACCTATACAGGAATTTGCACGCGCGCGCGAAGTCCGCCTTTCGGACTATCTTGCAATGTCAGTTCGCCACCATGCGCGTGGGCGATGTCGAGCGCAATGGCGAGGCCAAGCCCGGTTCCCGTCTCGTCGAGGTTGCGGGCATTGTCGAGGCGAACGAAGGGGCGGAAGGCATCCGCCCGCTTGTTGGGCGGAATGCCGGGGCCATCGTCGTCGACCAGCAGCGTCAGCATGTGGTCCGCCACACTGGCCGTCACCTTCACGGTTTTCGCGTAGCGCACCGCATTGCCGATGAGGTTGGCGAGAAGCCGGCCGAAGGCGTTGGGCTTCACCCGCACCAACTGGCCCTGCGGCACGTCGATCTCGCAGGTGCCTTCGCGGCAGGCGCGCGCGGCGTTCTGCACCAGGGCGGCAAGCTCCACCTCCTGCGGTGTCTCGCCCGCGTCGCCCTTCACGAAGGCCATGTAGGCCTCAAGCATGCGCTGCATCTCGTCCACGTCTTCCTTCAAGGGCTGCACCTTGGGGCCATCGCCCAGCACGGCGAGTTCCAGCTTGAAGCGGGTGAGGATGGTGCGGAGATCATGGGAGACGCCCGCCAGCATGGTGGTGCGCTGCTCGACCTGGCGGGCGATACGGTCACGCATGTCGAGGAAGGCGACGCCCGCAGCGCGCACCTCGCGCGCGCCGCGCGGGCGGAAGACGCCGAGGTCACGCCCGGTGCCGAAGCTTTGCGCGGCGCGGGCAAGATCGGTGATCGGGCGGATCTGGTTCCTGAGGAAGATGGTGGCGATGCCAAGGAGCAGCAGCGAGGACAGCAGCATGAGCGCCAGCAGGAAGCCGGTGGAGGTGGCGAAGGTGCGCTCACCCTTGGTGCGGAAGTCGAAGATGGTGTTGGGCGCTGCCAGCACCTTCACCTCGACGAAATCCGGCTGCTGGCTGATGTCGAGCCAGAAGGGGCGGTTCATCTGCACGGTGAACTCACGCGTGAGGCGTGTGTCGGCACGCGAGAAGAAAGGCTGTGGCAAGGGTTCCGGCAAGGCTCCGCGCTGGACGGTGAGGCCGAGGCCGAGGGTGTTGTTGGCGAGCTTCTCGATCCGGGCCTCGGCGGCGGCACTCTTGTCGGAGTCATCATAGAGCTGCACCAGCATGGAAACGTCACGCGCGTAGGACCGCGCGAGAAGCCTGGTGACGTTCTCGAAATGGCGCTCAAGGATGAGGCCGGTCATGATGGTCTGCAGCAGCACGACCGGGGCCACGAGAATGATGAGGGCGCGCGGAAACAGCCCCTCGGGCATGTAGCGCTCGAGGAAGGTGTTGAAGCGGCTGTAGAGCCAGTTCTGTGCCATCGCGCTTTAGCCTAGCTCAGTCGGCGTGCAGGACATAGCCCGCACCGCGGACCGTCTGGAGATAGACCGGGTTCGAGGGATCGTCCTCGATCTTCTGGCGCAGGCGGTTGATCTGCACGTCGACGCTGCGTGCGCCCTCCTCCGAGCCCTCGGGCGCCAGGTCACCGCGCGCCACGGTGGTATTGGCATTGGCGGCCAGCGTGCGCAGGAACTCACGCTCGCGCGTGGTGAGGCGGATGAGCTCTGCGCCCTTGCGCAACTCGCCGCGCCCGATGTGGAAGATGAAGGGACCGAAGGCAATTTCAGGCTGGGCGCGCGCCGTCTGCTCCTGCCGCTTCAGAAGCCCGCGGATGCGCAGCAGCAGCTCGCGCGGTTCGAAGGGCTTGGCGAGGTAGTCGTCGCTGCCGGTTTCCAGCCCCGTGATGCGATCAGACGTCTCGGCCAGTGCCGAGAGCATGAGGATCGGCACGGGATTGCCCTCGCCGCGCAGCCACTCGGTGAAGGCAAGGCCGGTTTCGCCCGGCATCATGATGTCGAGCACCACGAGGTCGAAGGCCACGATGCGCATGTGCTCGCGCGCTTCCCCCGCACTGCCGGCAACGGAAATGCGGAAGCCATTCTCCATGAGATAGGCCTGGAGCAGGTTGCGAATGCGGCGGTCGTCGTCGACCACCAGGATGTGGGGAAGATCATCCACCATCTGTGGGCTCGCCCAACAGGCTGGCGCGGTCGATCCAGTCGCGCACCGCTTCGCGGTTGGCGGGCGAGACCATGTGATAGAGCACTTTGCGGTAGAGATGCGCGGCACTGCCCTCGGGCAGCGCCACGGCGCGGCGGATGCGATTGATCTGCGGGCCCATGAGGCGCTGGCGAAGTTCCTCGCCGGCTTCGGTGAGATAGAGCAGGCGCTGGCGGCGGTCGGTCTCGCCTTCCTTCTGGAAGACGTAGCCCTTGTCGATCAGCTCCTTCAGCACGCGGCCGAGGCTCTGCTTGGTGATCTGCAGGATGTCGAGGAGCTGCTGCACCGTCATGCCCGGGTCGCGGCCGACAAAGTGCAAAACGCGGTGATGCGCGCGGCCGAAGCCATATTGCCCCAGGATCTCGTCCGGGTCGGACACGAAATCGCGGTAGGCAAAGAACATCAACTCGATGAGCGCAACGGTGTCCTGCTCGCTCAGGGGATGATCGCCCATTCCTTGGGCAGAAATTACGTCAGCCATATTGACATATTTACCCCGGCTGGCTACGCTTGGCCAGTTCAAAATGCAAAATGGGCGCGAAAGGCCGGAAATTCCGGCCCTTGGCATGACCCTTATACCGGACAGGAGCACGACACCATGGCGGGCATTTCCTTTGACCAGCGCGACGGTTGGATCTGGTTCAACGGCGAGATCGTGCCGTGGAAGGAAGCCAAGGTCCACGTGCTGACCCATGGTCTGCATTATGGTTCCTCCGTGTTCGAGGGCGAGCGCGCCTATGACGGCGTGATCTTCAAGACCACCGAGCATTCGACGCGCTTCAAGAAGTCCGCCGAGATCATGGATTTCGAGATCCCCTATTCGATCGAGGAACTGAACGCGGCCAAGGACAAGGTCGTGGCGCTCAACGGCGGCGGCGACCAGTATGTGCGCCCCGTGGCGTGGCGCGGCTCCGAGATGATGGCGGTGTCAGCTCAGCACAACAAGATCCACGTGGCGATCGCCACCTGGGCCTGGCCCTCGATGTTCGATCCCGAGACCAAGATGAAGGGCATCAAGCTCGACATCGCGGATTATCGCCGCCCTGACCCCGCCTGTGCGCCGGTTCATGCCAAGGCCGCCGGCCTCTACATGATCTGCACCATCTCCAAGCACAAGGCGGAGAAGAAGGGCTATGCCGACGCCATGATGCTGGACTGGCGGGGCCGCGTTGCCGAATGCACCGGCGCCAACATCTTCTTCACGCGCGATGGCGCCATCCACACGCCGATCGCCGACTGCTTCCTCAACGGCATCACCCGCCAGACGGTGATTGCACTCGCCAAGGAACAGGGCCTCGAGATCATCGAGCGGCGGATCATGCCCGACGAGCTTTCGAGCTTCAACGAGTGCTTCATCGTCGGCTCCGCGGCGGAAGTGACGCCGGTGGCCGAGATCGGCCCCTACAGCTTCAAGCCCGGCAACATCAGCCGCACCATGATGGACGCCTACACCAACGCGGTGCGGCCGAAGTCCAAGGCGGCATGAACCGGTCACGTGACCACGCATTGCGATTACCTGATCATCGGCGGCGGCTCCTCCGGAGCCGTCGTCGCCCGCCGCCTTGCTGACCGGACGTCTGGCCGGATCATCCTCATGGAAGCCGGCAAGTCCGACGAGGGCGACCCCGCGGCGGTGGACCTGAAGCGCCTGGACGAGCAGACGCCGGACTATGACTGGGGCTTCCGCGCAGCCCCGCTGCCGGGCTCTCCTCCCCTTCTCAACTATGCACGCGCGAAACTGCTGGGTGGCTGCGCCAACCACAATGACTGCGCCTTCATCCGCCCGCCCGATTCCGACTTCGATGCATGGGAGCGCCTCGGCGCCACGGGCTGGAACGGCGCCGCCATGGCGCAATACTGGCAGCGCATCATCAACACCATCACCATCGAGACAGCCCCCTGCCACCGGGCGAGCCGCCGCTTCATCGAGGCAGGGCTCGAACTCGGGTTGGACGAAGTGGATTTCGGCGCGCACGTCCGGCAGGGCGTGGGACTGTTCCCGCTCAATGCAAAAGGTCGCACACGACAATCATCCTCCGTGGCCTATCTCCATCCCATCGCCGCATTGCCCAAGCACCTCGAGGTGTGGACTGAGTGCATGGCCACGCGCCTCATCATCGAGAATGGCAGGGCCGTGGGTGCGCGAACATCACGCGGCGAGATCCGCGCGGCGCGTGCGGTCGTTCTGGCGGGAGGTTCCATCCAGACGCCGCAGCTGATGATGGTGTCGGGCCTCGGGCCTGCCGCGCAGCTGAAGGCGCATGGCATCGACGTGATCCGCGACATGCCGCACCTCGGCCAGCACCTGCGTGATCATGTGGCAGCACCCGTGGTGTGGGAGACGCATGAGGCCGTGTCCGGCTGGGAGATCTGCCCCTTCGAGGCGACGATGATGCTGCAGCTCGAAGAGGATGCGCCCGCGCCCGACATCCTGTTCCACTTTGGCCTGCGGGTGCGCGAGAAATACGATGATGGACGGCTGGCCACCAATGGCCCCGCCGTGAAGGCCTCGCCCAACGTGACGCGCGCGACGAGCGAGGGCCAGGTCCGCCTCTCGGGCCCCAGCATGGCGGACAAGCCGGTGATCGACCTCAACTACTTCGCCGATCCGGCTGACCTCGAGCTGCTGGTGAAGGCCCTGAAGCTGACGCGCCAGCTGGGACAGACGAAGGCCATGCAACCGCTGCTGCGGGCGGAGGTGCACCCCGGCCCGGGCGTGCAGACCGATGAAGAATGGCGCGACTATATCCGCAGCGTCTGCGAGACGGTCTATCACCCTTGCTGCACGGCGGCGATCGGGCGCGTTGTGACGCCAGAGCTGAAGGTGATGGGCATCGAGGGACTTTTCATCGTCGATGCCTCGGTCTTCGCGTCGCTCATCACGGTCAACATCAATGCGGCAGTGATGATGGTGGCGGAGAAGGCAGCGGACTGCATTCTCAATTCGCGCGCTTAGGTAGATTCACCGACTTGCAACCTGGGGCAATTCTGGGGCAGTAAGCGCGCAAATCCGATCTTCTGGAGACCCGTCATGCCAAGGTTCGCGCTGCCTGGACTGTTTGGAGCACTGCTGCTTTCCACCACGTCGCTTGCAAGTGCAGCGGACGGTAACGCCGACGCCATCTATTTCAATGGTGACATCCTCACCATGGCGAGCACCAACCCGAGCTATGCCGAGGCACTGGCGGTCGAGGATGGCAAGATTGCCTTCGTGGGATCAAAAGACGAGGCGCTGAAGCTGAAGGGCGATGCCACGAAGCTCGTCGACCTCCAAGGCCATACGCTGCTGCCGGGCTTCATCGATGGCCACGGCCACATGATCTACTACGGCAAGAACATGGTCGATGCCGACCTCGTCGGCGTGAAATCCATCCCCGAACTCATCGAGCGCATGAAGGCGCAGGCCGCGAAGACCGCACCGGGCGACTGGATCGTGGGCTTTGGCTATTCGGTGCCGATGCTGAAGGAGAACCGCCACCCGACGGCGGCGGAACTCAACGAAGTTTCGCCGGACCGCCCGATCATGGTGGTGGACAACTCGGGCCACAATGGCGCGGGCAACAGCGGCGTGTTCAAGATCCTCGGCATCGACGCCAGCACCAAGGATCCGGAAGGCGGCAGTTATGCCCGCAATGCCGATGGCTCGCTCGCGGGGCCCCTGGAGGAAACTGCCCTGTTCGCGGTGCGCGAGCAGCGCCCGTCCTTCACCGGCAAGCTGGCTGACGACGTGGCCATCAACGGCGCGTCGCTGTGGGCCAGCTATGGCCAGACCACCGCGCAGGAATGCGGCGTGGGCCTCGGCAAGGACGACATCGACATCATCCGCAACGCCATCGACAAGAAGCTGCTGCCGATCGACCTTTATCTCTGCGCCAAGGACTCGACGGTGAACGACGTGCTCGCCGCCGCCTATGCAGTGTCGTCCGAATATGACGTGAACAACGAGGACGCCGCGAAGAAGCTGCTGGCGGCGCGGCCCGACCTTGACAAGCGCTACATCAACCGGGTGCGGCTGGGCGGCATCAAGCTGTGGCTCGACGGGTCGATCCCCACGGCGTGGTTCAGCGAGGCCTACGCCCACAACCCGCCCGACAAGCAGGGCGACTACCGCGGTTTCCAGCAGGTGCCGGACGACTATGTGAACGGCGCCTTCGACCGTTTCTGGAAAACCGGCATCCAGCTCAACATGCACATGAATGGTGATGCCGCGGCAGAGCAGGCCCTGAAGGCGGTGGAGCGCGCCGAGAAACTTCATGGCGTGCACGACAGCCGTCCGGTGTTCATCCACGCCACCTACATGCGCCCCGACCAGATCGAACGCATGAAGAAGGTGGGCGCCTTCCCGACCTTCACCGTGGGCTCGCTGCCGCTGGGCGGTGAAGCCGCCGTCTACTTCTGGGGTGAACAGCGCGCCGCGGCCTCAATGCCGATGAACAAGCTGGAGAAGATGGGCATCAAGTTCTCGCTCAACCACGATGCGCCGGTCCTGCCGCGTCCCGACGTGCTGGCGCTTGTCGACGCCGCGGTGAACCGCACCACGGCCACGGGTCAGGTGGTGGGGCCTGACGAGCGCATCAGCCCCTATGTGGCGCTGAAGGCTGTCACCGCCTATCCGGCCTATCAGATCAGGGAAGAGACAACCAAGGGCACGCTGGAACAAGGCAAGCTCGCCGACCTCGTGATCCTCGCGGAGAACCCGCTGAAGGTCGACCCCAAGACCATCAAGGACATCAAGGTGCTGGAGACGATCAAGGACGGGAACACGGTGTTCGAGAGCAAGTGAGGCGGAGCTAGAGCTTCGCGCCCTTCTTCTCGAGGAAGTCCATCAGCTCCTTCACCTGCGCGGCAGGAACCTCGCGCACGTCACCGGGATGCATGTCGCCCAGCGAGAAGGGGCCATATTGCAGCCTAACGAGGCGGTTCACCACGCAGCCAAAATGGTCGAAGAGCTTGCGGATCTCGCGGTTCTTGCCTTCTGTGAGCACGCAGCGGTACCAGCGGTTGGCGCGCTCGCCCTGGCCATATTCCTCGACGAACTCCGCACCACGATAGTCCACGCCGTCGATGGTGACGCCCTGGGCAATGGCATCGATCTCCTCAGGCTTCAACTGGCCGCGCACGCGCACACGGTAAAGCCGCGACAGGGCCATCTCCGGGCTCATCATCGCCTGGGCGAGAGGACCATCGGAGGAGAGAACCAGCAGTCCCTCGCTGTTCACGTCCAGCCGCCCCACATTCATGATGCGCGGGTTCGACGACGGCCAAGCGGGCGGATTGAGCGAGGGCAGATCGAAGATGGTCGGGCGGTTCTTGTGATCGCGGTGGGTGACCAGCACGTCATCCGGCTTGTGCAGCAGGAAGAGTCGCGGCAATGGCTTGGTCTCGGGCGTGACCGGCCTGCCATCGATCAGGACGGTGTCGCCCTCCTCCACCGGCGTGGTGGGGAGTGCCGTGACGCCGTTGACGCTGACGCGGCCATCGGCCACCAGCCGCTCCGCCTCGCGGCGCGAACCCGCACCGGCCTTCTGGAGATAGACGTTGAGGCGCATCAGCCGCCCGTGACAGGCGGGAAGAAAGCGACCTCGCGTGCTCCCGCGACGGAGGCATCGAGCGCCACGTGGTTCTGGTCCACTGCGGCGCGCAGCGTGCGGCGTTCTGCAAGCGCTGCGGCAACGGCTTCGTCGCGCGCGCTCAAATGATCGATGAGATCAGCCACCGTGGCGATGGAGGCAGGAACATCCACCTCCTCCGAGCTCTTGCCGGCGATCTGCCGGATGCGGGCGAAATACAGGATCTTCATCAGTCGACGACGTGCCGGATGCCGGCGCGGAAATAATCATAGCCGGTATAGAGCGTAAGCGCTGCGGCAACCCACAGCATGGCGATGCCCACGATGGTGGTGTGCGGGATCACCGTGTCGCCCGCAGGACCCGCGATGAGGAATCCGATGGCGATCATCTGCACGGCGGTCTTCCACTTGGCGATCTTGGTAACCGGCACCGAGACTTGAAGCTCGCCCAGATATTCGCGAAGGCCGGAGACCAGAACTTCGCGCGACAGGATGATGATGGCGGCCCAGATGTGGCCACCGCGCAGGATGTCGTCCGCGCAGAGCACGAGCAGCACGACGGCGACCAGCACCTTGTCGGCGATCGGGTCCAGCATGCGGCCGAGCGAGGACTGCTGCTGCCAGCGCCGCGCAAGATAGCCATCGAAGAAGTCGCTGATGGCGGCCAGCACATAGACGATGAGAGCCGCCCAGCGCGCCTCGTTGCCACCCCACAGCAGCAGCGCGGCCACCACAGGCACCGCCACGATGCGGCCATAGGTGAGCATGTTCGGAAGGTTCCACACCTTCGAATACTTCGCCGCCTTGCCTGCATCCGTCTGATTCATCATGCCGCTCATTCTGCACTGTCGTGGAAGTGGTCGTAAATAGCCTGTGCCAACGCATGGCTGACACCTTCCACCGCGGCAAGGTCGGTGACGCTTGCACGTGACACTGCTTTGGCCGAACCGAAGGCCTGCAGCAAGGCTTTCTTGCGCAAGGGCCCTATGCCCGCCACCTCGTCCAGCGGGTTGACCCCGATGGCCCTGGAGCGCCGGGCCCGGTGAGAACCGATTGCAAAGCGGTGCGCCTCGTCGCGCAATCGCTGGATGTAATAGAGCACGGGATCCCTTGCCTCGAGCATGAAGGACGCCCGTCCCGTCACGTAGAAGTGTTCGCGGCCCGCGTCGCGATCCGGCCCCTTGGCCACGCCCGCCACGGGCAGGTCAGACAGGCCGAGCTCATCCAGCACCGCCTTGGCAGCCGACAGCTGGCCCTGGCCGCCGTCGATCAACACGAGGTCCGGCCAGGCCTGCACGTCCTTGGCCTGTTCCTCGCCGCGCGCCCCGCCCTGTTCCTTCAGCAGGCGGCTGAAGCGGCGTGTGAGCACTTCGCGCATCATGGCGAAGTCGTCAGACCCGATCTCTTCCGATTGGATGTTGAACTTGCGGTACTGCGACTTGATGAAGCCATCGGGCCCCGCCACGATCATGCCGCCCACCGGGTTGGTGCCCTGGATATGCGAGTTGTCATAGACCTCGATGCGGCGCGGCACCTCGGGCAGGTCGAACGCCTTCTGCACGCCTTCGAGCAGCTTCGCCTGCGACGAAGTCTCGGCCATGCGGCGGCCAAGCGCCTCACGCGCGTTGGTGACGGCATGCTCGACGAGGCCCTTCTTCTCGCCGCGCTGCGGCACCGCCACTTCGATCTTGCGGCCGGCATGGGTGGAGAGGGCTTCCTCCAGCAATTCGCGCTCCTCCACGTCATGCGACAGCAGCACGAGATCGGGGATGGGCTTGTCGTCATAGAACTGGGCAAGGAAGGAGGCCATGATCTCAGGCGACTCGTGGCTCCTGTCGGCCTTCGGGTAATAGGCGCGGTTGCCCCAGTTCTGGAAGGAGCGGAAGAAGAACACCTGGATGCAGGTCTGCCCGCCTTCCTGGAACAGCCCGAAGACATCCGCCTCCTCAAACCCTTGCGGGTTGATGCCCTGCGTCTGGGTGACGAAGCTCATGGCCTGGATGCGGTCGCGATAGGAAGCGGCGCGCTCGAAATCGAGGTTCTCGGCGGCGTCGTCCATCTGCTTCGCGAGCTCGGCCTTCACCACCTGACTCTTGCCGTTGAGGAAAGCTTCGGCTTCCTTGGCGAGCTCGCCATAGGCATCCGCCGCGATGTAGTTCACGCAAGGGGCCGCGCAGCGCTTGATCTGGTAGAGCAGGCATGGACGCGTGCGGTTGGCATAGGTGCTGTCGGTGCAGGTGCGCAGCAGGAAGGCCTTCTGCAGCGTGTTGATGGCGCGGTTCACCGCACCGGCAGACGCGAAGGGGCCAAAATAGCTGCCCTTCCTGTTGCGGGCACCCCGGTGCTTCACCAGCTGCGCCACGTCATGATCCCTCGCGATGAGGATATAGGGGAAGGACTTGTCGTCACGCAGGATGACGTTGAAACGCGGCTTCAGCTTCTTGATGAGGTTGGCTTCGAGCAGCAGCGCCTCGGCCTCGGTGGAGGTCGTCACGAACTCCATGTTGGCGGTGAGCGAGATCATGGTGGCGATGCGCGCCGTGTGGCCCCAGACGCGGGTGTAGTTCGACACGCGGCTCTTGAGGTTGCGCGCCTTGCCGACGTATATGACGTCGCCCTTGGCATCATACATGCGGTAGACGCCGGGCTTGGCCGGAAGCCTGGACACGAAATCGCGGATGAGGTCGGCTCCCCGCCCGTCAGGGACGGGCGACTCATCGGGGGCCTGGGAAGGTTCGGACGTCATCTGGCTCTCTTACATGCGTGCCCCTCAGGTGGGGAAGGCGTAACCCTGCCGCAACAAAAAACCGGCGTCCCTGGGGACGCCGGCGTCGAGGTCATGTCTTTGCCAGACCCTCAATCATAGGGGCTATTGCACTGCTTCAGCTTGCCGTTGCTCGAGACATAGGTGTTCGTCTTGGCATTGTAGGACTTGTACCGACCCGCGCACCAGGCCTTGTGGCGGTTGCCACTGCCATTGCCATTGGTGAGCGCCACCACGCCGGCACCGATCACGGGAACCGTCCACCACGGGCTGTTGTAGTACCAGCCATTGTAATAGAAGCGGCAGGAGTTGCTCCACGTCCGGCAGTGCGGCCCGCGATAGCCGTTGTAGTAGCCCGGACGGAAATTGGGGTGGTAGCCGTGACGGTAGACGGGCCGATTGTAGTTGCGGCCGCCGTGATAGCCGCCACGGCCGCCCGAGGCCCTCACGTTGATGATCGGCTGCGCGGTGGCCGCGGTCTCAAGAGCCACGTTGATCTGGCCCGGGAAGGCTGATGCCTCCGACGCCGAATATCCGATGATCCCCGAGACAAGCGCCAGAAGCATGACGAAACTTGCTCTCAACATATGCAGTGCCCTCCCTGAATGTCTGCTCTTCCGATGAAAAAGCACGTTGTGACGGTCCGTTCAACAGGGAGCGGTACCAATCGCGATCCATGACGCCAGATCACAACCATTGCGCGTGTTGTGGCACTTTCTGTTAGGCGGCCAGAAAATGGCCTACCTCTGGCGTTCGATCTCGACGCCAACGCTGCGGGCGTTCTTGATGATGTCGGGTTTTTCGACGCGCACGCGCGCCGCCATCACGCGCTTGTCCTTGAGGCAGGAGGCGGCGATCTTTTCGCACAGAGTCTCGACCAGGTTGATGTGGCCATCGGCGATGATCTGCTCGACCTTCTTCACCACGATCTCGTAGGACACCACATGGCCGATGTCATCGGCCTGCGGGCCATCGCCTTCGCTGACCGAAAGATCGATGTTCACGATGATGCGTTGCGGGTCAGTCTTCTCGTGGTCATAGATGCCGATCAGCGCCATCAGGTCTAGGTCGCGCACGAAAACATGGCGCAAGCCCGAGGCGGCGCTCGCCACGTGGTGGCTGATCATCGGCTTCTTCATTATTCATTCACCTCGACGACGTCCGGCGTTTGCCAGACCAGATGCTGACCGCCGTCCAGCGCGATCATCTGCCCAGTCAGCGACGGTTGTGACAATATGAATTTGATGGCGCCGGAAATCTCCGCCGGCGACGTGCCCCGGCCCAGAAGCGTCAGCTTGGCCTGTTTGTCGAACTCCGCCTGGTCCATGCGGGCAGAGGGAAGTGCGGGGCCGGGCCCGATGGCATTGACGCGGATATTGGGCGCCAACGCCTGGGCCAGCGTGCGGGTGGCGGTCCACAACCCCGACTTCGACGTGGTGTAGGAGAAGAACCTGGGGTTCAGCTTCCACACGCGCTGGTCGATGATCGAGATGATGTTGCCTTCCTCGCCCTCCGGCAATTGCTTCGCGAAGGCCTGGGAGAGAAACACCGGAGCGCGCAGGTTCGTATCGAGGTGTGCGGCCCAGCTTTCCTTGGTGATGGAGCCCACCTCGTCCGGCTCGAACAGCGAGGCATTGTTGATGAGGCAGGTGAGGCCGCCCAGGCCTGCGGAGGCTTCCGCCACCAGCCGGTCTGGCACGTCGATCTCGGAAAGGTCACCGCGCACAATGACGGCGCGCTGGCCGATATTGCGGATGAAGGTGGCCACCTCCTCCGCCTCGGCAAGCGAGGCATTGCAGTGGACGGCCACGTCCCAGCCATCCTTGGCGAGGTCGAGCGCCAGCCTTCGGCCAATGCGCTTGGCCGAGCCCGTGACGAGAACCGATTTCTTCATGCGGCGGGCTTCGGCATCAGGATGACGTAGTGCTTCTTCACCTTCTTCACCGTTTCCCATGTGCCCTTGAAGCCTGCAGGGATGATGAAGGCATCGCCCTTCTTCAGCGTCCAGGACTTGCCCTCGTCATTGGTCAGAATGGCCTTGCCCTCGATGAAGTGGCAGAACTCCCACTCTGAATAGTCGACCTTCACCTTGCCGGGTGTCGATTCCCAGATGCCGCAATAGAGGCGGTCATCCTCGCCGGTGAAGTGGTTCCAGGTCGTGGTGCGGTACTTGCCCTTGATGAGCTTTTCCGCGTCGGGCTTGCCCTTCTCGGGCTTCGGAGAATGCTTGCCCTTGCTCTTCATCACCAGAATGTCGGCCATGGGTGTCCCTCTATGTCAGTCGTTTCAGCAATTCGTCGCGGGTGGGCTGGAAGTCGGACGCCAACCACCAGTCCTCGAGCTTCTTTAACACTACGCCGATTTCCGGTCCGGGGCTCATGCCCGTTGAAAGAAGATCGCGCCCCGAGACCGGAAGCGCCGGTATGGGCCAACGGTCCGGCAGCTCAAGAAGATCCCTCCACCCAGCGTCGTCGAGCGGTGCTTCCGAGCGGGCCCAGGCAACGCGCACGAGATCGCGCCAGGCTTCCGCCCCGTGCTGGTAGAGCATGATGCGCTGCTCCTGCGGCCGAAGCGCCGGCGACGGCGGCATGAGCGACACGATGGCGGCGAGGCGCCTTGCCTCATGGTTCGACAGGCGCCAGCGCTCCGGCATCGACAGCGGGTCCTGCGCCAGCACGGCGAGCCGCAGCAACGGGTCCGGCGGCAAGCGTTCCAGCACGCGCAAGTCATCCGTATACGGAAGAAGCTTCGACAGGATGCCGTGTCCCGCCATCAGCTTCAGCGTCTCGACGGCGCCCGGTGCCGCCATCAGCTTGAACATCTCCTGCCGGATGCGCTCCGCCGAGAGGCCGTCGAGGCCTGCCTTCATGCGGGTACAGGCGGCAAGCCCCGCTGCATCGGGCGCGCCATGGCCATAGCGCGCATGGAAGCGGAAGAAGCGCAGGATGCGCAGGTAGTCCTCGGTGATGCGGCTTTCCGGATCGCCGACGAAGACCACGCGGCGGCGCTGCACGTCGGGCCAGCCATTGACGAAATCATAGATCGTGCCACGCGCATCGCAGTAGATCGCGTTCATGGTGAAGTCGCGCCGCTGCGCATCGGCTTCCCAGTCGTCGGTGAACTTCACCTTGGCGCGGCGGCCGTCGGTCTCGACGTCATGGCGCAGCGTGGTGACTTCGAAGGGATGATGATCGACGACGACCGTCACCGTGCCATGCTCGATGCCGGTGGGATGAACCTTCATGCCAACGGCAGCGCAGGCTGCCGTCACCAGCTCGGGCGACAGCGTGGTGGCAACGTCGACTTCCGTCACCTTCTCGCCCAGCAGCGCATTGCGCACCGCACCACCCGCCGCGCGACCCTCGCCGCCTGCGGCCGCCAGCGTGGCGAACAGGCGCTGCAGCGCGGGCGCGGTGAGCCACGCCTCAGTGGCGAGGGTAGGAAGCTTGGTCATGTCGGTTCGTACATCAGGCGATAGAGGTTGCGGATCATGCCAGCGGTGGCGCCCCAGATATAACGCTCCTTCCACGGCATCGCATAATAATAGCGGGTGTGGCCCTGCCAGTCCCGCGTATGGCGTTCATGATGCGCGGGGTCCATCAGGAAGGCCAGCGGCACCTCGAAGACGTCCTTCACCTCGGCCACCTCCGGCACCACGGTGAAACCCGGGCGAACCAGCGCCACCACCGGCACCACGCGATAGTTGGTGGAGGTGAGGTAGGTGTCGAGGTAGCCCAGGGGCTCCACGAAGGACGGCGCGATGCCCGTCTCTTCCTGCGTCTCGCGCAGGGCAGCGGCCACGGCATCGCTGTCCGTGTCGTCGATCCGCCCGCCGGGGAATGCGATCTGCCCGGCATGGCGGCGCAAATGCGGCTGGCGCTCGGTGAGCAGCAGGCTCAGCCCATGTTCGCGCGGCACCAGCGGCACCAGCACGGCGGCGGGCTTGGGCGCCTCGTTCTCGGGGATCATCCGCGCCGTGGGGTTGAGGTCATCGTCGCTGAAACTGTGGACAAGCGGTGGCGCGGCATGAAGCCGGCTGGCAGCCCGCGTCCGGAAATCCGCCTCGTCGATGCGGCTCAAGAGGCGATCCC
>Ga0194035_1000700_pt1 | contig 18772 bp, 15 predicted proteins | sample JunL2320m_MetaG_FD_148680 | JGI IMG/M metagenome (GOLD analysis project Ga0194035, IMG submission 148680) | Anoxic zone freshwater microbial communities from boreal shield lake in IISD Experimental Lakes Area, Ontario, Canada - Jun2016-L239-20m | ecosystem: Environmental > Aquatic > Freshwater >...
CTCATCGTGCCCGACCCTGACCTGTCTATTACCGGCGGTGCAATCGCCCCTTGGCGTTCGGCACACACGCAGTACTTCAATCGCATGATCGAAGCGGTCGCCGATGTCTACGAGATCGACATCAATGCGCCGTGGAGCGCAATGAACGCCAAGCAAGTGAAGATCGTGCTGCATGGCGTCGATGGCAATGTGGCCGTGAAATACAAGAATCGCTACGGCCGCACCCGCGCTTATTCCACTGCCTACGAAGGTGTCATCCCGTGGATCAAGCGCCGCCATCAGGCTGCCGAGAGCGACTGGAGCCGCGAGCAATACGAGGGCTACATGCGCCTCGTGCCGTGTCCCACATGTGGTGGCGCTCGGCTGAAGCCAGCCAGCTTGGCCGTCACGGTCAACGACAAGCACATCTCCGAAGTGTGCGACATGAGCATCGGCGAGTCCGCACAGTTCTTAGTGGGCCTCGAGCTCAGCGAACGAGATCGCATGATTGCCGAACGCGTGGTCAAAGAGGTCAACGCCCGACTCGGTTTCTTGCTCGATGTCGGCCTCGACTACCTGTCGCTGTCGCGCTCTGCGGGCACGCTTGCCGGCGGAGAAGCACAGCGCATCCGTCTTGCCAGCCAGATCGGCTCGGGTCTTGTGGGCACGCTGTACGTGCTCGATGAGCCATCCATCGGCTTGCATCAACGAGACAACCATCGTCTCATTGAGACGCTTGTGCGGCTACGAGATTTGGGCAACACGGTGCTAGTAGTCGAGCACGACGAAGACACCATTCGGGCCAGCGACTGGATCGTCGATATTGGTCCTGGGGCGGGCGAGCACGGTGGGGCAGTGGTGTATAGCGGGCCGGTCAAGGGCATCCTCAAAACCAAAGAGTCCATCACCGGCCAATACCTGTCGGGCAAGCGCAGCATCCCAGTGCCGCAACAACGGCGTGCCCCTGGCAACGACTGGCTCACTATCAAGGGCGCTCGCGAGCACAACTTGCAAAACATCGATGTTCGTATTCCGCTCGGGTGCTTCGTAGCTGTCACCGGCGTGTCGGGGTCGGGTAAGAGCTCGCTGGTGCGCGACATCTTGCTGCCGTCGCTCATGCAAAAGATCTACAAATCGAAGCAGGCTGCCGGCCGGCATACGTCGGTGCTGGGCATCGAACTGCTCGACAAGGTCATCGATATGGACCAGTCGCCCATTGGCCGTACGCCGCGCTCAAACGCAGCCACCTACACGGGCGTGTTCGACAACATCCGCAAGTTGTTTGCCACCACGCAAGAGTCAAAGGTGCGTGGCTACATGCCGGGCCGCTTCAGCTTCAACGTGGCCGGTGGCCGCTGCGAGGCGTGCAGCGGTGATGGCACCATCAAGATCGAGATGCACTTTCTTCCCGACGTCTACGTGCCGTGCGAGGTCTGCAAGGGTGCCCGCTACAACCGCGACACGCTCGACATCCAATTCAAGGGCAAGAACATCTCCGAGGTGCTCGATATGCCGGTGGCCGAGGCGGTCGGCTTCTTCACCAACCAGCCAGCCATCTCGCGCTATATGCAGACGCTGGTCGATGTGGGGCTCGGCTACGTGCGCTTGGGTCAACCTGCCCCCACCCTGTCGGGCGGCGAAGCGCAGCGCGTGAAACTCGCCGCCGAGCTCGCCAAGCGATCCACCGGTCACACCATCTATCTGCTCGACGAACCCACCACTGGTTTGCACTTCGAAGACGTGCGCCGCCTGCTCACGGTGTTGTCGCGCTTGGTCGATCAGGGCAACACGGTGTTGGTCATCGAGCACAACCTCGATGTCATCAAGACCTCCGATTGGGTCATCGACCTTGGTCCCGAAGGCGGCGGCGGTGGCGGCCTCATCGTTGGCGAAGGTGCGCCCGAGCACATCGCCAGCTTGCCAGCCAGCCACACCGGCCGATTCTTAAAGCCGCTGCTCGAGGCGAAATAGCCGTACAGCTCTGCGAAGGCGCCCTGGCGTCGCCTGCTGTTGATTCCAGCAAGCATCAGCGCACGGTCTGCGTGCGCTGGCGCGTGGCGGGGCTCAGCGTCTAGTTGCCTTGCTTGCGAAGCCGCTTGCTGGCCTCGTTGAGTTGCTTCTTCTCGTCGGCGGTGAGGCCGTCCATGCCCACCGAGGCGATCTTGTCGAGGATGCGGTCTACTGCAGCCTGATCCTGCATGGGGGTGTACGTAGGCGTTGTTGGCCAACGACCCTCGACTACCACGGGTCCGCTGTGCTTGCGCTTGGCTGGCTTCTTGCGGCCGCCGCCCAGTTTGAGCTTGGGTAACCAGTGCAGATCGGGCAACATCTCGTAACTGCGCGCCGACCAGACGGCGGTGCCAATGGTGACCAGCAGCACGATGATCAGTTCGTAGGCGCGGTCGGCGAAGTACTGCAGAATCTCGATGCCAATCATCACGGCGGCCAAGGCCCACGCCGGGATGCCAAAGAAGAACGGTGCTCGTGGGTTCTGCACCACAAACACAACGAACAGCGCTACTTCGATCGAGCGGATCGAGAACAGACCCACATCGAGTCCGGAGGCCACAATGCCCGAGATGACGGCGATGAGCAACAGCATCCACGCGAACTTGGCGCGACCAATTTGGTTCTCGACGTGTTTGCCGAAATACCAAAACAGAGCGATCGAGACCACGTTCCACAGCGCATTGCTGCCAGCGAGGTCGTTGGTGATGGGCCAGGTGACGAGGCGCCACAGCTGCCCGTGGCGCACGTCGCTCGGATTCAAGAAGGTGTACGTCAGCAACGTGCTGTCGATGGCCCACACGAAGATGGAGATGACGCACAGGGCGGTGACCAACACGGTGGTGGTGACATCGATGGTGCCAACGCGGAACCATGGATCAGAGTGACCGCGACGTGCAGGGAACGAGAAGCGATAGCGACCAGGCATTGAGATCACCTTAGTGGGCACTCTTCGCAAGGCAGCGTCTTGAGCGGCAGGTGCCACGTAAGCTCAGCAGATCATGGTGAAGCGCCCGCCGACCGGAACGATCCCCGAAACACCCGGGTCGTATCAGTTCAAAGACGGCGAGGGTCGGGTTATCTATGTGGGCAAGGCCTCGAACCTGCGCCAACGTCTGAGCAACTATTTCCAAGATCCGCGCAACATGCACACCCGCACTGCGCAGATGGTGGCCACCGCAGAGACCGTTGAGTGGATCGAGGTACGCAACGAAGTCGAAGCGCTGATGCTCGAGTTCAGCCTCATCAAAGAGCATCGCCCGCGTTTCAACATTCGACTGCGCGACGACAAGAGCTATCCGTTTCTTGCGGTGACGATGGACGAGGAGTGGCCCCGAGCGTTGGTGATGCGCGGCCGTAAGCGCAAGGGCGTGCGTTACTTCGGTCCGTATGCCCACGCCTATGCCATTCGCGACACACTCGACTTGTTGCTGCGCAGCTTCCCTATTCGCACATGCAGCAACGGCAAGTTCAATGAGCACCAACGACTCGGTCGCCCATGCCTGCTGTTTCACATCGAGAAGTGCAGCGGGCCATGCGTTGGCAACATCGAAAAGCCCGAGTACTTCCAACAGGTCGCCGAACTTTGCGGCTTTCTTGATGGCGACACCGACGAGATCGTGCAGAAGCTTGAAGCCGACATGCGCGCCGCTGCCAAAGAACTTGAGTTCGAGCGCGCCGCCAGGCTGCGAGATCGTTGGGCCGCAGTGCAGCGCGCCATCGAGAAGCAACAGATGGTTGCCGAGCGCAGCGAAGACATCGATGTCATTGGTCTAGCCGAAGACGAACTCGAAGCGGCCGTGCAGGTGTTCTTCGTTCGTAAGGGCCGCGTCGTTGGACGTAAAGGATTCGTGCTCGACAAGGTTGAAGATCTCACCCCGGGCGGACTCGTCGATCGCATCATGGAACAGATGTATGGCGACGAGCCTCCACTCGGTATTCCCAAACAGGTGCTCGTTCCGGTAGATGCCGACGACTCTCACACCTACGAGGAATGGCTCACCCACCTGCGTGGCTCGAGGGTGCAAATTCGTGTGCCGCAGCGTGGCGATAAGCGCGATCTGCACGAGACCGTCACGCGTAATGCCAAAGAAGAGTTCATGCGTCATCGCCTGCGACGAGCGGCCGATCACAACACGCGCAGTCGGGCGCTCACCGAGTTGCAAGACATGCTTGGGCTGCCCGAGGCGCCCCTGCGCATCGAGTGCTACGACATGGCGCACTTACAAGGCACCGACTACGTGGGTTCCATGGTCGTGCTCGAAGACGGTCTTCCGAACAAGCGCGAGTACCGGCGCTTCAAGGTGAAGACAGTTGCAGGCAACGACGATTACGCAGCGATGGAAGAAGTGCTCACCCGTCGACTCACTGCGTACCTCGACCAGCGAGATCAGCCGGCCAACGATCGTGGCGATCGGCCAGGCAAGTTTGCCTACCCGCCACAGTTGCTCTTGGTCGATGGTGGCAAGGGTCAGCTTGCAGTTGCCGAACGCGTGGTGCGCGCTCTGGGTCTTGAAGATGAGATTCCAATCGCGTCGTTGGCCAAACGATTCGAAGAGGTCTATGTGCCGGGTCGTAGCGAGCCAGTCAACGTGCCGCGCGGCAGCGACGCGTTGTTCATGCTGCAGCGCATTCGCGACGAAGCCCACCGTTTCGCGAACACCTTCCATCGCGAACTGCGTGGCAAGCGGATGACCAAGAGCTCGCTCGACGACATCGTTGGGTTGGGCGATAACCGCAAAGCACGCATTGCCAAAGAACTCGGCGGCGTGAACGCGGTGAAGAAGGCGTCGCTCGACACGCTCAAGTCGCTCACATGGCTACCTGACTCAGTGGCCGAGACCATCTACGCAAAGTTTCACCCTGCGGGCAGCGACGCGCCCGACTCTGCCGACTGATGCGTTCGGAATGCTGACAGCACCTCGGCGTGCAGCGCAGGTTCTCAGGAGCTCGCTGCGGCCCGCTTTGTATGTCGGTTACTGAGCACCACGGCGCCCACAAGCATCAGCACGATCACCGCAAGCGACACGTAGGTGTTGAGGTGATACCAATGCGACACGGTCATCTTCAGGCCGACGAAAACCAAGATGCCGCCGAGCGCATGCGAGAGGTAATGGAACCTCTCCTTTGCGTTCGCGAGGAGAAAGTACATCGCTCGCAGGCCCAAGATGGCAAACGCATTCGATGACAGCACGATGAACGGTTCTTTCGAGACCGCAAGAATTGCTGGCACCGAGTCGACAGCGAAGATCACGTCGGTGAGCTCAATGACCACCAACGCCGCCAACAAGGGAGTGGCCGCTCGGCGGCCATTTTGGCGGGTGAAGAACTTGTGGCCATCGAAGGTGTCGGTCACCGGCATGAAACGTGACAGCAGCCCCAGGCCATGCTTGGCCTGAGTGGTTCCTTCGTCGGCGCGGTGGCGGATCACCTTGACGCCGGTGTACACCAGGAACAACCCGAACACGAGCAACAGCCACCAGAACTTGTTGATTAGCGCACTGCCGGCGAGCACGAATATGGCGCGCAGCGTGAGTGCTCCAAAGATTCCCCAGAACAGCACACGGTGTTGGTACTTGATGGGAATAGCCATTGCCGTAAAGAGCATCGACCACACGAACACGTTGTCGACACTGAGCGACTTCTCGATGAGGTAGCCGCTGATGTATTCGCCGAAGGCATGGCTGCCGAAGCCGATCGCGATGGCGGCGCCGAATGCTAGGCCGCAGGCGACCCATACCGATGACTCGATGAGTGCTTCGCGCGGTGTTGGCGGATGATCATCGCGATGACGAAAGAGATCGATCGCCAGCATGATCACGATGACAGCGCCGAGGGTGATCCACGCCCACGTGGGTACGTCGAGGTCTACGAAGTTGGCGGAGTTGGCGGCCTTCGGCAGCAATGCGGTTGGGGCAGAAATCAGACTGAGCGTCACGGTATTGATCCTTCGGGTCGCAAATTGGTTCGCTTGCCGAAGGTCTCTCCCAGCTCACAGTGTGAGCCTCGCGTGCCGGGCCGATTGGCCGTGATGACGACTGCGCGATGACGGGATACTCCCCTTCGTCAAGCACCATACCCTGCTCGGGCTGATGCGACAACGACTGTCCACCGAGAAACGCAAGGGCCTACCGTCCCGCTGCCGGACAAGGGTCGACAGATACGCTGGCCGAATGGCATCCGAAGATCTCTGGGAAACGCACGCCGAGTGGTGGATCGATGGGTTCACCGATGGCGCCGACCCCGAGTACGAAGAGCAGATCATGCCACTCGCTGCAGCCGAGCTGGCCAACGCCAAGCGAGTGCTCGATGTTGGTTGCGGCGATGGCCAAGTGAGCCGCATGGCCGTGAAGCTTGGCGCCGAGCGCGTGGTGGGTCTTGATCCCACATGGAACCAAGTGAAGGTGGCCCAGCAGCGCGGCGGGGGAGCCACGTACGTGCGCTCGGGTGCCGCTGCATTGCCGTTTCCTGATGCATCGTTCGATGCCGTGGTGGCGTGTCTCGTGTTCGAACACATCCGCGATGTCGACGACGCCATTGCCGAAGTTGCTCGAGTGCTCGAGCCCGGCGGCCGCTTCTGCTTCTTTTTGAACCACCCGTTGCTGCAGACTCCAAACAGCGGATGGATCGACGATCAAGTGCTCGATCCGCCCGAGCAGTATTGGCGCATCGGGCCGTACCTCATCGAGGACGAGACCATCGAAGAGGTTGAGAAGGACGTGTTCATTCCGTTCATTCATCGGCCGTTGAGCCGCTACATCAACGCGCTGGCCGACAACGGTCTGCTGCTCGAGCGTATGGTCGAACCAGCGCCGCCTCCTGGGTTCTTGGCCAAGGCCTACGAGTACGAAGCGGCCGCCACCATTCCGCGCTTGCTCTACTTGCGTACCTGTAAGCGCTGATCGGTTCGTTGAGGCGCAATGGCTGACATTCTCGTCATCACAGGTTTGTCGGGTGCGGGGCGTTCTCACGCAGCCGACTTTCTCGAAGACATGGGTTGGTTCGTGGTCGACAATCTGCCCGTCGCGCTCATCGACAAGATCATTGAGCTTGGTGTCAGCTCGGGCGTTGGCGCGGGTGCCGGCTATCAACAGCTGTGCGTGGTGGTTGGCCCCACAGCCGATCAAGGCGATGTGGTCACCGAGATCCGTCAGCTACGCAACAAGGGGCATCGCATTCGCGTGTTGTTCCTTGAGGCCACAACGGCCGAACTCGTGAAGCGATACAGCAGCACACGGCGCAAGCATCCACTCGACGACGGCACGGCGGTGCTTACAACCGCTATCGAGCGCGAGCGATCGCTGCTCGAGCCGGTGAAGGCCGAGTCAGATCTCATCATCGACACCACGTCGATCAGCGTGCATCAGCTCAAGACCCGCATCACCGACGCGTTCACAACCGAGGCCGACAACGCAGCGATGCGTACCGCCATCACCAGCTTTGGTTTCAAGCAGGGCATTCCGCTCGATGTCGATCTTGTAATGGATGTGCGGTTCCTGCCGAACCCGCATTGGGTCGAAGACTTGCGTCCGCTCACCGGCCTCGATGAACCCGTGCGCCGCTACGTGATGGAGCAACCCGACACGGCCGAGTTCCTGAAGCGTTACGAAGCGTTGCTCGAGTTGTTACTGCCAGCGTATGAATCTGAGGGCAAGAGCTATCTCTCAATTGCCATCGGGTGCACCGGCGGTCAGCACCGGTCGGTGGCTATCGCCGAAGAGCTAGCGGTGTGGATGCGTGGCCTTGGTTATGCGCCGCGAGTTTCGCATCGCGACCTTCCGTAGCTGCGCCAGTTATTCGCTGGGCGTTGTCGTCGCACTAAGGTTGCCGAGCACTCTTCCCCTCGTGAAAGGACACGTCTCGCATGACGGTTCGTGTAGGTATCAATGGATTTGGCCGCATCGGTCGCAACTTCTTTCGTGCAGCCAAGGCTCGCGGCGCCGACATTGAGTTCGTTGCAGTCAACGACCTCGGCTCGCTGACCACAATGGCGCACCTGCTCAAGTACGACTCAATCGCTGGGCGTATGGACAGCACGATCAAGGCTGTGAAAGACGGCGTCAGCGTCGACGGCCAGACGCTCAAGGTGCTGCAGATGCGCAACCCCAACGAGTTGCCATGGGGCGACCTTGGTGTTGATGTCGTCATCGAATCCACTGGCTTCTTCACCGATCGCCCGAAGGCTGCCTTGCACCTCGAAGGCGGCGCACCGCTGGTCATCGTGAGCGCCCCAGCCAATGGAGCCGATGCCACATTCGTGTACGGCGTGAACCATCACGAGTTCGATCCCGCAAAGCATCAGGTCATCTCGAACGCCAGCTGCACCACCAACTGTCTCGTGCCGATGATCAAGGTGCTCGACGATGCGTTCGGCGTAGAGAACGGCTTGATGACCACCGTGCATGCGTACACCGGCGATCAGAACCTGGTCGATGGCCCGCACAGCGATATGCGTCGTGCCCGCGCTGCCGCCATCAACATCGTGCCCTCGAGCACCGGTGCCGCTCGTGCCACCAGCTTGGTGCTCGCCAGCATGAAGGGCCGCCTCGACGGCACTGCATTGCGCGTGCCTGTGCCAACCGGCTCGATCACCGACTTCACCGGCAACCTCAAGAAGGCCGCCACTGTCGACGAGATCAACGCTGCGTTCAAGGCCGCTGCTCGCACGTCGCTCAAGGGCGTGCTGAAGTACACCGAGGACCCCATCGTGTCGAGCGACATCGTTGCCGACCCGCATAGCTGTGTGTTCGACGCCGGCCTCACGATGAGCATGGGCAACTTGGTCAAGGTGCTCGGCTGGTACGACAACGAGTGGGGCTACAGCAACCGTCTCGTCGACCTCACCCTGTACACCGCCAAGGCAATGAAGAAGTCGGCCTCGAGCGCCAAGAAGGCCGCCAAGAATTCCTGATGACGAATATCCCGGTTCTTGACGACCTCGGCGATGTCCGGGGCAAACGGGTGTTGGTGCGAACCGACTTCAACGTGCCGATGAGCGATGGCGAAATCAGCGACGATTTCCGAATCCGAGCAGCGCTACCCACCATCAATTGGCTCACCGAGCGCGGAGCAACCGTGGTGTGCGCAAGCCATCTCGGTCGACCCAAGGGTCGCCCCGAGCCGAAGTACAGCATGGCTCCGGTGCGCGAGCGCCTCGCGGCGCTGGCCCCGGGTGTCGAGTTGATGGAGAACCTTCGGTTCCATCCAGGCGAAGAGGGCAACGATCCAGCGTTCGTTGCCAACCTCATCGACGGCATCGACCTGTATGTCAACGACGCGTTCGGCGCAGCACATCGTGCGCATGCATCCATCGTTGGGCCGCCCAAGACATTGCCATCGGCGATGGGTCTGCTGCTGCAGAAAGAAGTCGACGTTCTGCTGGGCCTACGCAATCAGCCCAAGCGGCCGTTTGTGGCTGTGCTCGGTGGCTCGAAGATCTCCGACAAGCTCGGCGTGGTCGAGGCCTTGCTCAACACGGTCGACGCGCTTGTGATTGGCGGCGCAATGTGCTTCACGTTCTTCTTGGCTCAGGGCAAGACAGTGGGTGCTTCGTTGTCAGAGCCCGATCAGATCGAGACATGCAAGCGCTTGCTTGCGTCGGGCAAGACCATTCACCTTCCCGAAGACATCGTTGGGCTCAACGCCGAAGGCGTCTTCAGTACCTACGGCACGCGCCTTCCCGTAGGAGCCAAAGGCTTCGACATCGGGCCGGGCTCGGCGGCAGCATTCAGCGACATCATCATGGATGCGCGCACCGTGTTCTGGAACGGCCCGATGGGCATGTTCGAAGACGACCGTTTCGCTGCCGGCACTCGCACCGTTGCTCAGGCAATGGCCGACACCAAAGCGTTCACCGTTGTTGGCGGCGGCGACTCGGCTGCAGCGCTTGCACAGTTCGGTCTCGACGACGAAGTCGATCACGTTTCCACCGGTGGTGGTGCGTCGCTCGAACTGCTCGAGCTTGGCGACCTGCCCGGTCTCGCAGCACTACGAGGAGCACCACGTGTCGGCTGAGCGTCGTCCCATTATCAGCGCCAACTGGAAGATGAACAACAATCACTTCAAGGCGATTCAGTACATGCAGACCTTGGTGGCCAACGTGCCAAAGGCAGGCGCTGCTGCTGTCGATGTGGTGATCCACCCCCCGTTTACCGACATTCGCAGTGTGCAAACGCTCATCCAGGCCGACGACATGCCGTTCTTCCTTGGCGCGCAGAACTGTCACTGGGAAGACAATGGGGCATTCACGGGTGAGGTGTCTCCGGCCTTTCTAGAGAAGCTCGGCGTTGGTTACGTGATTTGCGGCCACAGCGAGCGGCGTGAGTTGTTCGGCGAGACCGACGAGATGGTGGCTAAAAAGGTCGAGGCCATCCAGCGCCACAACATGGTGCCCATCATGTGTGTGGGCGAGACCCTCGCGCAGCGAGAAGCGGGCGAGACCGAGTCAACCGTGCTGGCCCAGGTTCGTGCTGGGCTGAAGGGCCGGCCCAACGACAAGGTCGCTGCGATGGTCATTGCGTACGAACCAATCTGGGCTATCGGCACCGGTCGCACCGCTACGGCCGACGACGCCCAAGTGGTGTGCGCCGCCATTCGTGGGTGCGTCGCTGAGATTGCCGGTGCCGATGCGGCTGGCGCAGTTCGCATTCAGTACGGCGGCTCGGTGAAGGCCGCCAACATCGCCGAACTGATGGCTCAGCCTGATGTAGATGGCGCGTTGGTGGGTGGAGCAAGCCTCGACCCCAGCGAGTTCGCGCGCATCGTGCAGTTTCGTAGTCTCTGAGCAGGTACTCGAACGTGTTACCGTGACATACCCCGGTTGATCGGGGAGGACAACCCGGCGCCGTTGCGTAGCAATTTTATGCGACTCGATCTTCTCCCTCTACCCCAGGAGGACAACAGATGAGTATTTCAAAGCGCAGCAAAGTTGCTGCCATCGTGGTCGGTTTGGCCCTTGTCGCCGGAGCATGTAGCTCCGACAAGAAGGCCGTTGACTCAACAACGCCAGGCACCGGAGCAACGACTGATTCCTCAAAGCCTGCAGCCACCGGCGGCGAAGTGATCTACGCCCAAGAAGAAGGTGGAGTTGCGTATAACAACTTGACCTCGACCAACAGTGCGTTTGCTAACACCGAGGTGTTGAACCTGTTGCAGCCCAGCCCGTTCTACATTGATGAGAAGCTCAATCTTGTGTTGTCGACAGACCTGATGGATTCGGTAGAACTCACCTCAACGAGCCCCCAGACCATCGTGTACAAGATCAATCCCAAGGCCGTGTGGAGCGATGGTGTTGCCATCGACTGCAAGGACTTTTACCTGCAATACATGTCGTTGAACGGCAAGGTCACCAAGCCGAACCCCGACTTCACTGGCCCAGGCGCCACCGATGCCGATGGCAATGCATTGTCCGAGACGCTTTCTGTCTTTGATGCAGCCACGAATACTGGCTTCGATCAGATGAAGTCGGTCACCTGCTCTGACGACAACAAGACAGTCACAGTTGTTTATGACACACCATTCGCCGACTGGAAGGGCAGCTTCGGTGGCTTTGTGCCAGCGCACATCATTGAGGCGAAAACCGGCGTTGCCGACATCCTCGCGGTTGATGCCACTGTCGACTCGCCAGAGATCGAAAAGATTGGCGAGTTTTGGAACACCGGTTTTGATGGATGGGATCCGGAAGTTGCCCTGTCGGGTGCGTGGTACAAGATTGACTCGTACACCGTTGACAAGAGCATTGTTCTCGTGAAGAACGACAAGTATTGGGGTGCTCCAGCCAATCTCGATACCATCACGCTGCAGGTCATCACCGATGGCTCAGCGCAGGCAGCTGCGTTGCAGAACGGTGAGATTCAGGCGATGATGCCGCAGGCTGATCCTGGAATCGCCGCCACCTTAAAAGCTGCTACGGGTATCAACTTTGCTCCAGCATCTGGTTTGGTGTTTGAGCACTATGACATGAGCGCCAAGAACCCAATCTTTGCCGACAAGGCTGTTCGTTCGGCTTTCGCTGCGTGTATCGATCGTCAAGACATCATCGACAAGCTGGTTGCACCCGTGAACCCCGATGCCAAGCCGCTGAACTCGATCATCTTCATGCCACAGCAGAACGGCTACGCCGATCGCTTCAGCAAATATGCCACGTTTGACGTAGCCGCATCGAAGAAACTCCTCGAGGGTGCCGGTTGGGCCTTGGGCTCCGATGGCTTTTATGCAAAGGACGGCCAGCAGTTGACCTTTAAGATCAGCCACAAGGGCATCCAGCGTCGCTCCGACACAGTCCAGAACACGATCGCTTCGTGTAAAGAGGCTGGCTTTAACATTGTCGAAGACAGCGACACGAAGTTCAACTCTGAGCGTTTAGGTATCGGCGACTACGACGTCGCTCTGTTTGCCTGGGTTGGTACCCCACTGCTGTCAAGCGCCACCAGCGTCTACGAAGTAGACGGCGGCAACAACTATCAGGCATACGTGAACCAGACCATCACTGACACGTATCACGCCGCTAATGGCGAACTCGATGAGGCCAAGCGCCTTGAGTTGATGAAGTCGGTTGATGCCGGAATTCTCGACGATGTTTGGACCATTCCTTTGTTCCAGTTGCCAGATATGCCAGCGTGGTCCGAGAATTTGACCGGCCCGGTATTCAACGGCCCTTCAGGGCTGACTTGGAATGCCAATACTTGGACGTTGAAGTAATCCGCTAGCGCTTTTCAAGTACGAATGTTGAGAGCGGGGCGTCGGAGCATTCCGACGCCCCGCGCTCTGTGACCGACACAATGAATTCCGACCAGGTTCTCTGAAAGGCAGATGGGTGTTCTCCTTCGTCATCCGACGGGTTCTCGTTTCCCTCCCGCTGCTGTTACTCGCCTCGATCGTGGCGTTCATCCTCGTGGTGAATACCGGCGACCCCATCGAAGATCTGCGCACCAAGCCCAACGTACCCAAGGCCACCATTGCGTTGCGCGAGCACCAACTCGGCCTCGATAAGCCCGTCGTTGAGCGCTATGTCGCGTGGCTTGGCAAAGCGGTGCACGGTGACTTCGGCAAGACCATCAAGAACAAACCCGTGTGGGCCGAGGTCAGTCGCTCAATGGGCGTCACATTGCGCCTCGTGCTGTTTGCCTCAATCGTTTCGATACTTGTTGGTGTCTTGATTGGGGTGATCTCTGCAGTCAAGCAGTACTCCTGGTTCGATCACGGAGCCACCACTGGCGCGTTCCTGCTCTATTCGCTGCCGGTGCTCGCCGTTGGCTCGTTCCTGAAGTATGTGCTCGCGATCCGCTTTAACCGCTGGATCGGCAGGGCCGACGATCCGCTGATTAAAACAATCGGCGAAGGCACCGCAAACTTCTGCACCGCGAGCAAGCCGTACAACTGTGGGTTCATTCCCAGCGTCACCGACTTCTTGAGCCATGCGTTCTTGCCGATGCTCACCTTGGTGCTCATCAGCTTCGCTGGGTACGCCCGCTTCTCGCGCGCTGCGATGCTCGAGACATTGAATGCCGATTACGTCAGAACTGCCCGGGCGAAAGGCCTGAGCGAACGACGCGTCATTATGAAGCACGCGTTTCGAAATGCGCTCACCACAATCGCCACCATCGTCTCGCTCGATTTTGGTGCGCTGATTGGTGGAGCCATCTTGACTGAGACGATTTTTGAGTGGCATGGCATGGGCCGCGTGCTGGTCGAGTCGATCAACAAGATCGATCCCAACCTCTTGCTGTGTTGGTTTTTCGTGACGGCCGTTGCCGTCATTGTGTTCAACCTTGTGGCCGACTTCGCCTACGCCTTCCTTGATCCGAGGATCCGCCTTGACTGATATGCAGCTTCCTCCCGACGACGCTTCGTCACCCCTTTCCAGCGCGCCTGCACCGTTGGCGCCGGTCGAGCGCGAGTTCACCGTTGAGCAGCGCAGCCAATGGAAGACCACAGTTCACCGCTTCAGCCGTCACCGCCCAGCGATGGTGAGCTTGGTGGTGTTCGTGTTGCTGATGCTTTTCGCTTTTGTTGGGCCGTGGTTTTGGAAGTATCGGTTCGACCAGGTGCTCAAGAAGCCCGTCGGTGCCAACGCCGATTGGATCCGTCCCTCATGGGAGCATCCGTTTGGTATCAGCAAGGGGTACGACGTGTTCGCCCAGGTCATGCGCGGCACGCAATACTCAATCCGCATTGCCATTGTCGTTACCGTGGTCAGTGTTGGCCTGGGCGTAGTGGTCGGGGCAATTGCTGGCTATTTCCGCGGCTTCACCGACGCCGTACTGATGCGCTTTACCGACTTGATGCTGGTCATTCCGTATCTCGCTGCAGTGGCGGCCCTTCAGCGCAACGTGAAGGGCTCTACGTGGCTGTGGCTGGCGCTATTCCTTGCCTTCTTCGGATGGATGGGTATTGCCCGCGTGATTCGTGGCGAGTTCTTGTCGCTGCGTGAGAAAGAGTTCGTTGAGGCGGCTCGTTCGGTTGGCGCTTCGGCGCCACGCATTATCTTTCGACACATCTTGCCCAACACCTTGGGGCCCATCATCGTGAACGCCACGCTGGCCGTTGGTGGGGCAGTGCTCGCCGAGGCAGCGCTGTCGTTCTTGGGTCTCGGCGTGAAGCCGCCCGACACATCGCTCGGCAAGATCATCGAAGTGGGCAAGAGCAAGGCCACCACGTATCCCAATGAGTTCTGGTGGCCAGTGCTCATGCTGTGCCTGATCTCGCTCACGATCAACTTCATCGGCGACGGTCTGCGCGATGCGTTCGATCCCAAGCAGAATCGAGTGCGCGCATGAGCGGCACCGAGCCACTTCTGAAGGTCACCGATCTCAGCGTCGAGTTCCCAACCGACGACGGCGTCGTGAAAGCGGTTCGCGGCGTGTCGTTCGAGGTTGGGCGGCACGAGATACTCGGCATCGTTGGAGAGAGCGGTTGCGGCAAGTCGGTGACCGCAATGGCCATCATGGGTCTGCTGCCCAGTACGGCGCGGGTCACTGGCTCGATCAAATTTCGTGGAGAAGAGTTGGTGGGTCTCAAGCCTCGCGACATGCGCGCATACCGCGGCAACAAGATTGCGATGGTCTTCCAAGACCCAATGACCGCGCTCAACCCGGTCTATAAGGTCGGCTCGCAACTGGCAGAGGCCGTGCGAGTGCACCAGACAATGACCCGTAAGCAAGCCCGGGCCCGCGCTATCGAGCTGCTCGACATGGTGCAGATTCCTCAGGCAGCAACCCGTGTCGATTCGTATCCGCACGAGTTCTCTGGAGGCATGCGTCAGCGAGCGATGATCGCAATGGCCATCGCGAACAGTCCCGATGTGCTCATCGCCGACGAGCCCACCACGGCGCTCGACGTAACCGTGCAGGCGCAGATCCTTGAGATGTTGATGGGTCTGCAAGACCAACTCGATCATGCGATTGTGCTCATCACTCACGACCTCGGCGTGGTCGCTGGCATGGTCGATCGCATGCAGGTGATGTATGCCGGCCAGGTTGTCGAGTCGGGCACAGCCGACGATGTGTTCTACGCGCCGCGCATGCCGTACAGCATTGGCTTGTTGGGGTCATTGCCCGCACACGCCGGCACGCTCGAACGATTGAAGCCCATCACTGGTGCGCCGCCAAGTTTGATCAACGTGCCGGCAGGGTGCCCGTTTGTGCCTCGGTGTCCGCTGGCCTCGTCCACGTGTGAGACCAGCGAAGCTCAACTGGTCACGGTGAGCGAGGGCCACCTGTCTCGCTGTCACCACGTGAAGCAACTCAACGAAATGCCCGACCCGTTGCGGCTGTTCGAAGGGGAAGGGGTCGCTCAATGAGCGTCGTCGACACACCGTCCGTTGGCTCATCGTCTGCCGCGCCATTGTTGTCCGTGCGCAATCTCGTCAAGACCTTTCCCGTTCGCGGCGGCGGGCTTGTGCGGCGCACTATTGGCCAAGTGCAGGCCGTGTCCGACATCAGCTTCGACATTGCGCGCGGCGAGACACTTGGTCTGGTCGGCGAATCTGGCTGCGGCAAGTCCACTGCGGGTCGCGCCGTTCTGCAGTTGCAACGACCCACTTCGGGTTCCGTGGTCTTCGACGGACAAGAGCTCGTCGGGCTGTCGAACCGTGCCATGCGGCCATATCGCGCCAACCTCGGAATGGTCTTCCAAGATCCGTTCGCGTCGCTGAACCCGCGTATGCAGGTGAACGAAACGATTGCCGAGCCGCTCAAGATCCATGGCGCTACTTCTGCTGAGGCTCGCAAGCGCGTGGCCGATCTGTTGCGCGAAGTGGGCCTCAACCCAGAGCACGGCAATCGCTATCCGCACGAGTTCTCCGGCGGCCAGCGGCAGCGCATTGGTATCGCTCGCGCGCTGGCGCTCGATCCGAAGTTGATTGTTCTCGACGAACCCGTTTCGGCCCTCGACGTGTCGGTGCAAGCCGGCGTGGTCAACCTGCTCGACGATCTGCAGCAGCGCCTCGGAATCTCGTATCTGTTCGTCGCCCACGACCTGTCGGTTGTGCGCCACATTTCCGATCGTGTTGCGGTGATGTACCTCGGCAAGGTTGTCGAGATCGGCACCCGCGACGAACTGTTCGGCTCGCCATCGCATCCCTACACCAAAGCGTTGTTGTCGGCCGCGCCCATTCCCGATCCCAAGCAAGAGCGGGCTCGAGTGCGCACCGTGCTCCAAGGCGATGTGCCGTCGGCCATCAATCCGCCCAGTGGTTGTCGGTTCCGTACCCGCTGTCCGTTGGCCCAAGAGATCTGCGCATCAGAAGAACCGGCGCTCATCGAGCGAGGTCAGGGCCATCAGGTGGCCTGTCATTTCGCCGAAGTAGTTCAGCTCGCGGCGCCAACAATCAACCGATAGGACTTCGGCGCGCTAGCATTGCGAACCGTGCGCGACTTCGTCTTGTATGTGACCATTGGTATCAACGTTTTGTCGATGTTTGGCATGATTGCCGGCATCCTCATGCACAGCGGTCGCGGTGGTGGTCTGTCTGACATGTTCGGTGGCGGCGGTGGCGCGGCATTGGGTTCAACCTCTGCTGAGCGCAACCTCACCCGCATCACAACCGTGCTGATGTTGGTCTGGACCTTCACAGTCGTAGCGCTCGGCTTCTTGTTGGTACGCAGCTAACGCTGCGCTATCGTCAAAGGCTCCAACACGTCGAAGTGGCGGAATAGGTATACGCGCTAGCTTGAGGTGCTAGTGGGAGAAATCCCGTGGGGGTTCAAGTCCCCCCTTCGACACAATGCATCGGGCGGGTTCCCAGATTTTGGGAACCGGCACCGGTACTTCGCCCGGTTCAGGGCATGCACCACAAGGTGCTCTTGGCACACCGTTCGTGGCCGCTTCGATTCGTCCACTAGGTCGAACAAGCGTCGACGCGAGCCCGCCAAAAAATTCTGAAAAAAGTTTTGTATTGGCGCGTGCGCAACAGGGTCGGCTTCGAACTGTAACGATGGTGCCAAAACATCAGCCACCACGAACCACCCATGCCGGCCACCTTCATGCTGCCGGCTCCATCCCGTCATGTCCCGTGGGGTCAATCCCCGTTGAGGCAGACACGACCACGCCAACACGGCCGTCGCCGCTGCGTTCGCTTGTGCGCCCTGTGCGTGCAACAAGCGGTGACCTTATCGTTACTCGCAAACTCGATGGCGGGCGACTGCGATGCGAAGACCTGATCGAACACGCCGGTTGGGATCTTGGCATCGTGCTTGAAGCCGATGTGTCCACCCCTGGTCGGTTGCATCTGCGCCCAGCACAGAGCCAAACGGATAAGCCGATTGCGCACACTCGAACAGCGCATGTGCTTGAGGACAAGCGAATGCTGATCCCTGGCGGGTTACGCGACTTCCTCGGCGTCAACGCGAACGCCATCGTGTTAGTCGTGTCCGGTGGCGACGGGATCATCACCATTGCACCGACATCGCTGGTGCGTCAAGGAATCGCAGCAATCGACACTCTTGGCGAACTGGTCGCTCACAACAAAACCAACATCACACATCTCACGAAAGTAGCGAGCGCATGAGCACGACCGACAACACCCAAACAGTGCTCACCTTGATGCAAGCACTCGGCGTCGACCCAGCCGAGGTGCTTGCACTGATGAACTCAGGCAGCACCGGTGGGGCAACACCGTCAGTGAGCGTCAACGACTTTGTGAACAACTCTGTGATGGATTCGTTGTCGAAAGGTCAGCGCACAACATGGGCGTCGTATCTGCGTTTGTTCATGAACGGCTACGCCGATCTGTGCGCCTGCTTTTGCGACACATGCCTCGATTCTTTTTCTGGGAACTCACTGTGGCAACCATGTCGATGTGTTGTCGCCGGATCGTGCTCATGCACTGTCAAGGACCTCACCAGCGGCGAAGTGCATGCAACGTCATGCCTTGAGCACTGCGCAGGCTTAGGTGACACGGAGTTGCGGAACGTCAAAAAAACTGACCTTGCAAAGATGTCGAACTGGGCGCAGGTACGAGCCCAAAAACGCACCAAGCAACGCAACCGTGCGCGTGCCAAAGGGGGAAAGGCGACATATCGCCACGATGGTCGCAGCGCCCTCGAACTGTTTCGTGCAGCAATGAGTTGCGTGTACACACTTGCAATCGATAACGAGGTCCCAGGTGTCACTCGCAACCTCGGATTGACACTGGCAGTTAAAGCACGTCCCGATGTTGTTGCACGCTCATACAGCGATGAACAACTCGAGCAACTCTGGCAAGCGTTGTTCACCTGTGGTGGTGACGACACCGAACTCGACATGTTCCTCGTGTGGTTTCTGCTCGAAACCGGCTCACGTCGCGGCG
>Ga0194035_1000709_pt1 | contig 18635 bp, 19 predicted proteins | sample JunL2320m_MetaG_FD_148680 | JGI IMG/M metagenome (GOLD analysis project Ga0194035, IMG submission 148680) | Anoxic zone freshwater microbial communities from boreal shield lake in IISD Experimental Lakes Area, Ontario, Canada - Jun2016-L239-20m | ecosystem: Environmental > Aquatic > Freshwater >...
CGCCAATCTCACAGAAGCCGACCTCACAGATGCCGACCTCACAGATGCCAATCTCGAAGGCGCCAATCTCAGACACGCCAATCTCAGACACGCCGACCTCTATCAGGCCAATCTCAGACTCGCCTATCTCGAAGGCGCCAATTTTGAAGGCGCCAATCTCGAAGGCGCCAATCTCAGACTCGCCTATCTCGAAGGCGCCAATTTTGAAGGCGCCAATCTCACAGATGCCAATCTCGAAGGCGCCTATCTCAGACACGCCAATCTCACAAGCGCCAATCTCGAAGGCGCCAATCTCAGACACGCCAATCTCAGACTCGCCAATCTCACAGGCGCCTATCTCACAAGAGCCAATCTCAGTAATGCCAACCTCTCACGCGCCAATCTCACAGGTGCCAATCTCAGTAATGCCAACCTCTCACGCGTAACAATGCCTGACGGAATTATCCGCAACTAACCACTCGGAGAGAGACACACGCGTAGGGCTCGGGGGCTTAGGTCAAGTCAATAAAAAAAGCCGCAGAGGGTTCGACTCCGAATTATCGTTGCGTAGTTGTGCGGAATTATCAACTTGTGCTCAATGTTCGCGACCTTTTCGCGTACAACGATAAGTGAACGCCTTTATTTATTGGGCTCAGGCGTGTTCGGTTCAGGGTTCGAGACCCCTCGTCCACCCCAATAGTCTTCAAAGTTTGCCGACAAACCACAGGGGGTTGTCGGTTACTTGTCTATCCATTCTTCCAGTCGCGCAAGTGGCACGTGGATATGATCTGTCATTGATTTTGCCGCCAGTTCAGCATTTCCCGAACGCACCGCATCAACAACACGGGAGTGTTCGTCAAGCGAAGACCTCATGTCGCCTCTCAATTGTAGAGTCCAACGTTGATACCTCGACATTGGTTTGGTTACCTGGTCATAAAATTCACGCAATTGTGCGTTCCCACACTTATCAATAAACATTCGATGAAAGGTGTTATTGGATTCAAAATACTTTATGACGTCATCCGACTGTGTGGCTTTTTCCATTTGATCGGTGCACTTAACAAGAAAATCAATATCAGCGGCTGAGAGCTGTGGAACAGCAAGTCGCACAGCGAGAGCCTCAAGTGCCTCACGAAGCTGATACCCATCAAGAAATTCTTTTTTCGAAAACACCCTCACGATGGCAGGTCTGCGTGGCGTGAGTTGCACCAGCCCAACTGCACTCAGTTGCCGCAAAGCCTCACGAATTGGACCACGACTTACGCCATATTTTTCAGAAAGATCAACCTCTGCAAGCTCCGCGCCAGGCTTCAATTCACCAGAGAGAATTTCGTGTTCAATCACATGAAATGCTTGTTCTGCAAGTGTTCGGGACTCAACTCGTGGCGCCATGCGTGCTAATCCTAACGCTGTTCTCTGTCGTACGGTAAGGCCAACGCAGCTGGTAAGTAGCTCCTACGACCAAAAGCAAACAGCACGACAATAATCAAGACGAATGGCAGCATCAAGACCAAGTCGATTGGTACATCGACCCCAGCCAATTGCAGCGCAGTCGTCAGCGAGAGCGACATTCCGAAGAGCACACTGGCAACGATGATCCACTTGACCCTGCCTCGCACAAGCATGGCAAGTACAATCGCTATGAAGCCTTTGCCATTTGTCACAAACGGCACGAATAGTCCGGCGCCAACAAGCACGATGAAAGCTCCACCGAGCCCCGCCAATAGCCCAGTCGAAAGAACTGCGATCGTGCGGGTTCGATGCACTCCGCCACCCGCGGCTTCAAGCGCATGCGGTTGGTCTCCTGCCGCCTTGATACTCAGTCCAATCCCCGTTGACTTGAGCACCCAACTCACAAAAAAGACCACAGCTACCGCAAGATATGCCGATACGTGGTGGTTGAAAAAACCCGGACCGATAATCGGGATTTCAGACAACAACGGGATGGCATATGGGTGTGCCGTCGGAACCCGAGGGTATGAATCCCCATAAATAGCACCATGTAATAATGCCGTGACTCCTTCGGCGCCCAGCGTGATTGCAATACCAACAACGATCTGATTGGAGTTCAGTCGCACGCAAAGCACAACCATCAATAAGGAAATGACCGTTCCTGTCAGACCCCCACACATGAGCCCAAACCATGTTGACTGAAAGTGGAGAGCACCAACGAAACCGCCGTATGCGCCACCAAGCATCATGCCTTCAAGACCTACGTTGAGTACTCCTGCGCGTTCCGAGATTGCCTCGCCGAGGCCTGCATAGATCAATGGAATTCCTGCGATAACTCCACCACTGACCAATGAAGAAATAAATAGTTCAGAAAATAGTCCGTTCATGACTGGTGCTTCCTACTCGAACGTAACTGCATGTACTCACCGAGCGCCATGAATATCAGCAGGAGTCCAACCATGAAGAGCACCATAAAGTTTGGTATGTCGGCTTTCCGTGATGCCGATTCTCCTCCGACCTGGAACACTGCAAACGCAGCAATAAATGCAATCACGCTGGCTGCGTGAAATCTCGCAAGAAACACAAGTGGTACAACAAGTAATCCGATAGCTGGATTCCATTCGGCTCGCACGACGCCGTCCACACCAGTGATGTTGATAGCAGCAGCAAGACCTGCAAAACCTGCGCTCAGCGTGAAAATTGCAAGGGTCAGTACTTTCATATTTATGCCCGCATGAATAGCTGCCTTAGGATTGATTCCCACGATTCGGAGCCGCAGACCAAACGCTGTATTGCGCATCACGAAGTGCACGGCAATTACTGCGACAAGCCCAACGATTAAACCGATATGTACGCGAGATGAAAACATCCGTGGAAGTCGGTCGGCCACGGCAAGAACTCGAGTTTGCGGCACAGTTGTCTCTCGGTCATAAAAATACTCTTTCACAAGAAAAGCCGAAAATCGAAGCCCGATAAAGGTCAGCATCAACGTCGAGATGATTTCATTGATGCCGTACCACGCCTTGAGAATCGCCGGTATTAGCGACCAAATTGCTGCAACTACAAATCCCACGATGAAGAGAGTCGTAAAGAGCACGAAGCCGCTCACATGTGGTGCAAGTTCGGGTCCAAGTGCAGCCACGATGACACCACCCATGACGTATTGTCCGTCGGTACCTAAGTTCCAGATGCCAGCGGGGAACGCAATCATCAACCCGGCCGCGATCAACAGCAATGGAGCCATTCGAATTAACGTCTCTTGCCGACCTAGTGAGCCGATAAGCCCGTGATCGATGACATTGCCATAGAAAGCAAATGGATTGCGGCCAAGAACCGCGAGCAGCAACCCACCGATAACGAAGGCACCGACAACTGGGATCAACGCGTTTGTCATACTTCGGCTCACTCTTTCGAGCCGACTTTCGGTCTGCGACTTGTGCTCAGCTAAAGCCACAGTCGTCCCACCATGAGGTGCACTCATACAGCCGTTGATCCCGTCATCAATGCACCTAATTGCAATTCGATTCCTGGCCGCACGCTGATGGGTTCACTCAGTTGTCCTCGGTACATCACCGCAACGCGATGACAAATTGCCACAATTTCACTCAATTCGGTTGAGATAAAAACTGTCGTCACACCAGATCTTGCTTGGTCGGCAATGCGTGCCAGCACAATTGCAGTAGTTCGTGCGTCGAGGCCATACGTAGGCTTGTTGTATACGACAACTCGCGGCTCGAGAGCAAGTTCGCGCGCCAGGATTACTTTTTGCATGTTGCCACCAGACAATGTGGAAATGGCCACTTCTTCGTGCGGCGTACGTACATCGTGATCGTTAATCAACTTGCGCGCAAACTCGCGAATAGCTCCGTGCCTCACAAACGACCAGCGCCAAAAAGGCGCTTCGCCAACACGTTTGAGCACAACATTGAGTGCAACACTCAGTGGTCCCACCGTGCCTTCTCCATGGCGATCGTCGGTGACGTACCTAACACCCTTGGCCTGACGCGCCGCGATTGATAAGTGCTGTATTGAGAGACCCTCAAGAATAATTTCTCCGTTGTCAACTCGCCGCTGGCCAGCCAACACTTCGGCCAATTCTTTTTGTCCATTTCCATCAATACCGGCAATGCCCAGAATTTCACCTCGTTTGAGGGCAAACGAGACTTCGTCAAGTACTGGATGCGGTCCATCGCCTTTGACGGAAACATGAGCAACCCTAAATGTCTCCCCAGCTGTGTCGCTTATCTGTGTCGCCGACGTGCCTTGAGAGGCGTCAGACTTTTCACCAAAAATCATCTTCAAGACTTCATCAGTAACTTGTATCCGACTCTTATTGCGCAGTTCGTCTGGCGTCACCTCACCGACGATTTTTCCGCGACGCAATACCGTTACGCGGTCGCCAAGGTCCAAAGCCTCGTTAAGTTTATGGGTGATAAACACCACGGCAAGCCCTTTCGAGACCAGCCTGCGCACTACCTGCACCAACTTTTCAGCGCCTTGTGGGGTGAGCATGGATGTTGGCTCATCCAAAATGAGAACGCCTTCGCCACGCCACAGGGCGCGCACGATTTCAACTTGTTGACGCTGACCGAGCGCCAAGTCTCCAACGATTGACGAAGGATCTATTTCGACATCGAGCAATGTTGCCAGCTCGTGGAGCCGCGCCATTGCCATTTCTCGACCCAATTTCCATCCCTGATCAACTCCAAGAAGCAAATTGTCAAGCACAGTCAACGTGGGCACAAGTAGAGAATGTTGATACACCGTACCGATACCCCGCTCTAGCGCGTCGCGCGGTGAATGTATATGAACTGTTTTACCTTCTATACGGATTTCGCCCGCATCGGGTTGCACCATGCCTGAAAGGATGCCGATCAGAGTCGACTTTCCCGCGCCGTTTTCTCCAAGAAGACTATGCACTTCACCTGGAAGCAATGTCAGGTGAATATCGCTATTAGCAACAACACCTGGATACGCCTTGGTGATTCCAATCAACTCAACTGTCGGAGTGATCTCACTTGCCAACACCACGCGAGGACTCCTCTTTCGTCAACTCATACAACTTCAATAAAATACCTGCATTACTCCCTAGGTGTGGGCGGAGTCGACTAGCGAACTAATCGAAGCCACCCACACCATTAGTGAGAGAAAATAACCAACAACTCTCTAGTTACTTGCCTTCAGTGGTCTTAGACATTCTCGAACGTACACCTGCTGCGTCGGTGACGTTTTCGACAACCAATGAACCGTCGATAATTGATGCCTTGATGGCTTCAATTTCGGCCCAAATAGCGTCGGTGATCAAAGGTGTCTTCAACAGTGAGATCGAACCATTCTTAAGGTTCAATGCATAGTTGCGGGTGCCATAGGTTCCAGCGTTGACGTCGTTGATCATGTCAACGAATGCGCTCTTGTAATCCCACAGAACCGATGAAAGCAAGAAGCCTTTGTCGATGCTTGTCTTGTTGCCGATGACGTCGATGAACAGCACCTTGCCACCGTCGGCGGCTGGGGTCTCTTCAATAGCCGACAACATACCGAAGGAAGCTCCGTCGCCCTGTCCGAAAATTACGTCGGCTCCAGCTGCGATAAGTGTCTTAGTGACGCGGTTTGCACCTTCAGCGTCTGCGTATGCCGCAGGCCCGATAATCGAGTACAGCAACTTAATGTCTTTCTTAACCGACTTAGCTCCGTCAGCAAAACCGGCTGACTGTGAGTTCCAGGACGGTGGCTCGCCAGAGACAACGATTCCGAGTTTTCCCGAGCGAGTTGTTTTGGCAGCCAAGACGCCGGCGAGGTATGCACCTTCGTTTGGACTTGCGGTGTAGTCAGCAACCAATCCAGCCTTGAGTGCATCTGGAGTGTCGACGATTGCGACCGGCTTTTTGAATTCTGCTCCTACTTCAGGAGCAGCGGTGTTGTAACCGCTGGCGTGAGCGATGATGAAATCAGCTTTGTCTGCAAGTTCACGCAAGTTTGGCGTGATGTCTCCGTAACCGAGGTTGTCAGCAACGATGACTTCAATGCCGAGTTCTGCGGCTGCAGCCTTTGCACTGTCAACACCCTGCTGGTTCCAACCGAAGTCGTTGCCTGCTTCTGGTGTCAAAATTGCAATGGTCTTGACGATTGCTTCGGCAACTGGCGCAGCCGTTTCTGGTGGCGCTGTCGTGTCTGCGGTTCCGCTCGATGACCCACAGGCCACTGCGAACGAACCCAATACTGTCAAGGCGCCAGCGAACTGGGCCCTTCGAATCCATTTCTTTGATTGAGACTTCATGCATTCTCCCCTTTGGTAGTTGTTTTGACTGGCTATTGACCAGTCCCCAACCGTCACTATAGGGGGCAGTCTGTCTCCTGTCAACTGCCTACTGTCAACAGTAGATGACTAGGATCGGTCCAAGAATCGAATCACATTGGGGGCTTTGGTGGAGACAAATCGAATGAGGTTTACAGACAGAGTTGCCATCATTACCGGTGCTGGCAGAGGCATAGGCGAGGCGGTGGCCCGCCAAATGAGTGCTGAAGGCGGCACCGTCGTCATTGCTGATATCAACGCAGAACGTGGTGATGCCACGGCCATGGACATCGGTGGATCATGTTTTAGCGTCCGCACCGACATCAGCGATCCATCTTCTGTTGCCGCATTGCATCACTCTGTAGCAGAGCGTTGCGGCAAGCTCGACATCGTGATCAATAACGCATCGCTTGTCCCCTACCAAAAATGGGAAGACATCACTTTTGCTGACTGGCGCAAAATCTTAAGCGTCGACCTCGACGGCGTGTTCTTGATGTGCAAAGAGTCATCAAACATGATGCGCAAGAACAGCTACGGGCGAATTGTGAACATCTCATCGAATACCGTCATGCTCGGTACGCCCAACCTCACGCACTACGTTGCAGCCAAAGGCGGTGTGTATGCATTTACACGCGCCCTAGCAACCGAGCTCGGAAAATATGGCATCACTGTCAACAACATCTGCCCAGGACTTACAGACACCGACGCCAATTGGGAGACTCCACACCACGAAGCGTTCGACTTAGTTGAAGGAATGCAGGCTCTGAAAGGTCGAGCCAAACCGCAGTACCACGTTCCTAGCATTTTGTTTCTTGCATCTGAAGAATCACATTGGGTGACGGGCTCTACTGTCGTTACCGATGCTGGACACACACGCCACTAGTTACTTACACCGAAGCTCCTCGGCAACTTCTGTATTAGGTGGAGTACGCGAGACTCGGGTGTCCAAAAAAAACGCCCACTCACCGTCTTCTGTAAATCCAACACTAAACCCACGGTATGCGTCGTCGCTTTCAAATTGATCCAACTGTGCGACACTCATTAACGACTGATCCAGAGCAGACTGCTTGTCTTCGTCCGACCAGCATGTTGGCGAGGTAATAGCAAAACCGGGATACACCCACAAACGTTGGACCGTCCCATTGCCAAGTGGCGAGAGTCGCAAGCCAGGCTCAAAACTCATGGCCGCAATTATTTTGTCGAGTGGTCGCAGAGAATTCTTAGTGGTCAAGAATTCTTCCAATGTCATTGACTGGCGCGAGACGTCAACGATGACGTGATCGCCGGCCAATGAACGCAGTTTGCCCATGTCGCCACTTTGCGCAGCCGCCAACACCCTCATTGCCTCTTGCTCATGGGGCCACGCGTCAGGTGCGGACGAGCCACAGCTCACGAGTCCGACAATGAGTCCGGACATGACCAAGACGCTAAATGCCCTCACGCGCATCTGCAATCTCGCTAGTGGCGCATGTGGCCACCATCAACATTGATGGTTTGACCGGTGATCCAACGGGCTCCGTCTGACGCAAGAAATGCAACTGCTGGCGCGATGTCTTCTGGCGTCCCATGACCCTTTAGTGCCTGAAGTGATTCCACAAAGTCAAACGCATTGTTGTGCGGGCTTGCTTTGACTCCTTCTGTGGCTGTTAGCCCTGGAGTAACCGCATTGACTGTGATATTGAATTGTCCGACCTCTGTTGCCAACGCCCGAGTGAACCCAAGAATTCCACCTTTGGACGCGACATACGCGGCCATGTTTGGAGTTCCGGCGAAGATGGTGTTAGAGCAGATATTGATGATGCGACCGAATTGACGTTCACGCATCATTTCGGATGATGCCTTAGACATCAAGAATGCTCCGTCGAGATTGACACGATGAATACGACGCCATTCCGCAAAGTCAGTGTCGTCCCATGCAGTGAAGGGCACGATTGCAGCATTATTGACAAGAATGTCGAGGCGTCCAAAACGCTTGCGCACTTCGGCATGCAGGGCAGCGACCTGATTTTCTTCGGCGACGTCGGTGGCAAACGCGAATGACTCGCCGCCACATTCCGCAGCAACTTTTGTTGCCGCAGCGATATTCACGTCCGCCACAGCTACCGTTGCACCGTCCGCGGCAAGCTTGCGAGCGATTGCTGCACCAATTCCCTGTGCTGCACCCGTAACAATTGCAATTCGATTCTCTAGTGGTTTCATTATTTTCTCCGTTTCATCAAGTGATAAATATTTATTTCGTAAAAGTTGATACAGCCGACATCGCCGCCGACACGCCGGCCCCAACATCAACATTGACCCCGAGGTCTCTCATTGATTGTCCAACTGCGCTGATGCCCACTGCTGCGAACACCGGATAGGCGGTTGGTCCCATGTGTCCGATCCGTAGCAAGGAGTCGGTGAGTTCGCCGTATCCACCCGAAATCATGACACCGTAATGTGCACGAGCATGCGCACGCACCGCAGCACCCGTGCATCCAGTCGGAAGTTTGAAAGCAGTTAACGCTGGAGAACAATGCTCGCGCTTCTCTGGCCACAACTCCAACCCCATTCCCAGCAACCCAGCTTGCACGGCGTTTGCTACACGTGTATGCCTTGCCCACGCTGCTTTGGGTCCTTCGCGCAAGTACTGTGCGATGGTCGAGTTGAGCGCATAAATTTCGGTGATCGATGGCGTAAAAGGAAATTTGACGGAGGCCAAGTGGGCGTTGCGCCAGTCACTAATGCTGAGCATTGAAGCAACAGGTGCATCGGGATTATCTTCGATTTTTTTCCATGCACGATCGCTGACATAGAGCAACGACAACCCAGGAGGACCACCCAACGCTTTTTGCGGACCAACCACAACGAGGTCGGCTGGCCAACCCTCAAAGTCAACTTCTGTGGCGCCGAACGATGACACCGCGTCGACAATCAGGAGTGCACCATAACGCGCGCAAACCGCAGCGATTTCCCTGACCGGGTTCAACGTTCCGGAAGGCGTCTCGGAATGAACAACCGCGACGATGGCGATGTCGGGGCGCTTCCTGAACATCTGTTCAACGTCATTTGGATTGATTACTTGGTTGTACGGAACTTCGATTTCAAGAAGCTCCTTGCAATACCGCGCCGCCCAGTAGCCATAGCCTTTTCCATAAACGCCCGATGCAAGATTGAGCACCACATCATCGCGCGCGATCAAGGATGCAGCTGCAGCTTCTAATCCCAGTACAGCCTCTCCGTGCAAGATCACCGGCGCAGTCGAAACACCCATCGCAATGCGCAGGTTTTCGACTGTCGATTCATAGAGCTCCAGAAAATACGGATCAAACTGGTCGTAGACGGGTGTTGCAAGTGCGCGAATAGTCTCTGCACTTGGCTGAACTGGACCAGCAGTAAGCGTAAACAGTGGTTCCGCGCTCATGAGTAGTAGCCGGGCGCCTGCAAGTAACTTCCATACGAGTCCGGGTCGTGCGAGAAGAACATTTCAGCTTCGTGTTCTTGAGCCAACGATGTCAAGCGACTCATTGACTCGAGACTTGCCACTGGGTCGAGATGAAAGCTGGAGATGCAGTTCATGTCCATGTTCTTTTTGCTGTAACAAGCGTCCGCAGTAAACAACATGGGGCGTCGGCCTTTGAGTTCGACAAGCAAGCTGTAGTGACCCTTGGTATGACCCGGTGTCTCCATCAAGTGCACGCCTTTCGCAATTTCCACATCACCTTCAACAGTTTCGTATCGCGGTGTGTAAATATCGGTCGCCAGATCGAATGACTTATCGGAATAGCCGAGATGTTCAAACGGTTGAGGCTTGTGATAACCCTCAAGTTCTGCCTTGTGACAAATAGTTGTTGCGTTGTGTAAGTGCTTGTTGCCTCCGCAGTGGTCAAAGTGATAATGCGAATTGATTACATGCGTGATGTCTCCTGGAGTGAGGCCAACTGCATGGAGTGACCCAGGTAGCGTCTGCGCGTCTGTCTGCAAAGGTTTTTCAAACGGAAGCACTTTTTCGACGTGCTCTTTGTCAAAACCGGTATCAAAAATGAACTTGCCCTCTGGGTGATCGATGAGCACGCTGTAGCACGGAAACCGCACGTCTCCAGCGGGGCCCCTATTCCAAAAAACGTGGAACCCGTCAATAACGAGTGAACCTCCGTCAAGTATGTACACCTTTGTATCGTTCATTTCACTTCCCCCTTCAGTGTCATTGATAAACCCCCGTCACCTTCACTACTTGCCTAATTTCTATACAACTGCTTCTATCGCTTTGCGGGCGACTTTCTGAACAAAGTGATCCACCAAGTGTCGCTTGTATTCCACCGAACCATTTGCGTCGTCAAACAATGAGATGCTTTCGCTCGCTAAGGTTGCCGCACGCGCAAGTCTTTCGTCAAGTGTGGAAGCCTCAATTCCAACCAATGTCGCATCGACTTCATCAAATCGAACAGGAACAAGTCCAACCGATCCGACTGCAACACGTGCCTGCGTTACCTTCCCTTTCAATGCAGACGCAAACACAGCCACCGTGATATTTGGCCGCTCTTTTAGCTTCATTCGCTCGTGCACCACCACTCCACCGGTTACATTGCGCGGCAAGCGAACCGAAACGATCATTTCATTGTCGCGCATGTCCGGTTGATAGGGCCCAGTATGAAATCCGTCCATGGGAACTATCCGACGCTCACCGTCAGCCGATCCAATTTCAAGCTCTCCGCCAACTGCTAATAGATACGTCGCTGGATCCGACGACGGATCGGCAAACGCAAGATTGCCACCTAGCGTTCCGACCGATCGCACTCGAATATTAGCGATACCGCTAATCATCGATACAAACTCGGGGCGGTCAGCCACCAAGAGCGGATTGTTTTCAATTTCCCGGTAGGTAACAGCCGCGCCGATTCGAATCCCTAAGTCGTCAATCGAAATTGTGCGCAGTTCATCAACACGCTTGATATCAATGAGATGTGCGAGATCAGTAAGACCCAGTTTCATAACTAATACGAGTTCGGTTCCACCACAGTAGAAGCTTGCATCGTCGCCAAATTCAGCACGCAACGAAATTGCGTCCTCAACCGACTTCGCTACATGCATCTCAAATGGTGGAACGAGCATGGATTACTCCGACAGAACCTTACGTACCGCAATAAGTTTTGCGGCTCGAGCTGCTCCCTTTGCAGCAATCTGCTCATCGGTGTAGTCGTAGATACCGCCCTTTGTCTTCATTCCAAGGCGACCCTGATCAGCGATCTTCGTAATCATTGGAGATACCTCGGAAGCTGTCGACAGATCCTTGTTGAGGTATGACGCAACGCTGCGATAAATATCGAGGCCAGCCATGTCAATGAGTTCTAGCGGCCCAATGACCGCAAGTTTGTATCCGATACCCCACTTCACACAGGTATCCATGTCGCTATGGCTGATTATTCCGCGCTCAACCAACTCGACACACTCGCGAAGGATCGCGTACAAAATACGGTTCTCTACGAATCCTGGAACTTCGCGTTCGAGTACGGCGCTATAACCAAATGATTCAGAGAATTCCATCAACTGATTGGTGACATCCTCGCTCGTTTCCTCTCCTGGAATCACTTCGATTAATGGAATGAGATGCGGTGGGTTCGACCAGTGCATACCGATGATCCGGTCAGCACCCGAATCGCAACCTGCGGCAATTTTCGTGATCGGAATGCCCGACGTGTTCGAAGACAGGACCGCGCCGGCTGGTACCAACTTGAGGATCTGATTGAACACTTCATGCTTCAATTCCAGTTTCTCTGGCACTGCTTCGATCACCAAATCAACATCCTTCACCGCATCTGCAAGGTCGCTACAAAAGCGGATACTTCCACCAGCAACTTGTGGTGCCGACAGACGATCAAGAACTCCACGTGCAACATCGAGCACGATGGCTGCTTTGTCGAGAGCTGCCTGACTCACGTCATAAAGACGGGTCTCACAACCTGCACGCTCCAACACTGCACCCATTCCTGGACCCATTGTGCCGGTACCAATAACTGCAACTTTCTTGAATGCACTCATCGTTCTACCCTTTCGTTATTTTGTTTGTTGAATTTGTTGAATACGTTTCCATACCCGCTCTGGGGTAAGGGGCAACTCGTACATGACAATACCGATATCTCCGAGAGCGTTTACAATCGCTGCCGGGATGGCTGCAAGCGCACCTTCACCGCAACCCTTAGAGCCAAATGGGCCAGGTCCGTCTTCGTTTTCGACAATAATGCACTGCATCGTCTCTGGCATATCGAGCATTGTAGGAATTCGGTAATCAAGAAGTGTGTCATTAAGCAAATCTCCATCTGCCGAATACAACATTTCTTCAAACATTGCGTTACCGATGCCTTGCAGTGTGGCACCTTCATCTTGTCGCTCGACTTGGGCGGGGTTGATCGCCCTGCCGACATCAGCCACACTCGAAGTGCGCACAATTGTGACGACTCCGGTGTTGATATCCACTTCGACCTCTGCGCCAGCGATGCACACTTCCCAAAACACTGGACCCTCTTCATAAGATCCGCTGCCACCCTCGGGCTTGACTTCACCGTGGCCAACCAATTCACCACCAGCGAAACCAAATCGCTTGGTAATGATCTGGCTCAAAGTCATTGACTGTTTGCCATCGGTGACGCAACCATCTTCTAAGCGCAGCATGGACGTATCGGATATGCCAAATGCTAAGCCTGCGGTTTCCAGCAACGATGCTCGAACTACGAGTGCTGCACGCTCGACTGCTTTCCCCGCAACTGTTGTCGACCTACTCGCGCCAGTCGACCGATCATATGGAGTGAAACTCGTATCGGTTCCAGGAACTGAGATCTTGGACATCGGCACAGTGAGAACTTGTGCAGCGATTTGAGCCATCACAGTGCGCGTACCTTGACCCATTTCGGTGCTTCCGACTAAGACACTCACGCCGGCTGCGGCATCCATCCGCACAGTTGCCATCGACACCGGATGCGCCCCTGCTGCGAGCAATCCGACCGATATGCCACGGCCGCGATTTGGTTTGCGTTCGTCTCCCCATCCCAATGCCGCTGCGACTTTCTCAATATCACCAATTAAATCTGCATCGAGCGGCTTGCCTTTGACTCGCACAATTTCACCGCGACGCAACAGATTTCGCCGCCTCATCTCGAGTGGATCAATGCCTGCTCGGCGCGCGACTTCGTCAATTTGCGACTCGCCCACCCATTGCACGTGAGTCGCTCCGAACGCGCGGTACGAACCGGATGGACCAGTGTTTGTGTACACACAATGCGCGCGCACCTGCGTAGCCTGCCATCGATATGGCCCCGCTGCTGCATCGCCCGCAGTTGCCGTTACCCGAGGTCCGTTGTCCGCATACGCTCCCGTATCAAGCCAAATCTGAACGTCACGGCTTACCAGTTCGCCAGTACTTCGCGCAGTGGTAACCATGCGACATTTCATATTGTGTCGACGCGTCGTCACCATCGACTCACTTACTTCGTTGACTATTCTGACCGGCTTCTTCGCCTTTCGCGCGAGTGCTGCAGCCAATGGCTCCATCTTCGTGTATGACTTACTGCCGAATCCACCTCCAAGAAATTGCACATTGATCCGAACGCTCGAAATTGGAAGGTTGAATAACGTCGCGATCTCTGACTGCACCAAGAATGGGTGCTGACAATTGGCCCACAATCGGATCTCGGTGCCCGTGTGCTCAGCGATAACAGCGTGCGTCTCCATCGAGTACTGATACACCGCCGGGAATACATACTCGTGATCAATCACGATGTCCCCAGCAGCACGAACAGCACCAAGATCACCCGTGTTGAGTTCATATGAATAACAAGTATTTCCTTCGCGATCTGGCATCTTGCCAAGACCATGAGCAAACCCAGCGGCCGTTTGGCCATCATGAATGATCGGTGCATCGGTAGCGAGAGCTGCATCCAAGTTGGCGGCTACGGGAAGCTCATCAAACTCAACAATAATCTGCCTTGCCGCTGCTTCTGCCTGAGCCATTGTCTTGGCAGCGACCGCCGCTATCGGCTCGCCAACAAATCGAACCCTGTCGAGCGCAACGATTGGTCGGTCGCGGATGGCATGACCATAAAAAGGGTCAATGTCGGCAAGGTCACTTCCGACAAGCACAGCAACGACACCTTCCATTGCCTCAGCGACAGTGACATCGAGAAGGGTAATTCGTCCGTGGGCAATCGGACTACGAAATACTTTGGCATACAGCATTCCAGGAACTTCAAGATCGCCAACATATTGAGCCTGTCCGCTCAGCTTGATTGGACCATCTATGCGAGCGTGATTTTTTCCTACAGCTCCACCCTCAACGGTGGTGTCACGTTCATTGAGGGTTGAGGCCGACATTACTTTTTCCGTGCTACTTCTGCATTGACAACTTCAAATGCTGCATCAATGATTGATTTATATCCCGTACACCGGCACAGGTTTCCATGGAGTGCTTCCTTGATTTCATCTTGGCTAAGAGTCCTACCCGCATTCACCAATGTGTACACCGTCAAGATAAACCCAGGACTACAAAATCCGCATTGCACCGCCGAATGGCGCATAAAGACTTCTTCTGCGCGTCGATAAAAGTCTGTGCCACGAAGCCCTTCAATCGTCATTACTTCAGAATCACGAGCTTCGACCGCCAGCGTCGTGCATCCACTTACGGGGACACCGTCCACTAGCACCGTACACACACCGCATACTTGTACTTCACACGACTGCTTGGTGCCCGTAAGTCCAAGATCGGTGCGCAACCAATCCAGAAGCAATGTGTTGTCAGCGACATCCATCTCATGGCGCTTGCCATTAACGACGGAGGCGATTTCCACTACTGATTCTCTCGCGTTCCTTGCGATGCTTTGTGTTCTCCCAACTCACGAACCCAACGGTTCCAATATTCGGTCAGGAATTTATCTTGGTACTTGATCGGAAAAATCTTCTTCACTTCAGCAAGTGGAATTGGATTGAGTTTGCCAAGTTGCCCAGCGATCATCTGCAATTTGAGCGATCGTTCAAGTGTGACAGCAGAAAGTATGGCCCATCGAATATCTTCACCAACAAACACGACGCCGTGATTCTGTAACAACACCGCACGACGCTCACCCAAAGCGTGCGCTACTCGTTGAGCCTGTTCTGGCGTCATGATGAGGTGTGCCGAGTCTGTATACCGACCAATTCCATCGTGAAACAGTACCGAGTCATGCGTGAGATATTCCAACTTGGCATTCGTTGAACTCAATGCTGTGGAATAAACGGGATGACTGTGAATCACCGCTCCCACTTCGGGTCGTGCTCGATAGATCTCGGTGTGGATAAGTGCTTCAAGATGCATGCCAGGAACTTTCAGGCCATCTGGATCATTGAGGTCAACCACGATCACATCGTCAGGTCCAACTTCAGCAAGAGAAATTCCCTTCCGCTTAATCGAAATCAGATTGCCACATGCATGCCGCACGCTGACGTGTCCAAGTGTGAGGTCTTCGCCAAGAGTTGACATGATCTGTGAACCCAAGGCAACATGATTGGCCGCTTTTTGCGGATCCAACGCCAACCAAGATTCGGTGGAAGTATCAAGCGCCATAGTTAGTGACCCTCGACGGTGCATGTTCCGTTGGTGGGTAGTCGGACGATGTAAACGCGAAGACCATCACGAGATTTTGGGTGCCCGTATTAGCAACGGTATGCCAAACATGTGGCGCGATATATGCAGCACTACCTTCACTCACGCCCACGACTCCATCGCGCATTCGTAATTCGCCAGACCCAGAAACAACGTACGCGAGTTCTTCCACTTCGTGCGACAAGTCATCTGTTGCCATCCCTGGAGTAAACACGGAATACCCCATGCATGCCTCGTTCGTTCCAACCGTCGACGAACTGATCAACACCCTGCTCCAGCTATCACCAGGCAACGCAACGGGAGCGACGTCGCCGAGTCGTACGACGCGAACACCTTCTACAGCTGCCATACACCATCCTTGAGAATAAATTTGCCGCTGTCAAGAATCTCGAGTGTTGCGTTGTGCATCACGCCATCGAGGTGAAGTCGACAATGGTTTTGGCCACCTGGATAGCAGTTGCAGTTGTCGCCAAGTGCGAAGTGCACAGTTCCTTTGCGTCCCTTTTCAGACGGTGACCCAAGTGGTGAGAAATCGCTTGTTCCAAAAGCAAACTCGGCAACGACGTCAGCACCCTCGACACCATGCACAATGTCGCGCAACTTCGTGGCTTCTGCTTTACCTTCAATCGATTTATATCGACCGTTTTCAACATGCCATGTGATGGGGCTCTCCACGTTTGTCGGAACTCCAATGCCAAGCATGTTGCCGTCAATCACAATCCGACCATTTGTCTGGTCTTCAACAGCAGCGTAAGCAACCTCTCCCCACAATGGAACAGGCCCCATCATCTTGCCGCGCTCTTTGCGAGGGAGCACTTCAAGTGCTGGCCTATCTTCAATGCTCACTGTCACATCGGTTCCGCCGGGAGTCGTTACACGAACTCTGCGCGCACCTTCGAGCATGGCAACTGCATTACGCGCGTTGACGATGGTCTTTTCAATGTCGGACACGCTAATTGTCCAGCGGCCAAAGCCTTCTTCCACCGAACCAATACGAGCGTTTGCCAAACACGATTCTTTTACCGCGCTTACATGAGCGAACCGGTTCGCCCATTCCAGGTTGGTGATGATGATGATCTCATCGGACGTCACCATTGCTTGATGCAAATTACGAGGGGGAACCATTGGAAAGTGAGTGTCTTTCATCGCACGACTGACTTGCGTCTCATTGTTCATCACGATCGGCCAACCACCGCGTTCCGAAACAACCTGGGCAACCATTTCGGCTTCTTCTTTGCGCCGATCGTCGGTGATGATTGTGACAACATCATCCTCTTCCACGCCGAAGCATGTATCAACAATCAATTCCGCTGACTTGCGCATATCGGCTTCTGTGCGAACTTCTTCGTCCAACATTCCCATCGCGATCCCCTATCTCAACTTATGTGAATAATGTCTTAACTCGTTGTTTATGACCGTTACTTTTTGAAGTGCGGCAAAATCTCTTTAGCAAATCGCTCTACTTGGCCAAACTGGTCCAAATCACCGAAGCGACAAATAAAATCAGTCACGCCAGCCTTACTGAACTCCTCGAGCCACTTGATGATGTCATCTGGCGTACCTACTGGACCCCATTCTGACAAATCCATTTGTTTACTCAGTTCCGGGTAGTACTGCGAGATGTAACTACCAAAAGCCTTTTTCGCCGATTCCTTTGAGTCCCCAATGTTCATTGTGACTTGATATGAGATGGCCTTTTTCGAGATGTCTGCACCGACACGGTCTGCTGCAGTCTTGAGATAGCCGAGTTGTTCGTTTACCTCATCTGGGTGCATGGCTCGACAACACGTCATCCATCCTTCGCCCAGCTCGACGATACGGCGACAAGACCGCTCGAGGCGTTTAGTTGCAACTTCGCTTGGCAAGTCACCAGTTAATCGAATGTTTGATATCACCCAAATTGGTGGAGGGCTTTGGACCGGCTTCAGCGGACCCATTTCAGTGCCGGAATAGAACTCAACATTGTCGTACTTGAAATGATTGCCCTGGAAATTCGTCTTGCCGTCGATCCATAGGTCACGCAAAACTTGAAGACCTTCCTCAAAGATGTCTGCGCGATGTTTGAATTCAAGTCCAAGCGCAGCGAACTCTCGGCGGACACCGTTTTCTGGGTTTCCCATGCACGCCCCAAGAATGGTACGTCCCTTAGACAACACATCAAGTGTCGCCCACTCAAGTGCAAGGTACAGAGGATTGCGTGTCGACGTCACCAAGCATGCTGTACCAAGTTTGACTCTCGTTGTCCGTTGCGAAATTGCGGACAACAAACTGATTGCTTCGTACCGAGGTTTCGAAAACAGGCTGTCGCCCACCCAGACTGAATCAAAACCTAGTTTTTCGACCAATTCCGACAAATCGAGTGCGTCATGGATTGAGTACTGAGGCGCAATGAGCGGCTCGCGGTTATTGAGATTGACTCCAAAACTTGCCACAATTCCTCCGCCAGTACAACGCTATTGAACTTCCAAATTGGGCAAATTTTCGGAGATCAACCCCCGATTCACCACCCATCGGTCACTCTATCTAGCCTCCTGTTAACTGTCAACTTGATGTCAACAGATGACATCCGATAACCGTGAACTCCACGCACTCGTGATGCAACTTTCATGCCGAATGGCTGAACCACGGTTTTTTAGGCCAACAGATGGAGTCCTGCGTGCAACGCGTCTATATATAGAGCGCATTTTCATAAAGAGCCTTATTGCACCTATGATCTCGGGGTTAGTAGTTGCCCCTCTAGCTCAGTTGGTTAGAGCAACGGACTCTTAATCCGCAGGTCCTCGGTTCGAATCCGAGGGGGGGCAC
>Ga0194035_1000710_pt1 | contig 18623 bp, 16 predicted proteins | sample JunL2320m_MetaG_FD_148680 | JGI IMG/M metagenome (GOLD analysis project Ga0194035, IMG submission 148680) | Anoxic zone freshwater microbial communities from boreal shield lake in IISD Experimental Lakes Area, Ontario, Canada - Jun2016-L239-20m | ecosystem: Environmental > Aquatic > Freshwater >...
GCCTGATCGACTACTTCCCCGATGATTTTCTGATGGTGATAGATGAGTCGCACGTAACAGTGCCGCAGATCGGTGCCATGTATGAGGGCGACATGAGCCGTAAACGCACCTTGGTAGAGCATGGATTCAGGCTGCCAAGTGCCATGGATAACCGGCCACTTCGGTTCACCGAGTTCTCGGAGCGCATCGGCCAAACGGTATATCTGTCGGCCACCCCCGGGTCATATGAGCTCGGCAAGGTCGAAGGCGACGTGGTGCAGCAAGTTATTCGACCAACCGGGTTAGTTGACCCTGAGGTGGTGGTCAAGCCGACCCAAGGGCAGATTGATGATCTGATGGATGAAATTCGACACCGTGCCCTTATGAATGAGCGTGTGCTCGTTACCACCTTAACCAAGCGAATGGCCGAGGATCTAACTGATTACTTGGTCGAAAATGGGGTTCGTGTGCAATACCTCCACTCTGAGGTCGACACGTTACGACGAGTTGAACTGCTCAGAGAGTTAAGACTTGGCGTCTTCGATGTACTGGTGGGCATCAATCTTTTGCGGGAGGGCCTAGACCTGCCAGAAGTCTCCCTTGTTGCCATCCTCGATGCCGATAAGGAGGGTTTTTTGAGATCTGAAACTTCATTGATTCAGACGATTGGGCGAGCCGCACGAAATGTGTCGGGTCAGGTACACATGTACGCGGATAAGATCACTCCGTCTATGCGAAAAGCGATCGATGAGACCAATCGACGACGGGCAATTCAGGTTGCCTTTAATGAATCACATGGTGTTGATCCGCAACCGCTCCGAAAGAAGATCGCTGATATAACCGATCTTTTGGCCAGGGAGGATGCAGACACTGCGGCACTCATGCAAGAGTCAGTACCCAGACGCAAGGGCTCTCGCATGGCGGGTGCGCCCGAAACCGAATTAGTTTCACTGATCGACGATTTGACCAAGCAGATGCATCAGGCCGCGACCGATTTGCATTTCGAACTCGCCGCCCGTTTGCGGGATGAAGTCGGCGATCTAAAGCGTGAGTTGCGCGGGATGAGAGACGCTACCTGATGGATGTGCCGTTGTGGCTGTGGGCTGTGACCGTGGTTGGGCTGATCGGGGTCATCACGGTTGACCTAATAGTTGTTGATCGACGCCCGCACCATTTTGGCTCAACGGATGCGGCACGCTGGGTAGTTTTCTATATCTCCTTGGCGGTCCTTTTTGCGATATTCGTGGGGTTCTACTTTGGGTGGCCTTTCGCTGGGCAGTTCACCGCCGGATACCTGACCGAGTATTCACTCAGTGTTGACAACCTTTTCGTCTTCTTGATCATCATGACGGCCTTCGCGGTACCGGACGTGTACCAGCATCGAGTATTGCTAGTTGGAATTGTAATTGCGCTGATCCTGCGCGCCGTTCTTATCGTCATTGGTGCCGAACTTATTGCCCGATTCACCGGCGTATTTTTCCTTTTTGGTGCTTTCTTGTTTTATACGGCATACAAGGTCTGGACGGATAAGGGTGGTGATCCTGACCCTGAAGGCAATGGATTTGTGCGTTTCGTTAGCCGGAGGTTTCCGACCACCACTGAGTTTCATGGCACGGCGCTAACTGTTCGAGTTGCGGGTAAGAGGATGCTAACTCCGATGGCGATGGTGATGATTGCCATCGGAACCACCGATCTGCTCTTTGCACTAGACAGTATCCCGGCGGTATTCGGGATCACTAGTGAGGCGTATCTCGTATTTGCCGCTAATGCCTTTGCCTTAATGGGCCTCCGCCAATTATTTTTCCTGCTCAAGGGGTTCCTCGCCAAGCTACATCACTTAAACAAGGGCTTGGCGATTATCCTGGCGTTCATCGGCGTCAAGTTAGTTCTTGAGGCCATTCATGCAACCACCGAAATACCAGTTCCACTAATACCTGTTTGGCTCTCGCTGGTATTTATCGTCGCGGTGCTCAGCATCACTATTGCGGCGAGCCTTCGTACCAAATCCCCCGACTAACTCGGCGCGCGAGATCGACAAGGCCGGCGCCAATAATGTTTACCAGCCGCGCTCACGCCAAGTGGCTAAGTGGGGTCGTTCGCTTCCAATATCGGTGTCATGGCCGTGCCCCGGATAGACCCAGGTTTCATCGGGTAGGCGGTCGAAAAGTTTCGTGGTCACATCACCTAGGAGCGAGGTAAAACGGGCCGCATCCTGCTCGGTATTGCCAACTCCGCCGGGGAAGAGACAATCACCGGTGAATAGGTGCGGGGGGCCATCCGGATCACGGTAGAGAAGGGCAATTGATCCAGGGGTATGCCCGACCAGGTGGATTGCGGTCAGGGTGCAGTCGCCAACCGTCACGTCATCTTGATCCACCAGCAGTTGGTCAGTAGGGACCGGGATGTCCGGGGCATCGAGTAGGTGCGCAGCCGTTTGAGCGCCGGTGGCTGCGACCACCTCCGCGAGTGCCCCCCAGTGGTCATGGTGACTATGGGTGGTAATCACGGTTTCGATGCCGTCGGCTCCAATGAGTGAAATAAGTCGCTCGGGCTCACTCGGGGCGTCGATTAGGAGTTGGACGCCTGTTCGCCGACAGCGAAGGAGGTACGCATTGTTGTTGTAGGGCCCCACGGCAAGCTTGCTGACAATGAGGTAGGGCAGCTCGTGGACATCGGCGCGTCCGCCGACTTTTACGTTTCCGGTATACATTTACGTCTCCGTCCAATTCAAGGCGGAAACCCGATTCGCCGGAGGCTTCCTAGTGCCAGACCAGTTGGTGGTTCGCGGTGCCCGCGAACACAACCTTAAGGATGTCTCGCTGGCGCTGCCGCGCGACGCCCTGATTGTCTTCACCGGCTTATCAGGGTCCGGAAAATCCAGCCTCGCCTTCGACACGATCTTTGCTGAAGGCCAGCGTAGATATGTCGAAAGCCTTTCGGCTTATGCCAGGCAGTTTTTGGGCCAGATGGACAAGCCCGATGTGGATTTCATCGAGGGGTTATCGCCGGCCGTCTCAATTGACCAGAAGTCAACATCGCGTAACCCACGATCAACCGTTGGCACCATAACTGAGGTTTATGACTATTTGCGACTGCTTTATGCGCGCATCGGCAAGCCTCACTGCCCAGACTGCGGATCAGCGATCGCGAGGCAGGCGCCCCAGCAAATCGTCGATCAAGTTCTTGAACTAACCGCGGACGCCAGATTCCAGGTGCTAGCGCCGGTGGTGCGTGAGCGCAAGGGTGAATACAGCGAGATGTTCAGGCAGCTGCAGTCGCAGGGATACTCGCGCGTACGTGTTGACGGTCTCGTAGTGGGCCTAGATGAAGTGCCAATACTTAAAAAACAAGAAAAACACAGTATTGATGTGGTGGTGGATCGCCTGACGGTGAAAGCTGAGTCGCGTCGACGCTTGACTGATTCGGTGGAGACGGCGCTGCGCCTGTCAAGTGGGGTTGTTGTTCTTGATTTCATTGATCTACCCGAGAAAGATCCCAACCGCGAACGAATATTTAGTGAGCATCTAGCCTGCATGAAATGCGGTGTTTCATTCGAAGAGCTTGAGCCACGGTCCTTCTCTTTCAATTCACCATTCGGGGCCTGCCCCGAATGCACCGGTCTGGGTACTCGCCGCGAAGTCGAGCCCGAATTGGTGGTGCCAAATGGCGAGTTGAGTGTGCGCGAAGGAGCCATAGCGCCATGGGCGGGTGGCAATGTATCCGATTATTTCAAGCGACTTCTCGAGACATTGTGTGAAGAACTTGATATCGATATGGATAGCCCGTGGCAGAAATTGCCGGTGCGAGCGAAGAAAGCGCTGCTCTATGGTCACGACACCGAAGTCCATGTCAAGTATCGAAATAGGTACGGCCGTCAGCGCTCCTATTACACAACCTACGAAGGCGTGATCCCATACATTGAGCGGCGTCACTCCGAATCCGACAGCGACGCTGGCCGAGAGCGTTTCGAGGGATTCATGCGCGAAGTCCCTTGTGCAGCATGCGATGGAGCCAGGCTCAAGCCGTTGTCACTTGCAGTGACAATCAGTGGGCACTCGATTGCCGAGATAGCCGGGTTACCAATCGGCAAGATGGCAGATCTACTCATCGGTTTAAAGCTCTCCAAGCGCGATGCCACAATTGCCACGCGGGTGCTCAAAGAGGTCAATGAGCGGCTGCAATTTCTAATGGATGTCGGTCTGCATTACCTTTCACTTGATCGCCCAGCGGGCACCTTAGCTGGAGGAGAGGCCCAGCGAATTCGGCTGGCAACTCAAATTGGCTCAGGGCTGGTTGGGGTTTTGTACGTGCTGGATGAGCCAAGTATTGGTTTGCATCAGCGTGATAATCACCGGTTGATTGATACTCTGATCAGGCTTAGGGATTTGGGTAATACGCTCATAGTTGTCGAGCATGATGAGGACACAATTCGCGCCGCCGACTGGATCGTTGACATCGGGCCGGGCGCTGGTGAGCACGGTGGTGAAATTGTGGTCAGCGGCACTCTCGCGGATTTACTCGCCGAGCCGGCGTCAATCACCGGACAATACTTATCGGGTGCTCGCGCTATCGACGTGCCAATGGTTCGGCGGCCGGTCTCCGATCGAGTTATCACCGTGCATGGAGCTGCTGAACACAATCTGCGTAACGTGACAGTTGACTTCCCGCTGGGCACCATGATTGCTGTTACCGGGGTCAGTGGATCGGGTAAATCAACCCTTGTCAATGATGTTTTGTTTAATGTGATGGCCCGTGATCTAAACGGGGCCCGGTTAGTACCGGGTAAGCACAAGAAAGTCACCGGGCTCGAGCATATTGACAAAGTGGTGCATGTCGATCAAAGCCCGATCGGTCGCACCCCGCGCAGTAACCCGGCTACTTACACCGGGGTTTTCGATCACGTGCGAAAGATATTCGCAGAGACCCCCGAGGCGAAAGTGCGCGGGTACTTGCAGGGGCGTTTTAGTTTCAATGTCAAGGGCGGGCGGTGCGAGGCCTGTTCAGGTGATGGCACCATCAAAATCGAGATGAATTTTCTGCCCGATGTATATGTGCCCTGTGAAGTGTGCCTTGGATCGCGATACAACCGCGAAACGCTCGAGGTCCATTTTAAGGGCAAGACCATCTCGGATGTGCTCAATATGCCCATCGAAGAAGCCCTTGAGTTTTTCGCCGCCGTGCCACCAATCGCGAGGCACCTGTCAACCCTCGTGGATGTCGGGCTGGGTTATGTGCGGATGGGGCAGTCAGCACCGACCCTGTCCGGCGGTGAGGCACAGCGGGTGAAGTTGGCTGCTGAACTCCAAAAGCGCTCCACCGGGCGCACCATCTACGTGCTAGATGAGCCAACAACCGGATTGCACTTCGAGGATATCCGCAAATTACTCGGTGTGCTGCAGTCACTCGTTGACAAGGGCAACACCGTGGTTGTGATTGAACATAATCTCGATGTCATCAAGACGGCCGACTGGGTGATCGATATGGGGCCCGAAGGTGGATCAGGCGGTGGGCTGGTCATAGCAACCGGAACCCCGGAGACCGTAGCGACAACGGCGGGTAGTTTTACCGGTGATTTTCTCCGCGAGCGACTTGGTATCACTCCACCTAAACTTAAGCGATCCAAGGCAAGTTAACGAAGAAGGGGAATCATGGAAACCGAGCAGGTTGACGTGCAGCGCCGCACGATTTTGACCGCGGGCGGATTGGTGCTTGCCGGTGGGGCCTTGGCAGCCTGTGGCGAATCAGGCTCAACTACAGCCGAAGCGACCACTGGCGCAGCGACTACCGGCGCGCCGGCCGCGACCGCTCCAATAACAGGCGCTCTGGCATCGGTAAGTGAGATTCCCGTTGGCGGGGGAGTGATAGTCCCCGAGCCACCAATCGTGATTACCCAGCCGGTCGCTGGCACTTTCAAGGCTTTTACCGCTATCTGCCCGCATCAAGGTTGTTTGGTTTCCGAGGTTGCGGAAAACGAAATTGTCTGTCCGTGCCACGGGTCACTGTTTTCGGCCGAAGACGGCGCCGTGGTGCAAGGTCCGGCTGAACAAGGGCTCACTCCTGCCGCTATCGAGGTGAAGGGTGACAGCATCGTCCTGGCGTAATTTGTCCTTGGGCTAACGTCAAGCCTTGTGACCCCGCCACGCCCGCGAGATCTCCCCACTGTCCCTGGGGTTTATCGCTTCCGTGACGCCCATGGGCGGGTTATTTACGTTGGTAAAGCCACGAACTTGCGGTCGCGGTTGGGTAGTTATTTCGTCGATCCGGAAACACTGCATTCCAGAACACGGTCATTGGTGGAAAGTGCAATAAGCGTTGACTGGGTGGTAGTTCGAACCGAGGTTGAGGCACTGACACTTGAGTTTGCCTGGATTAAGGAGTTCGACCCACGCTTCAATGTGAAATTTCGTGATGACAAGACCTACCCTTATCTTGCGGTGACCGTTGGTGAGGAGTACCCGCGGGTTTCAGTCGTACGGGAGGCGAAGCGTAAAGGTACGAGGTACTTTGGCCCTTACGCCCACGCTTGGGCGATACGCGACACCCTTGATCAGGTATTGAAAGTATTCCCCATTAGATCCTGCCGTGACGGGGTCTATCGGAGGGCCAAGCAGGTAGGGCGCCCATGCCTACTCGGATACATCGGCAAGTGCAGTGCTCCATGCGTAGATCGAATCAGCCCCGCGGACTATCGAGTCCTGGTCAATGACTTTTGTTCATTTATGGCAGGGCAGGGTGAGTCGTTTATCAGAGACCTTGAGCGTTCAATGCTCGCTGCCTCGAAATCACAAAGTTATGAGGAAGCCGGCCGCTTGCGAGATAGAGTTGGCGCACTTCGTGCAGTCATGGAGCGCAATGCCGTTGTCTTCGCAGATGGCACTGATGCAGATGTCGTCGCAATGGCCGAAGACGCACTCGAAGCCGGAGTTCAAATCTTCCATGTGCGTGACGGCCGGATTCGTGGTGAGCGGGGTTTCATTCTTGAAAAGTCTGAAGAGCTCACTAGCAGCGGCTATCTGGAGAGAGTGCTGCAACGAATCTACGATGACGAAATCGATATTCCGCGTGAAGTCTTGATCTCTGTAACATTGGAGTCCAATAGCGTTTGGGAATCGTGGCTCACACAAAAGCGCGGTTCAGCAGTATCGGTACGCGTACCACAGCGCGGCGATAAGCGAGCGTTAATGGAGACGGCCGCCGCCAATGCGCAACACACGTTGACGCTCCATAAGTTGCGGAGATCCTCGGATATTACTGCGCGGAGCAAAGCGTTGCAGGAGTTGAAGGAGGCGCTGGGTTTGGCCGACGCACCTTTGCGGATCGAATGCATTGATATCTCGACCTTGCAGGGCCAAGATACCGTTGCGTCTTTGGTGGTCTTCGAAGACGCCTTGCCGAAGAAACGCGACTACCGCAGCTTCATCATTAAGACGGTCACAGCCGATGACACCGGTTCGGTAGCAGAGGTGGTGGCCCGACGATTTAAGTCACGTGATGATGAAATGGCCGACCCAGCAGCTGACTCCCAAAGGCGCCTTTTCGCCTACCCGCCGGGGTTATTGGTGATCGATGGTGGTCAACCACAGGTACGGGCGGCCCAGGATGCGTTGATGGCGGCTGGAGTTACCGATGTGCCGGTAATCGGCTTGGCCAAGCGCCTCGAAGAAGTGTGGCTCCCCGATGACCCCGACCCGGTGATCTTGCCGCGAACCAGTGAGGCTTTGTACCTACTTCAGCGGGTGCGCGACGAGGCACACCGCACCGCGATCGGACTACACAGAAAGCGCCGAGGTAAGCGCTCAACGGCTAGCGCCCTTGACGATATTGCGGGGCTGGGCCCGGTCCGGGCCAAGGCCTTGCTGCGGCATTTTGGCAGCGTGCGTGCGCTACGGGCGGCGTCTGCGCCTGAATTAAGTACGGTTGCTGGGATCGGCCCGGTTCTAGCTGAGACAATTGTGGCAGCACTAAGTGAGCAGAAGCAACTAGATACCCTAGGAGGGGTCGTGGCTACTGATGGATAGTGCGGACTCAGGCACCTTCGATGTGGTTCTGGTTACCGGGATGTCGGGTGCTGGAAGGTCTACAGCAGCACATGTGCTTGAGGACATTGGTTGGTTTGTCATCGACAACCTCCCGCCTTCCATGTTGCAGCAAGCTGTTGAGTTAGCCCGCGGGAGTGAAGATATTTCGCGGATCGCGGTTGTCGTAGATGTGCGCGGTAAATCTTTCTTCCGCGATCTCAACCGTACCCTTGAGTCATTAGCTCGGGAGGGGATTCCGGTTCGTACTCTCTTTCTGGAGTCATCCGATGAGTCACTAGTTCGTCGCTTCGAAAGTTCTCGGCGACCGCACCCACTGCAGGGCAGCTTACGAATTACCGACGGCCTAACTGCTGAGCGCATCGCGCTCGGAGATATGCGGGCAATCGCTGACGTAGTAATTGATACCACCGCGCTAAATGTTCATGATTTGCGCCGCAAGATTGAGGCCGCATTCGGGCATGAGGATGTAATGGCTCTGCATGCCACAGTCATGTCATTCGGGTTTAAATACGGCATCCCGGTTGATGCAGATTTGATTGCCGACGTACGCTTTTTGCCCAACCCGCACTGGACGGCGGAGTTGAGGCCCCTTAATGGACTCGACGAACCGGTTTCTAGGACAGTGTTAGGGCAGCCGGCTGCGCAGACTTTTCTGGAGCTGTATACGCGGCTGGTTGGGGTTATTGCCCCCGGATACGTTGAAGAGGGAAAACGTTATGTGACTATCGCCGTCGGATGCACCGGGGGCAAGCATCGAAGTGTCGCGATGTCCGAAGAGTTGGCCTCCCGACTTCGTACTGATGGGATTGCAACCCTGGTGGTGCACCGGGACCTAGGTCGCGAGTGAGTAGACGACGTGCCTTGGCTTTCGAGGGGGCCGGTCCACGCGTTGTTGCCTTGGGCGGTGGCCACGGGCTGGCTGCCACTTTAAGAGCCCTGCGCCGAGTTACTGATCAAATCACGGCCGTTGTCGGTGTGGCAGATGATGGTGGCTCCAGCGGGCGTTTACGCGAGGAATTCGGAGTGCTCCCCCCGGGGGATTTGCGGATGGCCCTTGCTGCCCTATGTGGTGACGACACTTGGGGCCGTACGTGGAGCCAGGTGGTGCAGCACCGATTCGGTGGGGAAGGCGATTTGAGCGGCCACTCCATTGGCAATTTACTGATTTGCGCACTATGGGAACAAACCAATGACCCGGTTATTGGGTTGGACTGGGTTGGCGCCCTACTTGAGGCACAGGGACGGGTTTTGCCCTGCAGCACCGCGCCCTTGCAGATCATTGCCGATGTGCAAGGGCTGGACCCGATAAATCCAGGGCATATTGCAATTGTGCGAGGTCAGGTGGCGGTCGCGACCACACCGGGCACCATCGTAGGTATTCGGATCGAACCCGCTAATGCACCTGTTTGTGCGGAGTCCATTGAAGCGGTCGCGCGCGCTGATGTCATTGTGCTGGGGCCGGGATCTTGGTACACCTCGGTAATGCCGCATCTATTACTTCCAGATTTGGCACGTGCAATAACAGAAAGTGCTGCTAAAAGAATTCTCGTGCTGAATTTGGATCCAAATAGTGACACCGAAATGTCGGGACTCTCGGTTGCGCGTCATTTGGTGTTTCTCACCGATCTGGTCCCGGCTTTAACCATTGATGTGGTAATCGCAGATCCCGGCCACGTCGACGACCTAGGTGCACTTACCAGAAGTTGCGAACGAATTGGCGCTGAGCTGGTATTAAATCACCTTACCTACCCACGCGGCACCCGCCTAGGTGAGCATGATCCTGACCGCCTCGCGGTGGCTATCGGATCGGTGATTTGATGGTGATAGTCGGTACCGATCAACAGTCCCTGCGATACATGGCAAGATACCCGCTATGGCAATGACTGCGGCGGTAAAGGATGAACTCAGCCGGGTTGAGATCAACAAGGCGAGTTGCCGCAAGGCCGAGGTTGCGACCATCTTGCGGTTCGCGGGTGGCTTGCACTTAGTGGCGGGCCATATCGTCATTGAAGCCGATCTTGACACCGGAGCAACCGCTCGCCGCCTCAAGAAGGATCTTTTCGATATCTATGGCCACGAGAGTGAAATCGTCGTCGTGCAACCAAGTGGTTTACGCAAAAGCTCGCGCTATTTAGTTCGGGTGGTTGAAGGCGGCGAGGCACTTGCGCGGCAGACCGGCATCGTTGATGCCAGCGGTCGCCCAGTACGTGGGCTACCGCCGGTCATCGTGTCCGGTGGGGTAGGCGAGTGCGAAGCCGCTTGGCGAGGGGCATTCTTGGCGCACGGTTCTTTAACCGAGCCGGGCCGGTCTTCGTCACTTGAAATCACCTGCCCGGGCCCGGAGGCGGCACTCGCATTGGTAGGGGCGGCCAGGCGGCTGGGGATACCGGCGAAGTCGCGCGAGGTGCGCGGGGTTGACCGCGTGGTGATCCGCGATGGCGATGCAATCGGGGCGATGCTTACCCGCCTTGGTGCCCACGAATCAATGATGGCCTGGGAAGAACGGCGCATGCGCCGTGAGGTGCGGGCAACCGCAAACAGGCTGGCTAATTTCGATGATGCCAACCTACGACGTTCAGCTCGTGCCGCGGTCGCAGCCGGAGCTCGAGTGCAGCGAGCTCTGGAAATTCTCGGTGATGAGGTCCCTGATCATTTGGCCGTCGCCGGGCGTTTGCGCCTTGAACACCAGCAGGCCAGTTTGGAAGAACTAGGAGCCTTGGCCAACCCACCGATGACCAAGGACGCCATCGCTGGTCGCATTCGCCGGCTCTTGGCGCTAGCCGATAAGCGGGCGAGTGATCTAGGGATTCCGGACACCGAATCGGCACTCGGCCCAGATGATGAAGACACTTAAAGGCCGGTAGCATTCACGCGGCACCGCTTACATTAAGGCTCTTGTCCCAAAGTTAATCGACCGAGGAGTTCTAGTGACCATCAAGGTTGGCATAAACGGCTTCGGGCGTATCGGCCGAAACTTTTATCGCGCACTGCGTACTAGCGGAGCCGATATTCAAATAGTCGGGATCAATGACTTGACCGACACCAAGACCCTTGCCCACCTATTGAAGTACGACAGCATCCTGGGGCGAATCGGCGTCGAAGTTCAAGCGGTTGACGGTGCCATCATCGTCGATGGCTTAACCATCCCGGTCTTTGCTGAGCGCGACCCTGCCGCATTGCCCTGGGCCAAGGTTGGCGCCGAAATCGTCATTGAGTCAACCGGGTTCTTCACCGATGCGTCAGGTGCCGGTAAGCACCTAGCCGCCGGGGCCAAGAAGGTAATCATCAGTGCGCCAGCCAAGGGCGAGGACATCACGATTGTGATGGGCGTTAACGAAGACAAGTACAACCCGGCTACCGATAACATCATTTCCAATGCCTCCTGCACAACCAATTGCCTAGCGCCGATGGCGAAAGTTCTTGATGACTCATTCGGAATCGAGCGCGGCTTGATGACAACCATTCACGCCTACACCAATGACCAAAGTATTCTTGACTACCCGCACAGTGATCTGCGTCGTGCGCGTGCGGCAGCGATCAACATGATCCCAACGAGTACCGGGGCGGCCAAGGCCATCAGTTTGGTGCTGCCACAGTTGAAGGGCCGGCTCGACGGGTATGCAATGCGGGTGCCGGTACCAACTGGCTCAGCAACCGACTTGACCGTGGAATTGAAGACTGCGGCCACTAAGGAGGAGATCAATGCTGCCATTAAGGCAGCAGCAACTGGCCCACTCAAAGGCATATTGGTCTATACCGAGGACCCAATAGTTTCGAGCGACATTGTTACCGACCCGGCATCTTGTATCTTCGACTCAGGTTTAACACATGTCAATGGCAATTTGGCCAAGGTTGTCGGCTGGTACGACAATGAGTGGGGCTACAGCAATCGCTTGGTTGACCTCACCACGTTCGTCGGCTCCTCTCTCTAGGCGGGTAGATATGCGTACCCTCGACGACTTAGATGTCGCAGGGAAAGTGGTTCTTGTCCGGTCAGATATGAATGTTCCGCTCGCTACCGGAGAAGCTGGCGAACGGCTGATCACCGATGACGGGCGAATCCGTGCCAGCTTGCAAACAATTGGCGAGCTTCAAACGGCCGGTGCCAAGGTAGTGGTAATTGCGCATCTTGGGCGCCCCAAAGGGGTGGCCCACTCCGAACTAAGCCTGGCACCGGTGGCAACCCGGTTGGGTGAACTACTTGGCTGCGAGGTGGCATTTGGGACCGATATCACCGGCCCCACCGCCCAATCCCTCATCGCGGCGATGAGCCCTGGTGCCGTGGTGCTCTTGGAGAACATTCGGTTTGATGCACGTGAAAGGAGCCACGACATCGCTGAACGGCAAGAGCTTGCCCGTGAGCTCGCCGCACTTGGTGATATTTATGTCTCAGATGGCTTTGGAGTGGTGCATCGCGAACAGGCGTCGGTCACCGATATTGCCCGAATGATGGCATGTGCCGGTGGGCGTTTGTTGGTATCGGAAACGCAGGTTTTCCGCGCCTTATTGGCTAGCCCGCTTCGACCCTACGTGGTTGTTCTAGGCGGCTCGAAAGTTAGTGACAAGCTTGCCGTCATCGGCAACTTGATTAATCGTGTTGATCGAATACTTATTGGCGGCGGAATGGCTTTCACGTTCTTGGCCGCATTGGGTTACGAGGTCGGGGATTCACTGCTGGAGGCAGATCAGCTCGAAACTGTGAAAGGCTTTATCGCGCAGGCTAAGGTTTCAGGAGTTGAATTGCTGCTACCGATTGATGTGGTGATAGCGGATGCTTTCAGTGCTGATGCAAAAGTCCAATGCGTACCCAGTGAGTTGATACCAAGTGGCTGGCGGGGCCTGGATATCGGGCCAAAGTCGTCGGCACTTTTCGCCGCAAAAATCGCCGATGCCGGCACCGTGGTCTGGAACGGGCCGATGGGGGTTTTTGAACTTGCTCCCTTCGCTGCCGGTACCAAAGCGGTGGCCGAGGCCATCGCTGCCTCACCGGGCATGAGCGTTGTAGGTGGCGGCGACTCGGCCGCGGCAATTCGTATGCTTGGTCTTGATGAGTCAGCATTTAGCCACATCAGTACCGGTGGTGGTGCCAGTTTGGAGTTTCTCGAGGGCAAAATCTTGCCTGGGATCACCGTTCTCGACGAAGGGCAATGATCGTGGCAGACCGCAAGCCAATGATGGCTGGCAACTGGAAAATGAATATGAACCACTTCGAAGCCATCGCACTGGTGCAGAAGTTGGCCTACGCCCTTAATGATCAGGACTTCGCGGCGGTTGACGTCGTTGTGCTCCCACCATTCACTGATATTCGTTCGGTGCAGACGCTAATTGACGGCGATAAATACGACCTCTTGTACGGTTCGCAGGATATTTCAGCTAAGGATGGAGGCGCCTTCACCGGTGAGATATCGGGTGCAATGCTGGCGAAACTGGGCTGTTCATTCGCCGTCGTGGGCCATAGCGAGCGCCGTCAATATCACGGTGAAACCGATGAGATTGTTAACGCCAAAGCGAAGGCCGCCCTGCGTAGCGGAATCATTCCGATCGTCTGTGTGGGTGAGCACCTCGAAGTGCGGCAAAACGGTGGTGCCGTACCCCATGTACTTGAGCAACTTGACGGCTCCTTGGCGGGGCTAACCGCCGAACAGGTCGCCTCCATAGTCATCGCCTATGAACCGGTTTGGGCAATTGGCACCGGGGAGATCGCCACTCCGGAGGACGCTCAGGAGGTCTGTGCCGCGATCAGGGGCCGAATCGCCGACCAGTGGGGTAAGCAACCGGCCGCTGAAGTTAGGGTCCTCTACGGCGGGTCGGTCAAATCGAGCAATGTGGTGGGGATCATGGCCCACCCGGATGTCGACGGCGCCTTGGTTGGCGGGGCGAGTATCGACCCCGATGACTTTGTCGGCATCATTCGGTATCGGCTGCACCCAGCCGAACCGGCCGCATAACCCACCGCGTATCCTCAAGCCATGATTGCCATCCTCACCATTGCCCTGGCCGTAATTTTGGTGATCACCAGCGTTTTATTGATTGTCCTAATTTTGCTGCACCGCGGCAAAGGTGGGGGGCTCTCGGATCTTTTCGGCGGGGGAGTTAGTTCGTCAATTGGCGGGTCCAGTGTTGCTGAGCGCAACCTTGACCGATTGACCGTTGGTTTAGGCCTAGTCTGGGCGGCGAGCGTAATCGCCGTTGGGCTACTTGTTCGTACCGGTAGTTAACACAACTTCGAAGGGAATTCTTGTGGCGGGTGGCAGTGCAATTCGCGGTAGCCGTGTCGGTGCGGGCCCAATGGGTGAAGCCGAACGCGGCGAGGCGGCTCCGCGCATCTGGGTGTCTTTTTGGTGCTGCCGTGGGCACGAGTCAAAGCCCAGTTTCGCCACCGATGCGGTAATCCCTGAAGAATGGGACTGTCCACGGTGTGGCCTGCCTGCTGGCCCCGATGAGGCCAATCCGCCATTGCCGCCAAAGGTAGAGCCTTATAAGACCCACTTGGCCTATGTGAAAGAGCGGCGTTCAGATAAAGATGGCGCCGCCATCTTGGCCGAGGCCATGGAGAAAATCCACCCATAGCGTTGGCGGGTCGGGGCCACTAGGCGGTAGGGCGGCCAAGTCCCGGCGGCAATTTCGCTGCGGCCTGCTCGTCAATCAGGAAAAGGGTGCGCTCGCGGCCCCGGGCGCCAGCGGCCGGAACCTGCAGAACGCCCGCCGCGGGGTCGAGTGCCAATCTAATGGCTGCAGCTTTTTCGGTGCCACTTGCTAAGACCCAAACCTCGCGCGCTGCGCCAATCGTTGGCAGCGTCATGGTGATGCGCGTTGACGGCGGCTTCGGTGAGCCGTGCACCGCCGTGACTACCCGGTCATCATGTAATGCTGGATGCTCCGGAAACAGTGATGCCACGTGACCATCGGGCCCGATTCCAAGAAGCATCACCGCAAAACTCGGCACTGGAGCATGGTCTTCGGGGCGACGGTAGCGTTCGAGTTCATCGGCATATGCCGCGGCCGAACTTTCGGCGTCCGCAGCGGCATCGGGGCCAGCAATTGCGTGTAAATTCACTGAAGGGATAGGCACTAAATCTAATAACGCGGAGCGAGCCGCGGTTTCATTACGTTCTGGATCGCCAGTGGGTAGGTATCTCTCATCTCCCCACCAAATCTCGATCAACTCCCAATCCACAGCGTTTAGACCGGTACCCTTCGCTATTGACGCTAGGACAGCGGTGCCAATACCACCACCGGTTAAGACAATGTGCGGGCGTACCCCGGCAGATTGAGTTTCGACGATGTGGGTGATTAGTTGTGCTGCTACTGCATCCGCAAGGGATTGGGCATTTTGGTGCCGAATGACCTCAACAGCATTCACGCCTTGCAATCCGAATCGCTAACCCCCGCAATTGCTTCTTCATACGGCAAATCGGGGTCAAGGCGCCTAAGTTCTTCGGATAGCAGGGCTGCAAGGTCGCGACGGGGCAGCACCACGGTGGTGTCTGGTTGCCCTGAACAGCAAAGTGTTGCGACCCCGCCGTCTTCGCGACTGATAGAAATTTTATCTGCACCGGCTAGCAGCGTGACTTCAGTGAGCCCGGGACCATCATCACTGTTGAGAAGCACGGGTACTCCCAGGCGACGGTGCAGCCAGGAAGTCAATAGCGGTACACTGGGATTGCCGCGCTCACCTGAAACACTCGCTCCGGTAATTGTCCCGAATGGCTGATCGAGGGCCGAAGCCAGAACTGATCGCCATGGGGTGAGTCGGGTCCAGGCTAAGTCGGTATCGCCAGGCTGGTAGCCCTTCCGACGAGTTAGTAAATCACGTAATGGGTCCAGGGCACCTGCTGCATCGGTGATGCGCCGCTGCGCGTGCCGCCCAATTGGATCATCGGCGGGCACCTTGGGCGCAACACCCGGCCAGTAGGCGACCACCGGGGTGTCTGAGAGTAATAGCGGCACAGCTACGGAATTTGCGTGTTCGGCGAGTAGACCCCGCAGCCGCAGGATGGCAACTTCACCCGGGCCATCATCACCCCCGACCGAGATGTCCGCATCTAGGCGGGTATTTGGGTCGGTAGGTCTTGGAACCATCGTGATTATGCGCATTGGATGAAGGCGCGCAGCGGCCACCGCAGCAGCGGTGGCGTCGGCCTGCGTCTCCTCGGTGGCCATGATCAACAGGGTCAGGACCATTCCGGTGGGCGAGGAGCCCAAGCGGTTTCGCTCCTGATTGATGGTCGCGGCAACAGCCCCGCCGCTGGTGTCCTCAAGTCTGATCATGGCCGCCGCCAAGTGCGGCCATCACGCTTGATCATCTCATCGGCCGAGTGCGGCCCCCAACCACCTGCGACGTATTGGTCGGGTTGCCCTTGTTCGGCCCAGCGATCTAGCACCGGATCCAAGATGGTCCAGGCGAGCTCAACTTCGCGGGGCCGCGGGAACAGCGGTGGATCACCCAAGAGCACGTCAAGGATCAGGCGCTCATAGGCTTCAGGGCTCGAATCAACGAATGAGTCACCGTATTGAAAATCCATTGTCACATCGCGAACTTCCACCGACGAAGTGTTCGGTACCTTGGATCCGAACTTGACGGTGATGCCCTCATCTGGCTGGATGCGGAATACGAAGGCGTTATTGCTGAGTTCTTCAACGGCCGAATTTGCAAATGGCAGGTGTGGGGCACGTTTGAAAACAACGGCAACTTCGGTGACCCGACGCCCAAGCCTTTTACCTGTTCGGAGATAAAATGGAACTCCTGCCCAGCGCCGATTTTCCACATTTAAACGAACCGCTGCGTAGGTGTCGGTAATTGAAGTCGGTGAAATCCCTTCCTCTTCCAAGAAACCTTTTACCGGTATTCCGCCTTGCCAGCCGGAGGCGTACTGCCCTCGGGAGGTGTGGAGATCAATCTTCTTCGGCAACTTGATCGCCGACAATACTTTTTCTTTCTCCAGCCGCACGTCACGCGCGGTAAAGGAGAGCGGCTCCTCCATGGCCGTCAGTGCGAGCAGTTGTAGTAGGTGGTTTTGGATTACATCGCGTGCAGCCCCAATCCCGTCGTAGTAGCCGGCGCGCCCGGCAATTCCGATGTCCTCGGCCATGGTGATCTGCACATTATCGACATAGTTTGAGTTCCATAAGGGCTCGTACATCGCGTTAGCAAAGCGTACGGCCAAAATGTTTTGAACGGTCTCTTTGCCCAGATAATGGTCAATCCGAAAAACTGAACCTGCCGGAAACACCTCGCCCACCAAGCTATTAAGAGCTGTAGCACTGGTTAGGTCATGGCCGAATGGTTTTTCGATTACCACTCGGCGCCAAGCGTCTTCACGACTGTCTGCAAGTCCAGACACCTTCAACTGCTCAAGGACCACCGGGAATAACCCGGGCGGAATCGACAGATAAAAAGCGTGGTTACCTCTGGTGCCGCGAGTGGTATCTAGCTCGGCAACCGCCGCACTTAACTCTTGGTAGGCGGCGGGGTCGGCAAGGTCGCCGGCCACGAATCGGATACCTTCTGAAAGCTGTTTCCAGGTAGATTCGCGAAATGGTGTTCTCGAGTGTTCGCGTACAGCGTCGTGCACAATTTTAGCGAAATCCTCATCGGCCCAATCGCGCCGAGCGAAACCAACCAGCGCAAAACCAGCTGGTAGCAGCCCGCGATTGGCGAGGTCATAAATGGCCGGCATGACTTTCTTGGTAGCGAGATCGCCGGTAACTCCGAAAAGCACCATCCCGCAGGGTCCGGCGACCCTTGGGAGTCGATGGTCTAGTCCATCTCGTAGTGGATTGAGAATTTCAGTTTGCATTACGATTCCTGCATCGCATTCTGAACGGTGGTGCGTAATTGCTCCCAGGAGTCGATGAACTTCTGCACCCCTTCAACTTCGAGTGTGTCGCACACTGAGCCTTGGTTGATGCCTTGGCCGGCAAGGGATTGCCAAACCGCGGCCGCGGCGGGGCCGGTGCCGCGCACGGTGTCGCCGATGACGTGACCATGTTGATCAACGGCGTTCAAAGTGGCCTCGGGCATGGTGTTGACGCAGCCTGCGGTAGCAAGGTCTATGACATAACGGGTGTCGTCGTAGTGTGGATCCTTGACCCCGGTTGAGGCCCAGAGCGGACGCTGCGGGTTGGCACCGGCGCCCGCGAGTTCAGCCCAGCCCGCGGTGGCCAGGGCCTCCTCATAAGCAACCCAGGCAAGCCTCGCGTTGGCGATGGCAGCTTCGCCCTTGAGTTCGATAGCTGCGGGCGTGGCAACTGCCTCGAGTTGAGCGTCCACCGCAGCATCGACCCGGCTGACGAAAAACGAAGCCACGGATTGAATAGCTGAGAGGTCATGACCCGCTGCCCTTGCGCGCACGAGGCCGGCCTCATACGCCGCAATCACTTCACGGTAACGATCAACCGAGAAGATCAAAGTCACGTTGACGCTGATGCCATTTGCGATTGTCTCTGTGATAGCTGGAAGGCCGGCCTTGGTCGCCGGAATCTTGATCAGAGCGTTTGGGCGGGCGACCTGACTCCAAAGCTCCGCCGCCTGAATGATTGTCGCTGCGGTGTCATTCGCTAAGCGTGGGTCTACCTCAATTGATACCCGACCATCGACACCAC
>Ga0194035_1000712_pt1 | contig 18587 bp, 16 predicted proteins | sample JunL2320m_MetaG_FD_148680 | JGI IMG/M metagenome (GOLD analysis project Ga0194035, IMG submission 148680) | Anoxic zone freshwater microbial communities from boreal shield lake in IISD Experimental Lakes Area, Ontario, Canada - Jun2016-L239-20m | ecosystem: Environmental > Aquatic > Freshwater >...
AGGCTGAATTGGCCGATTCTCAAGCTGCCGCACTGACTGCAACAGAGGCCTTGGCCGCCGAGCGCGCTGCCGCTCTTGGGGTGAAAGCCAAGGAGCAGGAGTTGCTGCAACAGGTAGAGGTTCTGGAGCAGCAACGCCAACAAGCTGTGCGCTCCATGAAAGACGCCGAGAAGCGCGCTGCGACTCGCCTTGACGAGGCACGCGCCGCTGCCGCCCGCGCAGATCTGGCCGAACAGCACACGGCAGCGCTTGAGGCGCGAAGCGATCAAGCCCCATCAGAACAAGGAGCCCCATCGGATCAAGGAGCCGCATCAGAACAGCGAGCCCGATCAGAACAGGGAGCAGAACAAGCCTCAAGCGCAAGTGTGAGGCCTCCGTTGTTGGCGGCGCGCTCGCACTGGGATGAAATTGACCCCACCAAAATTCAAGCTGCCCTGAGCCTTGCTGCCGAGGCAGCAGCTTCGCTTGGGCAGCAGTTAGCCGCTTTGGCGCAAACGGTTTCCCCGGCAGCAGCTCAGGCCGAGCAAGCTCGCGCCGCGGGCATTGTTCGAACATTGCGAGAACAAGACGAGTCCTTCGCTCCTAATTCCACAGCCCCAGAACCCAATCAGCGACCACCTCGGCGCACGCCGATCCACTTGGTGCGAGGGGTGATCGACGGATCTCCCGAAGGCGTGGAGCAGCTACTCGTTACTCCACAAGTCATCGTGATCCTCGATGGTTACAACATCTCTATGGAAGCTTGGCCGTTACTGAACGGCGCAGCGCAGCGCAGTTCCTTGCTCGATATGCTCACCGCTCTGCAAGCCCGAACCGCGGCAATTATGCACGTGGTCTTTGACGGCGAAGGTGCAGGAGATCGACCTGCGGTTGGAGCCCCGTTGGCGGTTCGCGTGCATTTCAGTCCCGCCGATGTTGAAGCTGATGACGTGATTCTGGAGATGGTGGCTTCACTGCCTACAGATCAAGGCGTCATTGTGGTGAGCTCAGATCGCCGGGTTCAAGATGGGGCCCGACGTCTTGGGGCCAATGTTGTCAAGTCCAGCCAACTTCTGGCTGTGGCGCGCAATTCATGAGCGGCGAGCATTTCATGAGCGGCGAGCATTTCATGAGAGAGGAGAGTGGCCTGCTTCTACATATTTGCGATTCTTCAGAGGCCGAACGCTGTAAACAATCAGCAGTCGTCTACACCTCTCCTGATCAGGACACGGTTGGCTTTATGCACTTGTCTACGTTGGACCTGGTGCTCATTCCAGCGAACAAGTACTACCAAGGCCGCACCGATCTACAGCTTTTGGTTATTGACCCCTCGATGCTCACCTCAGAGTTGCGCTGGGAGCCGGGGGTTCCCGCAGAAGGAGACTTGTTGTTCCCACACCTCTACGGGCCGCTCAATCTTGACGCTGTGTCAGAGATGATTGATTTTCCACCGGATGCATCGGGAGAGTTCTTTTTGCCCCCGCAGCTTCTTCGGTTTACTTCCTAGCGTGCCAAGGAATTCGACTGCTCCACGCGCAGAACGACTCGTCACCTTCCGATTCCTTACGGTGGTGATGTCGGGTTTGTTCTACTTCTTTTCTCTGGGCATGTTGTTGCCCACTGTTCCGCTTTTTGTTGAGGGTCCTCTCGGCGGCAGCGACGTAGCAGTTGGCCTTCTGGTGGGGTCGTTCTCGATCGGAGCGGTACTCATTCGCCCCTTCGCGGGGCGAATCGGTGACCGCATGGGCAGAAAGATCTTGATTGTTGGCGGAGCCTCTGTGGTGGCGCTCTCGGTCAGCTTGTACCTATTGGTCACCGGCCCCGAAATGCTCTTTGCTGCGAGGCTTTTCGGCGGAATTGGCGAGGCTGCCTTCTTTGTTGGGGCGGGCACCATGATTACGGACCTTGCCCCGACAGATCGTCGTGGCGAAGCTATTAGCTACTGGTCGGTAGCGGTCTATAGCGGCTTGGCCTTTGGCCCAGCTCTCGGCGAGTTCATCTTGGATGGGAATCATTACAAGCGAGTCTGGGTGGCTGCGATGGTATTTGCGGCAGTTGCAGCCGTGATTGGATTGTTTACTTCCGAGACGGTCGTTCCTGCGCCTTCGGGAACGGTCGCCGCACCGCTGATCAACCGCTCCTCGCTGATGCCGGGGTCCGTTTTATTTCTTGGGATGATTGGCTTGGCGGGATTTGCTGCGTTCACGCCGCTCTACGTGAGCGATGTAGGACTTCAGGATTCCAGCAGCGTGTTTTTGCTCTACGGCTGCACCATTTTAGGGGTGCGTATTCTGGCGGCAAAGGTTCCAGACAAAATTGGGCCACTGCGCTCGGGCACGTGGGCTACTTCCGCCGCGGCTGTCGGGCTGCTCATCCTCGCAGTGGTACAGACCAAATTTGGCCTGTACTTAGGAACGTTCGTCTTCGCTACCGGCATCTCCTTGTTGTACCCATCAGTCTTAACGCTTGCACTTACCGGGGTGCCCGATTCGGAGCGCGGGTCCGCGGTGGGCACGATCAGTAGTTTCTTTGATCTGTCCCAGGCGGTTGGGGCTGCGGTACTTGGAGTGTCGGTCAAGGTTGGAGGTTTCCGGGCAGGCTTCACCTTGGCTGCCCTAGCTGCAATCGCAGCTCTCGCGTTGTTGAGGAGTGGAATCGATCCGCGAACACGAGGTCCAATTGATCACGATGCTGCCTCGCTCGCTCGTGAATTCCTTGAACCGGATCCGCCGTAAGTAGCGCGTTTAGGTCTGGCGTAGGCCACGATGGTGTCATGACGTTCTCTGCGGGTTTGCGCAATGAACAACTCTGCGAGCAGTTACTTGCTATCGGCCGAGCCCATGGGCTTGCGGCGATCGGTGTATGCGATGCGTCACCGTTCGTCGAGACAAGAGCGATTCTTGAGCAGCGGCGTGATCAAGGCTTGAACGCTGAGATGGCATTCACCTATCGGAACCCGGCTCGTTCGACTGATCCTGCCGCTTCACTCCCAAGCGCACAGTCGATGCTAGTAGCGGCCTACCGATATGACACGGGAACTCCTCCGCGGCCGGCTGAGCCCTCGGCCCGAGTGGCCCGCTATGCCACTGCTGATCACTACGAACAGCTTCGCTTCGGATTGCAGATGATGGCTGAGGAACTCCATGCTCAGGGGTATCAGGCAGTCGTGCTCGCGGACGACAATGCCATGGTGGATCGTGCAGCAGCGGTGCGTGCTGGCCTGGGATGGTACGGGAAGAGTTCGAACGTATTGCTGCCCGGAGAGGGAAGCTGGTTTTTGCTTGGGTCGGTGTTGACGGATGCCGATCTTCCATCGAATTCAGCACCTGTGGATGATGGCTGCGGGAGTTGCCAGCGTTGTCTTGACGGCTGCCCGACTCAGGCAATCATCGCACCGGGAGTGCTTGATGCGAGGCGGTGTTTAGCTTGGCTGCTTCAGGCCAAAGGCGAGTTCCCACGCGAGTTTCGCGTGGCGCTCGGAGATCGCATCTACGGCTGCGATGAGTGCCAAGAGGTTTGTCCGCCAAGTCGTCGAGCCGAAACAAACTCGGGCCCCGAACACGAGGCCACCGCCGAGATTCCGGTGCAGGCCGCTCCGGGGTCCTGGGTGAATCTTCACTGGTTGCTGACTGCCACCGATGATGAGCTTCTGGCACAGCTTGGCCGTTGGTATATCCCGGCTCGTGAGCCGCGATATGTGCGCAGAAATGCACTGCTCGTGCTTGGCAATTCTGAACAGGCACTGGACGATCGCCTGAGGGTGCTTCTGGAGCGCTATCTCGATGATCCAGATGACTTACTTGTTGCACACGCGGCTTGGGCGGCGCTGCAACTGGGCCTTGGCGAGCTTCTTGATGAGCCGGCTCCGGCGGGACGATCAGCCGTTGTTCGGGAGCGAGCAGAATTCCTTGCGAATAAGCAGCGACTCGCCCTGCGAGCCCATGAGGTCAGTGCGCCATGAGGGCTTTCAAACGTGCGTCAGCGATTTCGCAACGCCATGATAGGGAGCAATGAGTTCATCCCCCGATGGGAAAACCGTTCCCAAACAGACTGCAGCCCAAGCGCGGGCAGAGTTCGAGGCCGACCGAGCGGCATCCTCGGCAGCCCGGCGAGAGCGGATGGATGCAGCCTTCGGTGGCCAGACCCCCGGGCGCGAAATTGAGGTTGCAACTTGGATCAGTACCGCCATCTTTGCGTTGGTAACTGCTGCAGCTGTGGCGAATCCTGACCAGTTCATTGGACTGTTTTTTCTGATTTCGGTTGCTCTCTTCGGAGTTGGTTGCTGCCTGTTTGTGGCCGATATCGGGCTTGCCGCAGCGAGGAGCCGGGATGACCTCATGGGAATTGGTGGATTGTTCTTCCTGGTTGGCTCGGCCCCCCGACGCGTTCAAGTCACTTTGTTGGGGTCGCTCGCAGCGCAATTGTTGATCTCATTCATTGGAGCCGCTGCGCGGCCGTTTACTCCGCTTGCCTTTGGCACGCTCGTACCTGTCCTCGGCCTGTCGCTCTGCGGCCTGTGGGCAGTTCGATATGGACTCTTCCCGGCGCAGCAGGAGCAGTCAACGCGGCGCGCACCATGAGAGTGCTGTTGTTCACGGGTAAGGGTGGCGTGGGGAAAACGACGACTGCTGCTGCCACGGCTCTGCGAATAGCTGAGCTCGGCAAGCGAGTGATTGTGACTTCGGCAGACCCGGCACATTCGCTGTCGGACTCGATGGGAGTTGCACTCGGCACGGAGCCCATCGAGGTGGCCCCGCGATGTTGGGCACAACAACTCGATGCTCGCGAACGCTTGGAAGAGAATTGGGGAGAGATTCGTGGATGGATGATGGAGATGCTCGACTGGGCTGGGGTCGAAGCAATTGAAGCTGAGGAGCTCTCGATCATTCCTGGTCTCGATGAGTTGTTCGCCCTAACCGAGGTAGAGGCATTGTGCGAATCTGGCCTCTTCGATGTCGTGGTGGTCGATTGTGCGCCCACAGCCGAGACCATCCGGTTGCTCTCCTTGCCAGATATTTTGAGTTGGTACATGGAGCGGCTGTATCCCGCCTCTCGACGGATGAACCGCATGGTTGGCCCGCTGCTCTCAAGGCTGACTTCATTGCCGGTGGCGGATGACGCAGTCTTTAGCGCTGGTCAGCGTCTCTACGATCGACTCGACTCGGTGCGTCGGATTCTGGCTGATCCAAAGGTTACGTCTGCTCGTTTGGTGATGAACGCCGAAGCGATGGTAATCGCCGAGGCTCGGCGAACCTATACCTATCTGTCACTGTTCGGCTATCACGTTGACGCAGTGATCGTCAATAGAATTCTGCCGGAGTCGGTGCAGGACCCTTGGTTTGAGAACTGGAGAGCGCAACAACAATCCCACCTTGAGACCATCGAAAGCAGTTTTGGTGCCCTACCGGTGTTTCGCGCTGATCACGTAGGCGGTGAGGTCGTGGGGATGGATGCACTGAAGCAGTTTGCTGACGGGCTCTGGGGTGAGGTGGACGCGTCTTGCCGACTCCTGACAGGTCGACCGCTTCGCGTTGACCGCGAGGGTGATGAGTACGTTTTGTCCATCGATCTTCCGTTCGCAGATTCAGAGGATCTCGACCTGAGTCGCTCGGGTGACGACCTGTTCATCTCCATCGGGCCGCACCGGCGCAATCTGAGTCTGCCGGACTCGCTTTCTCGTCGTGAGATCAGCTCCGCAGGCTTGCGGAACGGTTCGCTCGCCATCAGATTTGTTGCTGCCCCGCTGCCGCTTGGCTCAGCGATCGGGCGGTCAACCTGACGGGCGCCTACAAAACCGGCAATCATTAAGCCATGCAGGATTCTTGGTCAGCAGATTCTCGAGCGGCAGAGGGCGTGGAGCACCTTCAGCGGGCGGCTCGAGAAATGTTGAAAGCCGCCCGATCCCTTTTGGATATGGTTGAGGAAGTGGTTGAAGACCCTGACCGCATTACGGAGGCTGCCTCGGCGGTGGCGGAGATGGTAAAGAATGGATTTGGAAGGTCTGAGCAGCCATGGGAACGCAGCGCCTGGTCAGAGGAGGAGCCTGAAGCTGAGCCTGCTCCCGAGCCTGGAGCCGAGCCTGGAGCTGCAGCAGACACCGAATCAGCTGCCGAAACTGTTGATGTGACGGTTTCGGAGCGCGATTCCAAGAGAACTCCACCGTCTTCACGGGTTCGACGCATCACGGTTGATTAGCCCTCGGTACAAGAATTCCTCAAACCGCAATATTTAGTCAGAGCAGGTATCGGCCGACAGATACACAAGAACCTGATGAAACTTGTACGCATTGATCACCTCGCTCCAGAAGGGGCACAGATTCAGCTGCATCCACAGCTGACGATTTTGCGCGGCGCAACCCCCGAGATGCGACGCAAACTCATCCAGATATTTCAGGCGTTTTCTACTCCCGAGAACTTGGAATGCTCCGGAGTTATCGAAGTCGGCGGTGTGCAACTCTCGCTAGATCAGCTCACTTTGCAGGGCCTTGAGCTTGATCCGCTCGTTCGGGCAGTCTTGAACTGGGTCTCGGCAGTGCCTTTGGCTACTCCGGATGCAACTGCGGTTCCTTACCAGTCTGACCCTGGGGCGAGTTTCCAACCCGACCGCCCCGGCGGGCTCTTTCCGGCCCCACTCCACCAGGCTGAATCGGCCCTGCCTCAGCAGCGTGTGGACCAGAATCGGCAGGATCTGCAGCGGGTGGACCAGAATCGCCGTGAGCTTGTTGAACGTATGGAGCAGGTTCGAGAGGGCCTCGATGCGCTAGCCGCTGGAGTGCTCGAAGGGTGTCGGAGTCAGATCGAAGCACTCGAAGCACGTCGAGCGGTGCTGCGCGCAGATTGGGAGTACGACCGAGCTCAGGTGCAGTCCCGTCGTGATGAAATTCAGGCTGAGATGCGAGCCCTGACCGAAAAGCTCGACATGGTTGCGACTCTCGACCTGAGCGCTGTGGTTTCTGTTCGAGATGAACTCAGGCTGCTCCTTGCCACCACACTGGTCCCCGACCCGGTGGCTCAAGACCTAGCTGTTCGGATTTACAACTCACTGCGAAATCTGCGTGAGATTAGTGACCTTGCAGTAGCAGCTACTTCTCGCCGTATTGAGGCCGAGCAGAGTTTGAATGCAGCCCAGGACGACGTTGTCTCGAGCACTTCAGCGAGTTTGTCCCCCGCTCCAGATCCTGATGATCTACGCCGCCTTGAAGAACTCCGCCTAGAGATTTTCTCGTATCCAAGCACAGTCGCTTTCCCAGAGATGTTCGCCGAAGATTCGGCATCTGCCCAGCCGTATCTCTCGCTGCAGGATCTGCGAACTGAAGAGGCTCGCTTGCTGCACCGACTCGGCTATGAGTCATACAGCGCCTATGTCCGCGGAATTCCGCTCGTGCAGACGGATCTGGAACGAACTTCACGCCGAGAGAGCGCGCTGCTGCGAGTTCAGCAGTATGAGCAGGAGTTGCAGCAACTGATTGCTGGGTCTCCGGACCCACAAGACCTAGAGCTTGCAGAGATGGAACTCACGGTGATGCTTCAGGCTGCCTCGGAACTACTTGGCGACCGTGCCTCTTTTGATCCTGGAGTGCAGTCACTGCCAGAGCAACCGCTCTCAGCGGCTACAGATGCTCAGCGGGCAGACAATGTGCGAGAGGTTGTTGCGCTGCTCCGCGAGCGAAAAATTGCCTCAGTTATCGTCGATAGCCCTGAGGTGTTGCTTGTTGCTGACAGGTTGCGTGAGACCGTGGAACGAGCTGCGGGTCCAGGGCTCAACGACACCTGGATGAACTCCGAGGATTGGTCCAGCGACCCACAGGCACTCTTGCAGGGAGTCGACTTGTGGCTTGCGGTGTTTCAGGACCCTGCAGACTGGGTTGCAAGCACTCGTTCACAGATTCATGACCTGCGCGCCCAGATTGCAGCGGGGGATGCCCAAGATCTTTATCAGGGTGACGTGACGCAATGGGCGGAAGTTGAAGCTGATCTAGACAGCGTCATGGATGTGATGGTCGATGCACAGAATCGGGTAGCTCGGCATGAACAGGCAATGCTGCAGCTAGCAGCCTTGCGCGATGAGGAATTGCAACTGAGGTCACAAGAGCGTGACCTGCTGGCCACTCTCGCCCAAGCCGAATCCGAGTTGCAACAGGCTCAGCTCCACAGTGCCACTGCGTTTGCGCTACCGCCTGCTCAGCGGTCTGGGATTGCTTTGCGTCAGGAACGTACCCATGCTGACGACTGCGAATGGTTATTGATTGAGCGAGTTGCGCAACAGCGTGCAGTGTCGTTCTCTGGTTCGGTTCCGCTGCTCATCGATGGCCTGCCGAGTGATCCGCTTGCCCAGCACCAGGTGATCGAACGGGTGAAGAGCTTGTCTTCGGTGGTACAGCTGCTGATTCTGAGTGACAACCCTTGGCTCTTTGAACAAGTTCAGCTGGGGAAATTCTCTGCCTCAGCTCTGCAGTTGTAGAAACTGACAGAGAGCTTCGTTCCGGCTTAAAAGTGGGCTCGAGCGAGGCAAATCTGCGCTCCCGCTGGCCGAGATTGCCAGACTGTGATCGACTGCGTAGCAATGATTTTCAATCAGCGAACACAAAACGTAATTGGGGTAGATGTTGGCGGGACGAAAACGCTGGCTGCTCGGGTACTCGTTCCTGCTTGGCCTCTGAGCGAATCTGCCACTCCTCCCGCTGAACCCGAGTCTCCGGTTGGCCGGCCGACGGTACAGGACCGTGAACTCGTCGGCTCCTCTTCTCATGAAGTGGCCATACTGACCCAAATTGAGCGAGCAGCAGCTGCAGTGTTCGACCGTTCTGAGGAGCCGGTCGATGCAATCGGGGTGGGGTTGGCTGGGTTTATTGGACTTGATGGAATTGCCCGTTCTGCACCCAATGCACCAGGCCTGATTGGAGTGGATGTTGCTGCAATTCTGACCGACCGCTTTGGTGTGCCCGTGGCGATTGATAATGACGCAAATTGCGTGGCCGTTGCAGCGCAGTCCATGTTCGGTTCCCGAACTGGTTCGATTCTTGCGGTAACGCTCGGGACGGGTATCGGCGGTGGAATTGTGCTTGGCGGCGATCTGTTGCGCGGTGCGAATGGGTTTGCCGGTGAACCCGGACACATGGTCATCAATCCTGATGGCCCGAAATGCCCGTGCGGCCAACGGGGCTGCTGGGAGCGCTATGCCTCGGGCTCGGGTTTGGGGTGGCTGGGTCGTAGTGCTGCGGCCGCTGGCCGTGCAGATGCCATGGTCGACCGAGCTGGTTCCGTGGACCTGATCGATGGCGAGATGGTGAGCAAGATGATGGAAGAAGGCGACCCTGAGGCAGCGAATGTATTTGCTGAGTTTGCGGGTTATGTGGCCCTTGGCTTGGCAAATCTGATCCTCTTATTTGACCCTGAAGTGATTGTGATCGGTGGGGGATTAGCCCAGCTGGGTGAGGAACTCACGGGGCTCGTCAAGGCCGATCTTTCGGAGCGCTTTCCTGCGGCCTCTCGAGATCGCAGCGTGGAGATCTTGTCAGCGCCCCTCGGCGCAGAGGCCGGAGCGCTTGGAGCGGCACTGCTTGCCGCGGCACTCTCAACTCAAACAGGTTCCTGAGACCCTCTATCGGGAGGGCTATCGTGCGGGGATGGAGTTTCGTCGAATTACTTCGCTACCCCCGTATGTGTTCACAATCATTGATTCGCTCAAGGTGGCCGCTCGGCGCGACGGCGCCGACATTATTGACCTCGGGTTTGGAAACCCGGACCTGCCCTCGCCTGCGATTGCGGTCGAGAAGCTCTGTGAAGCAGCGAACAATGAGAAGAACCACCGCTACTCCGCCTCACGGGGTATTCCTAAACTGCGAGAAGCTGCGGCGGGATACTACAAACACCGCTTCGATGTAGATATTGATCCCGAGACTGAAGTCATCACCACAATTGGCGCAAAGGAAGGTTTCAGCCACCTGATGTGGGTGCTTCTTGAACACGGTGATGCGGCACTTGTTCCCTCGCCGAGTTATCCGATTCATATCTTCGGACCACTGTTTGCTGGAGCAAACGTGCGAGAAATTCCCCTCGGGACCGGTGATGAGTTCTTTGAGAACATGGTCGAGGCTTGGGAGTATTCCTATCCTCGGCCGCGGGTCATTGTGTTGTCGTTTCCGCACAACCCAACGACCACGTGCGTTGATCTGGCTTTCATGCAACGGGTCGTGGACTTTGCCCGAGAGCGAGACGTGATTTTGGTACACGACAACGCCTATGCAGATTTAGGATTCGATGGGTACCGCCCCCCATCCATCCTTCAGGCAGAGGGTGCAAAAGAGGTAGCGGTGGAGTTGTATTCCATGACGAAGTCGTTCTCGATGGCAGGTTGGCGAATGGCCTTCATGTTGGGTAACCCTCAAGTGATAGCAGCGCTCGCCAAGCTCAAGTCGTATTTGGATTACGGAACCTTCCAACCAATTCAGATTGCTGCAACCGTCACGCTGAACGAACTGCAGGATTACCCCGTCGAGGTCAATGGGATCTATCAGGTACGCCGTGACGCGCTGTGTTCGGGTCTGTCGAGAATCGGCTGGCAGATGGAACCACCCATGGGGACGATGTTTGCTTGGGCACCCATTCCTGAGCCCTACCGTGAGATGGGCTCGGTCGAGTTCTGCTCCTTTTTGGTGCGTGAGGCAGGGGTTGCGCTCTCTCCTGGAGTGGGGTTCGGCCCAGGCGGTGAAGGCAACGTCCGCTTTGCCTTGATCGAAAATGAACAGCGAATCAATCAGGCAGTGCGCAACTTGAAACGTGCTTTACCGAAGCTGGGCTAGCCCCGAACCGTCACTCCGATTCCATCGCGACAAAACGACACGACGAGGTCTGCAACAACCTCAGGATCTTCACCTCGACTGTCGATGTAGACGTTGGTGAGTTGGTTCGAGACCCCGATGATTGCGAGAGCGAGCGCCTCAGGGTCGCGGTCGGGAAGGTGGCCAAGTTGGATTGCTTCTTCGAGATGAATCTGGGCGTCGCTGACGAGCACCTCCTGCCCCTTGCGCATCGCATCTCGAAAGGTTGCCTCCGTGCGGGCGAACTCAAAGAGCTTTCTCAAATCGTTGTGTTCAGCGAGCCAGAGCACTCCTGCCCTGATGCCCAGTTCGATCCGCTTAACGGGGTCGTCCACCGCCGAGATCGCCTCTTGTTGGCGGCGACGCATTCCTCGCTGAGAAGTGCGCATGATCTCGACAAAGAGCTCCTCTTTGGAGGAGAAGTACCAATAAAAAACCCCCTTACCGACCCCGAGCCCATCAACAATGTCTGCCACCGAGGTCAGGTGGTATCCCTTTTCAGCAAACTCGTGTGTAGCAAAGGCAATGAGCTGTGCCCTGCGTTGTTTTCCGCGCGGGGTGAGCTGTCGTGACATTCGCCCAAAGATAGCAATGTTCTGCTCCTATTGGCCTAGTGGTGCGTTGGGGTTGTTCGAGATGACTGGAGCGATTCTCGGGTGAGTGACTTCTGATTTTTCGCGAGTCGATTCACGAGTACGAAACAGAGCGGTGACCTGATCCGCCTACATTGCTGCGCATGACTACGTATGTGCTGCGAGTGTGGGTCCCTGATCGGCCGGGGGCACTCGGTGCTGTTGCCACCCGAATTGGGGCTGTGCAGGCTGATGTGATTGGGATCGACATCATTGAGCGGGGAGCTGGTCGTGCAATTGATGATTTGGTTATTGATCTGCCCGATGGAGACAGCGTTGAAACGCTGCTTGCGGAAATGAACCAAATCGAAGGAGTTGATGTTGAGGACATCCGCGAACTTGATGGCGCGCCACCAGACCCGGCTCGGCAAGCACTGCATGTGGCGGGGTTGATCCAACGGGGCGCCTCGTTGAAACAGCAGTTGTGCCGGCTTGTCGAGGGAGCTCAAGGTCTGATTGGCGCGGATTGGGCAGTGGTTATTGATCTCGAGACCTCGGCATTGAGAAGCTTTGTCGGGGAGGATATGCCGAGCGAGAAGTGGATTTGTGCGTTTGTTGCCGGAGCTACCACGGGTGGAGTAAGTCGCGAACACGAGGACATTGCAGTGACTGCGTTGCCTGATCCCAAACTCAAACTCGTCGTGGGTCGTGGTCGACTACCCATCCGAGCTCGTGAGCGTTGTGTGCTTGAGGCCCTCTGCGCGTTGCTCGCTGAGTAGGCCTACGCCAGATGGGGAACGAAGATGAGAACCGGGTTTTTAGTCTGGAGCCCAACCGCGGCTCCGTTCCACGCCGCGCAGCCACTGTGCGTACCCGGCCTCGGCTGCTGAGCGATCTGCGGATGGTTCGACTTGTGCATCGGCATGCCAGTTCTGAGACACCTCGGAAACATTCGACCAAACTTCAGCGCCGAGGCCGGCTAAATACGAAGCGCCGAGAGCGGTTGTTTCTGCCACCGAATTGCGCAATACGCGTACCCCGAGCTGGTCAGCCTGAAGATGCAACAGCAGTGGCATGACTGAAGCTCCGCCATCCACGCGTAGCTCCTCAAGCTGAGTTCCCGAAGCGGCGCTCATGGCATCCACTACGTCTCGAGTTTGATATGCCATTGCTTCGACTACTGCCCGGGCTAACTCCGCACGACCAGAACCTCGGGTAATTCCGAGCACCGCGCCGCGCGCATACGGGTCCCAGTACGGAGAGCCAAGGCCGGCAAACGCGGGCACCATGACCACGCCGCCGCTATCGGCTACCGAGGCTGCGAGAGGTCCGATCTCTGCTGCTTCTTGAATGATTCCGAGCCCATCTCGCAGCCATTGCACAGCAGCTCCAGTTGCAAAGATGGATCCCTCAAGAGCGTAGTGAGTAACAAGACCTGCACTGTCCTTCCCTGATGCACTGTCCTTCCCTGATGCACTGTCCTTCCCAGATGCACTGATCATTCTCGCAGGGAGTGTCCAAGCAACGGTGGTGAGGAGTCCCTCGGTTGGTTCGGGGCAGGTGGAACCAACGTTCATCAAGACGAAGGAGCCAGTTCCATAGGAATTTTTCGCCATGCCAGGCTGCACGCAGGCCTGCCCAAAAAGTGCTGCCTGCTGATCACCCGCAATGCCAGTGATTGGTATCCCTGCAGGCAGCCCGCTGCCAGCCACGGTGGTGCCAAAACTCCCGGCCGAAGGGTGGACTTCCGGCAGCGCCGAGACAGGCACGCCGAACAACTCGCAAAGGTCCTCAGACCAAGCACCTGTGCGAATATCAAACAGCATGGTTCGGCAGGCATTCGATGGGTCGGTCCGATGCGAGGCCCCGCCCGTCAGGTTCCACAGTATCCAGGTGTCGATGGTACCAAGCAGCATGTCGGCGTCGACCGTTACCTTGCCTTGGGTCAGCAACCACTCAATTTTCGACGCAGAGAAATATGGGTCGAGTACGAGTCCGGTAAGAGAACGAATTTTGGGCAGTTCCCCTTGAGCTTCGAGTTGTTCACATCGCTGTGCCGTTCGACGATCCTGCCAGACAATTGCAGCATGCAGGGGAGTCCCGGTTTGGCGGTTCCAGACAACGATTGTCTCTCGCTGAGCGGTGATGCCGATCGCTGCAACTGTTCGGCCGAGCGTGGTCACGAGTTCATGAATCACGGTCTGCGTGACGCTCCAGATTTCTGCAGCGTCATGCTCGACCCATCCGGGCTGAGGGAAGTACTGAGTGAATTCACGGTAGCTCCGCCCGACCGGGAGTCCATCAAGGTCCACGGCAAATGCTCGAACGCCAGTCGTGCCTGCATCAATCGTGATGATCACCGCATTGTTGGGAGTTGGTTGACACATAAGCAGTCACACTAGCGACACCAGCGTTCTGCTGACTCGACTCGCCGCAAAGACCTACTGTTGCCGGATGCGAATTGGTGTACTGACTTCCGGTGGTGACTGTCCTGGCTTGAACGCTGTTATTCGCGCGATCGTGCGCAAGACCGAAAGAGTGCACGGTGGAACCGTCGTTGGATTTCGTGATGCGTGGCGGGGGGTGCTCGAAGACGATTGGGAAGAACTCGATATTGAACGTTGCCGCGGGATTCTGCCGCGTGGGGGCACCATTTTGGGAACCTCAAGAATCCAGCCGTATCAGTTTCCAGACGGTCCCGCCCGGGTTCGTGAAGCTATGCAACGGCAGGGTCTGGACGGATTCGTGGTGATCGGTGGCGATGGTTCACTCGGTGCTGCTCGGGACCTGATGGCTGAAGGTATTGCCTGCATTGGAGTCCCAAAGACCATCGACAATGACATTTCTGCCACCGAAATGACCTTTGGGTTTGATACCGCCGTTCACGTAGCTACTTCTGCAATTGATCGTTTACATACAACCGCAGAGGCGCATGATCGGGTGATGGTCGTTGAGGTCATGGGCCGCAATACGGGCCATATTGCAGTACGAGCCGGACTTGCCGGCGGTGCGACGTTGACGCTGATTCCCGAAGTGCCCTTTCAGATCGAAGAGATCTGCGCTGCGCTGACCCGCAGACATGGGGGAAATAAGTTTGCCTCGATTCTGGTCGTGGCTGAGGGTGCACAACCTGAAGACGGATCGATGAGCTCAGTGGTTTATGACGTCGACCGTTTCGGTCATGAGCGTCTTGGTGGTGTAGGACAATTGTTGGCGTCAGAGATCGAAGGACGCACGGGGTTGGAGACTCGGGTCACCACGCTTGGTTATATCCAGCGCGGTGGAACGCCAACGGCGTTTGACCGGGTTCTGGCAAGCAGGTTTGGCGTTGAGGCTGCTGACGCAGCAGCAGCGGGGGACTGGGGGAAAATGGTTGCTCTCCAGGCTGACCGCATCTGCCGCGTTGACTTAGAAGCCGCGGTGAGTCACCCCAAGACCGTCGACCTCGAATTTTACGAGCAGGTGGTCAGACCGTTCTTTGCTTGCTAGCAGTGACTATTTAGATCAGCTAGCCGGGCATCAAGCTTGCGAGAGGTTTCCACCTCTAGGTGGGCACTTTTTGCGTCATCCTCGGATGCAAGGAGCGGCGCGAAGTCGCAGGCCGTAACGATGCTTGAGTCGCCCCTTGCTGGGGTGCTGACCTGAATCGGATCGCCGTTGATTTCGAATTTCAGACGGCCTACTCCGGGTCGCTCTGTGGCGGTGAGGACAAGTTGCCCGATTGCTTGCTGCCGGGACAAGCCGACCACATTGTCGAACTCGCTCGACAGATTGAGGGTGAGTGTGTCTCCTACTTGTTGTAATCCAATCAATCTGGTTCCCGCCGGAATCGAGGTGATCGTGCCATTCGCCTCGGACCCGGCCTGCGGTGGAAGCAGATCCGCCTCGAGCACCGTCTGGAGAGATCGATCGGTTAATTCCGAGAGCTGTGGAACCAATGCGCCATCGTTGACGAAGTACAGCACCGAGGTGACTCTGCCCGATGCAGGCCCCGCAGGGAGCGTTGAAGTTGAGGAACTTGATTCTAGAACTCGAGGTTTGGAATCTACGCCCACACCGCATGCACTCAGCCAGCCCAGGCTCACGATGAGTCCAACTGCGAAGGGAACTCGGGAGCGTTGCATTATGAGGATTGATCTTGGGCTTCATCAAGGCGAATGGCTGGCATCTGCCCAGTCAGCGCAAACGTCTCTGCCTCTTCAGGGGTGACTGCTGCTAGGTCTTCGGGGTCGTCGGCCTCGAGGGCTTCAATCATGGGGAGTTCCAACACAAAGCGCGATCCCTGGCCTCCATCATGGCGATCCTCAACCCAGACGCTGCCACCTTGTAATTGTGCGTGTTCCGCTGCCAGTGCAAGCCCGAGTCCTACACCCATGTCGATGCCACGACTGCCGCCTTGATCGCCGCGATTGAATCGGTCAAAGATCTTCTCCCGCTCAGCCTCGGGCACCCCTGGACCACTGTCTTCAACGGCGATTCGGACGGTGGCTGCCGAGAGAACGATTCCTAAGTGATCGGGCTCGTGTAGCTCAACCGTGACGCTCGTTGCACCGTCGGCGTACTTTCGAGCGTTGTCGAAGAAATTGGCAAGGATGCGCATCAAGCGGCGCTTATCACACGCAATGACCACATCGAGTAACGCTGGATCAGCCTCTACCGGCACAGATGCGTGTGCCACCATGCGAACAGCAGCTTCGACGGTTGGAACAAGCGCCACCGCGTCGAGTTCAAGCCGCACTGCTCCAGCGTCAAACCGCGAGATCTCAAGCAGGTCTTCCACGAGTTGCGTAAAGCGGCCCATATCTAGCGAGAGCAGATCGAGCGCCTGTTGCGAACGTTCGGGCAGAACCTCACGAGTGTTTTGCAAAACCTCAATCGATGCGTTGAGCGTGGTCAAGGGCGAGCGAAGCTCATGGCTGACGTCACTCGCGAATCGCGCATCTCGGTTGATGCGCTCCTGAAGTGCGCTGACCATGTCATTGAAGTTGGCGACAAGGGGAGCCAGATCTGGGTCGGCTGAATAATCGGCGTACTCAATTCTGGTGTCGAGCTGCCCGAGCGCAACGGATTCTGCCGCATCTCGAATGCGATTTAGCGGGCGGAGGGCGTACTTGCTTGCCCAGTACCCAAGGCCCACGGCAACGAGCGTCGTGAGCAGTGCGGCAATCGCTAGTCGTAACCCAAGGCTTCGAATTGCTGTGTCGATGTCACCGAGTTGATTGATCTGAAAGTAGCTGACATTGGAATCGGGCAAGGCAACCCCCACCACGAGGAGCGATTCCCCGTCGAACCGAAACCGCATGACTGCGTTGTTTCGCTCCTGCACCACCGAGTCAAGAAACTCGGTGGGCAAAGCATCAATACCGTAGCGGGCATCTACTGAGACGGTGCTGGGGTCCTCGCCACTGCGCGGAACTGCCGCTCCGGTGAGCAGGAGTGGTGACCCTGACTCTGGTAGCGAACTCAACAGTGTTTGCAGGTCTGCGGTTTCGGCTGCACCGAGCGCGCCTGTCACCGTGTCGGCGTTTGCGAGCGCCTGAGTGGTCAAGGCATCTTCGCGTGTGTTGAGCAGGGTGTTCTTCGCAACCGTTACTGTGGTGAGTGCGAGCACCGCCGACAGGAGCATGGCTACAGCGGCAACAGCAAGGACGATTCTTCCCCGCAGGCCAATCTGGATGGCCCGTTGCAGCCGAATCACGCTGCGCTGTTCGGTCTCGGGAGTTTGAGCGGGTGAATCTTGGGGGCTAGTCATCTCTGATTTCTCAACTCGGGTCAGTCAACTCTGGCTGCGGGCTAGTTGGGCCTCAGTTACGGCTGCAGCTTGTAGCCAAGGCCGCGAACGGTCATCACGTGCCTTGGGTTTGCGGGGTCCACTTCAACCTTGGTTCGCAGCCGTCGGACGTGAACGTCCACAAGTCGGCCATCCCCAAACACCCCGTGACCCCAAACCTTTTCGAGCAAGTCCTCCCGTGAAAACACTTTGCTTGGGCTATTTGCAAGCTCGACGAGGAGGCGAAACTCTGTCTTGGTCAGGTGGATCTGAACCCCGTCTCGGCTGACGACCCCCTCCTGCGGAACAATCTCGAGATCACCAAACTGAAGGTGCGGGTTGCCGGGCTGAGCGGGACGGGCTCTGCGCAGCATCGCACGAATTCGGGCAGAGAGTTCCTTGGGTTGGAGCGGCTTAGTCATGTAGTCATCTGCGCCTGCTTCAAGGCCCGCCACCACATCGTGGGTATCTGCACGGGCCGTCACCATGATGATGGGCACGTCGCTTCGCCGCCGGATCGTCCGGCATACCTCAAAGCCGTCTATGCCTGGCAACATGATGTCGATGAGGACCACATCCGTGGGTGACCGCCCAAAAGAGATGATGGCGTCCTCGCCTGTTTCGGATTCGTCAACCTGCCATCCCTCATCTTCGAGCGCAAGCTTGACTGATCCACGGATGCGATGATCGTCCTCGACGTAGAGAATTCGTGTACCCACACCCCTAGTCTCGCCCATCTTGGGGTCAAGATGCTCACTTGGTTCTCATAGAGAGGTGGATACAAGACTGCGGTGATCAGATCTCGGTTCAGACTTTGTCTGCACCGAGGCTGCAGAGGAGCTCCCTGAGGGGACTGAACAGTTCCGGCCCTGCCGCGAGAAGCCCAGCGGAGTCATCGGCAGTTGGATCAAGTGGGCCCAACTCAGCCCCTGCTTCTGTGGCGATCAGACCGCCAGCTAGCCAATCCCAAGGCGAGAGCCCGAGTTCAAAATATCCGTCAACTCTGCCCGAGGCCACCGAGCATAAGTCGAGCGCGGCCGACCCCATTCTACGGATATCTCGAATCTGCGGCAGCAGTTCGGCAATGACTTTTCCTTGTCGGGCTCGCCGTTCTGCTGAATACGAGAATCCCGTTGCCACGAGTGCCGTTGCAAGCAGTTCTTGGTGGCTGTCACTCCTGCTCGGCCGCAGGTGAATGAGAGCAGAATTGCAAAAGGCACCACCGCCAAGAGTTGCTGAGTAGACGCGGTCGTGAGTGGGGTCAGCTACGAGGCCAGCCACCGTTTGACCGTCAATCTGCGCGGCGATAGAGACGGCATACCCGGGAAGGTCATACACATAATTTGTGGTTCCATCGATCGGATCAACGAACCAAACCACCTCGGGGCTCTCCGTGTTGAGCGTACCGAGGGACAGCTGGCCTTCTTCGCCAATGATCCGGTCGCCT
>Ga0194035_1000715_pt1 | contig 18541 bp, 17 predicted proteins | sample JunL2320m_MetaG_FD_148680 | JGI IMG/M metagenome (GOLD analysis project Ga0194035, IMG submission 148680) | Anoxic zone freshwater microbial communities from boreal shield lake in IISD Experimental Lakes Area, Ontario, Canada - Jun2016-L239-20m | ecosystem: Environmental > Aquatic > Freshwater >...
GTCCTATTGGGGTGCAGTGTGGCGGCATGCCTTCCCCAACATCATGGTGCCCCTGATCACGGTGATCGGCCTCAGCTATGCCTCGCTGCTCGAGGGCGCGGTGTCGTCGAGAAGAGGGGCGGCAAGTATCACGCCTCAACAATCAAGGCGGTGTTGGAGAACGATCTACACGTCTAACAAGTTGGACGAAGTGCAGGGCCGCCTTGCTGACCTCGCGGGACATCACTGCCTGATAAGCAATGAGCAGATGCTGCCCGCGGTGCACGCCATGAACAGGCAAGGGCTGGCGACCTCCCCGGCCTGCGTGTAAGCCAACTTCGGAACCTAGCCCGACACGACGAACGATATGATCTCGGCGTTAACGACTTGATGGAAGTCTGACTTCGTCGTCATCATACGGTCACAAGTTCTCTGCAATCCAAAACGATCAGCCTATCGTATCGATAGTAGCTTAAAATAAATGAGGGCGATCATGATGAAGAAGTTGTTTCTTGCCGCCGCAATGGTAGTGGCCCTTGCAGCCCCTGCCCTCGCCAACCAATGCCCCACGCTGATGGTTAAGATTGACGATGCGATGAAAACGACCACCGTAGACGAGGCCACCAAAGCCAAGGTGACGGAGCTTTACACCAAGGGCAAGGCCGAACACGAAGCCGGTGACCATGCGGCGTCGGAGAAAGATCTTGATGAGGCCATGAAGCTTCTGGGCATCTGACGAGCCGACGTGCATCCCCGCCTCGTATCGAGACGATGGATTACCGCTGCCTGCACGATCATCCACCGGTATAGCAGGTGCTGAGCGGAAGTTTGCCCAATTCTCGAAATCCATACAGTGAGTATGGGGACTAGCTCGGTCGGCACACGTGATGTTGTCGACCTTGTCTCTACAGCCAGAAGTTTGCCTCCCGGCCAGTCCGCTTCATAGCGGCATGTGCGATGGCGAACCTGTGCTCTTCTCTTGATCAGATTGGAATAGCTCACAATGACAACGACCCTTCACGACATCGTCGACACGGCAGTCGCAGCTGGCTCCTTCAAGACGCTCGTCGCAGCGGTAACAGCAGCGGGACTAGGCGAAACGCTCAGGGGCGCAGGACCGTTCACGGTGTTTGCACCGTCGGATGATGCCTTTGCCAAGCTGCCCGCCGGTACCGTCGAAGAACTCGTCAAGCCCGAGAACAAGGCCAAACTCACCGCCATCCTCACCTATCATGTGATGGCAGGCAAGGTAATGGCGGCGGACGTTTCCGGTAAGAAGCTCGAGCCCACCACCGTGAACGGCGCAGCACTGCACGTTGATGGCACGTCCGGCGTCACGGTCAATGGCGCCAAGGTGACGACAGCAGACATCAATTGCACGAACGGCGTGATCCACGTCGTTGACACAGTGCTGATGCCAAAGGCCTGAACTGCTCGGAATTGATACTGGCTTGCCCGGAGTTTACTCCGGGCATTTCTTATCTTTCGGGCAGCTGGAAGACTACATCCGTCGATCAATGCGGATGTCGCACATCTACCAGCCGGTCATGCTGAGAGTTCTGCTCCAGAACGGCGGGCAGGCGGACACCGAGACCATCGCAAAAGCATTGCTAAGCTAAGATAGATCGCAGGTCGAGTACTATGAGCTTCGGACCAAGAACATGGTGGGCAAGGTGCTCACCCAAAATGGCATTGCGGAGCCGCTAAGGAAGGGAAGCCGGATCACCGGTTACAAGCTCAACATCGGCTCTTTGAGCGACAGCGAGAAGGCTGCGTTGCTTCAAGTTTGCGAGGAGCGCTTGGCCGATTATATCGAAAAGCGTGGTCATTACATCTGGGAGCATCGAGCCCCGTCCGACGGATATGTGCCTGGCTCTGTCAGGTATGAGGTTCTGAAACGGGCGCGTTACCGTAGCGAACTCTGCGGCGGACATGAAGAACATGTCGCCTTGCACGTAGATCACATCGTACCACGAGCGCGAGGAGGTTCTGACGATATCAGCAATTTCCAAGCCTTGTGTATCACCTGTAATACGAACAAACGCGACAAGGACGATACCGACTTTCGAGGGGTTCTGGCCTCATACCAAAATCGATCTGAAGACTGCGTATTCTGTCAGATGGCACCCGACCGTATCGTTTCGGAAAACGAGCTGTGTTATGCAATCTGGGACTCCTTTCCCGTAACGTCACTTCATACGCTAGTGATCCCCAAGCGCCATGTCGCAGACTACTTCGATCTGTACCAACCGGAATTGAATGCGATCCAAAGTATGCTTCATGAGCGGCGTGTTGACATTCTGAGAAAAGACAATGCCGTTACGGGCTTCAACGTGGGGATCAATTCCGGCAAGGATGCCGGTCAGACAATATTCCACGTACATGTTCATCTCATCCCGCGTCGTGAGGGCGATGTTGCAGAGCCTCGGGGTGGCGTCCGCGGTGTTATTCCTGCGAAGCAGAAATACTGAATGTCAGGTCAGATATTCTCAGAACGATTCCCGTTCTCGGCGTGGCCAAACCCAGCCGTTCCCTCAGTGGCCGCTGGCGTATACGCGATCTGGAAAGGTGATGAACTGATCTACTGTGGCATGTCGGGTCGCGAGATCGATGCCAAGGCCAGTGCGCAGCCGAGGAAATATGGCCTTGTCACCCGGCTCGCCAGTCACTGGAGCGGCAGGCTGTCAGGCGACCAGTTCTGCGTCTACGTGGCTAACAGGTTCGTCATCCCCTCGCTCACGCCGGACGAAATGCCTTTGTTTGCATCTGGCGAACTCAACCTCGACGCCAGAACCCGGAAATTCATCCACTTGCACTTGGATTACGCTTACGCCCTCGTTCAGACTTCTGCTGAGGCATATTCCCTAGAGCGAGCGGCGCGTAGGGGCGAAGTCTTTGGACGAAAGCCATTTCTCAATCCTCTGGAGTGACGTTAGCCAACCCTACCTTCGCGTGCGCTGCGCTGCGTGGAACTGTTTACGCAGATTCAATCGGGTAGCGAGAAATCCGATGTAAACTCCCCGAGAGGTCCGGTCAGTTAACAAATTGAAATGCCGTGATTTTTTGAATGCGTACCGACTTTGGTGGGGTCCGGTCGGAAAGAGACGGTGGCCCGTCAGAGACTGAATTCAGGCTGCTTGGCAGTCTCCGAAGTCCGCACTACTTCTGCAAACCCTTTTGAAACCAAAAGGAATTTCGACGCTCATCGGGGCTGTATTGGAGTTAGCACTGGTAAAGTGGCGGAGGGAGAGATGCTGGGCGCGAACTCTCTCGGCGGGGTGAAGCGAAGCCCTTGGTAAGATTGCGGAAACTGTCAGTTAGGAGCGTTTACGCAGGGCTGCGCTCCTTCCCGCCAGGCAGAGACTGGGAGCTTCAGATGTCATCCGAAACTCCTCTTCTCGTAAATGGTCGAGATCGTCTTTCCATCCCACACGTAGCAGAGGTGCCGTTCCTGCCGGCAATTGGAAAGCAACCGGGGGCGAAATACAGCCGCACATTCCCCGCCCTCATCACGAACGCTTCCGAAGACAATCCCACCTGAGCCATTTTCGCGGAGTTGCAGAGCAAGCTCCTGTGACACCCCATAGCTGGTGGGATGATAGTAGGCAGGATGGCTTTCGCGCATTGCGCGGATATCATGAAGTTCGGCATCGAGATCGACAGCGTATACCCGCATATCGAGTTCCTGGGCGGGCTCGCTGGTCGCCTGCAGAAAGCGGATACGATGATAGCGCGTTTCTGCGATGGCCGTCTCGATCGTGCGGCCAGCATAGAAGACGCCATACGTGCCGTTCGTGAAGCGATCCCCCTCGGAATTGAGGTGGGTGAACGCAGCCATGATGGGTGAGCTCCCGGGTCCGGACACCCGGTCCTCGGGCGGGACCAAGGATATGTCTCCCACCTCCTCGCGAAGCCTGTCATTGGTCATCGCCTCAATCTGATAGACCGCATCGAGGTCTGCGGGATCCGCGACGGCTTCGAAGAGATTGATCGGTGGGAACCGGCTCGGGACGATACGAAAACACGGGCGCCACTCGATCCTTGCAATCGGGATGTCTGTCATCAGCCGCGCTGCGCATCCACATACTGGCGAACCACGTAGAGGTCGGCAACGTTGCCCGACGTCATTCTTTCAAGTGCCGAGCGCCCGCCGAATGTCTTGGCACCGTTGGGCTTCCGCACCCACTGATCAGCGGTCTTGGGAAGAAGGATGTGAAGTCCCTTGTAGATGCCCATGACGTAGGAGATCCGCTCCAGTGCGTCCTTGGGGATAGTCGACACGCCGCCCCGCTTCCACGACTGAAGCGTGGACCGGCTCTCAAGACCCAGCAGCCGCATCTGCTCTTGTTCCTGAAGACCCCATGCCTCCGCGATCCGGAAAAAAGTGCGCAGGGCGGGTCCGGTCAGGTCCTTGCGGTCCAAGACCTTGGCGGTTGTCGCATTGGGCATTGTAGGTATCCTCCGGAACCGAATATGTGCATATTCTGCGCGGAAATCAAGTTTCTGGCAGATTATAAACAATCAGAGCCCGCTACGGTTCCCAGTAAGGGCCTCCGCCAAGAACACCCAGCGAAGGCCCCCTTGAAGCAACTGACTACGATTTTCCTAAATATTTCAGATGATTACACGCTATTCTGGTTCCCTTCGCCATCGTCAACATGGGCAATGCTTCGAACAGCCTCCAGCAGCTCCATAATCGCCTTCTCGGCCGCGGCCAGTTTCACCGACGCCATGAGATCCTCCCGACCGGCCATCACCAGAAAGGTGCTCAGGACCTCATCCGAGCGCTGCACGAGTACGGCGAGGTGCTCCCCACTCGGGCCGTAGCGGCCCGCAAACCAGTTCTTCACGGTCTTCTCGTTGGCCCCGGTCCAGCCGGCCACGATCTTGATACCTCCTCCGCCCGATCCAACAGACCGACGCAATGCTGCTGCGATCTCGCCGGCAAAACTGGCAGCATGCTGACCATTGCCGCCGGCAGCATGCGCGGTTCCGCCTGGAAAGAACTTGCCCTTTTTTGGAAACGACATTCCATCCTCCTTGGCTCAACATGAGCAAGGAGATTTGAATTGGTGGCGTTGCGAGGCACACGACGGCCGCCGTGAAATCGTGAGGACAGGCGGTTGAGTGGACGGTACGCGAAGACCCCGCAGACGGGCGAAACACTTGCCGACAAGGACGTACCCGCTGTCGCCTATGTCCGAATGTCAACCGACCACCAGAAGTACTCGACCGAGAACCAGCTCGACGTCATCCGGAATTATGCCACCGCTCGCGGCCTAACCATCCTCCGCGTGTTCGAGGACTCCGGCCGTTCGGGGCTACGGCTTGACGGGCGCGAGGCACTCCAGAAACTGATGTCGGAGGTCATATCCGACCAAGCCGACTTCAGGGCCATCCTGGTCTATGACGTGAGCCGCTGGGGCAGGTTTCAGGATGCCGATGAGGGCGCCTATCACGAGCACGTCTGCTCACGCGCAGGGATCCGTGTCCACTACTGCGGCGAGCAATTCGAAAACGACGGCAGTATCGGCTCGAACCTGCTGAAAACCGTCAAACGCGTGATGGCGGGTGAATACAGCCGCGAGCTTTCCGTCAAGGTCTTCGCCGGCCAGTGCCGGCTCGTCGAACTGGGCTTCCGACAAGGAGGTGCCGCCGGCTACGGCCTCCGCCGCGTCCTCATCGACGAGCATGGCACACCCAAGGGAGAGCTATCGCGCGGCGAACAGAAGAGCCTGCAGACCGATCGTGTCATCCTGGTCCCCGGCCCTGAGGACGAACAGCGCATCGTGCAGTCAATGTACCAGATGTTCGTCAATGAGAACCGGCCCGAGCGCGAAATCGCGGCACGTCTGAACGCCGAAGGGCTCCGAACGGATCTCGGCCGACCGTGGACTCGGGCCACCGTCCACCAGGTCCTGACCAACGAGAAATACATCGGCAACAATGTCTTCGCGAAAGTCTCCTTCAAGCTTAAGCAGCGGCGCGTCCAGAACCCCAGGGAAATGTGGATCCGCGCCGAGGGAGCCTATCCTGCCGTCGTCGACACCGCACTGTTCAGCCGGGCCCGCGAGATCGTCGATGCGCGAAGCCGGCACTTCACGGATGAGGAACTCCTCGCCACCTTGCGTGACATCCTCCTCCGTGAGGGAATGCTATCCGGGCTCATCATCGACGAACAGGACCACCTGCCCTCCTCGAGCGCCTACAGAAGCCGCTTTGGCAGCTTGCTGCGTGCCTACCAGCTGATCGGGTATGAGCCGGAGCGGGACTATCGCTATATCGAAATCAACCGGACCCTTCGACAAGCTCACCCCAGGATCGTTGCGGATATCATTGCTGGCATCGCGCGTTCCGGCGGTCACGCAGTCCTCGATTCAAAGACCGATCAGCTCCGGGTCAATGACGAATTCACGGTTTCAGTCGTCTTGTCGCGATGCCAGGAAACAGGGGCTGGTTCCCTGAGATGGACAATCCGGCTCGATACGGGCCTTGTCCCCGACATCACCATTGCCGTGCGCATGGACGAGATGAACGAAGCGCCGCGGGACTACTATCTCCTTCCCAGCATCGACATGACGATCGCCCGTCTTCGGCTCTCTGAGCAGAACGGCTTCTCTCTCGACGCCTACCGGTTCGAAACACTCGATTTCTTCTACGCGCTCGCGGGGCGGGCTCGAATTGCGGAGGCTGCATGATGGCTCGCGGCAAAGACCATGTTTCAGAGAAGCGCATCGTCCATATTCCGACCGAGCTGATCCGGGTGCTCAATCCCCGGGTTCGCAACCGCCGCAACTTCGAGGAGATCGTCGAGAACATTTCCCGGGTCGGACTGAAGCGTCCCATCACCGTCAGCAGGCGTCCCGATACGAACCCCGTCGAGTATGATCTCGTCTGTGGTCAGGGTCGCCTCGAGGCCTTCGTCCAACTCGGCCAGAGCAAGATTCCCGCCATCGTTATCAATGCCGATGAACGCGACTGCCTGGTCATGAGCCTCGTCGAGAACTGTGCCCGCCGCCAGCACAAGGCCATCGATCTCATGCGCGAAATCGGCGCCTTGCGAAAGCGCGGCTACAACGACCGCCAGATCGGGGAGAAGATCGGCGTCTCGGCCGAATACGTGAACATGATCGCTGGCCTCCTCGATCGCGGCGAGGAGCGGCTGGTGTCGGCCGTCGAGATCGGCACCCTGCCCCTCAGTCTCGCCATCGACATATCGAAGGCCGAGGACGAGAATGCCCAGCGCGCCCTAGTGGAAGCCTATACCGAAAAGAAGTTGCGCGGGAAAAAGCTCGCGGCGGTGCTGCGGCTCCTGCAGCAGCGTCAACGACGTGGGCGGCATATCAGCGATCCCCGCGCCGGGCGCAAGGAGGGCTACAAGCGCCCGCTCACAAGCGACGCCCTCGTGCGCGCCTACCGACAGGAAACTGACCGTCAGAAGCTGATGATCAAGAAGGCAGAACTGACCCAAGGCCGGCTGCTCTTCGTCGTGGAGGCCTTCCGATTGCTCCGCGAAGACGAGAATTTCCTGACGCTACTGCGGGCGGAAGGGTTGGAAATGATGCCCTCTTATCTCGAGGTTTCACTCCAGGCACGGCCTGCCGCATGACCAAGCGGGCTCAAACGCAGGGCGGCGACGTGTCAGTCAGCTTCGAGGGTGACGTCATCAGGTTACCCGTCGATTCCATTCTGCCAGTCCGCCCCTTCCCGGCTGCCGTCAGGACCAGCAAGAAGTTCAAGCAGATCGCCGCGTCGGTGCGGGAGGTTGGATTGGTCGAACCGCCCGTCGTGTCGCGTAATCCAGGTCAACCCGGAAGTTTCCTTCTCCTCGACGGCCATCTTCGCCTCGAAGTTCTGAAGGATCTCGGGATCCCGGAGGTCGACTGCCTTGTGTCGACTGACGACGAGGCCTTCACCTACAACAAGCGGATCAGCCGCCTCTCCGCCGTACAGGAACACCGCATGATTGTCCGCGCAATCGAGCGTGGAGTACCCGAAGACAAGATTGCGAAGGCGCTCGACATCGCCCCGCAAAGCGTCAGGCGAAAGGTCAAGATGCTGGACGGTATCAGCGAAGAGGTCGCCGGCATTCTGAAGGACAAACAATGTCCGATGGCCGTCTTCGAAATCCTCAGGAAGATGAAGGTCCTCCGCCAGATCGAGGCCGCAGAACTGCTCGTGAACGCCAACAACTATTCCGTCGCCTATGCCTCAGCCATTCTCGCCGGGACACCACAGGCTCAGCTGGTGGATGGTTCCAAGCCCAAGCTCCTGAAACGGATGACCCCCGAGGCCATGGCGCGCATTGAGGGGGAACTTGCCAGGCTACAAGAGAGCTTCACGTCCATCCAGGACTCCTACGGTCAGGATCACCTGCAACTGACCGTCATCAAGGGCTACGTGGCCAAGCTCCTCGGCAATGCCCGGATCGTCCGGTACCTCATGCAGAACCGGCCGGATTTCATGGCCGAGTTTCAGACGATTGCCGAAATGACGACCACCTTGCCGCCTGAAGCCGGCTGAACAGGTCTGGAGTTGAGGGGGACCCGGACCCGAAAAGCGCGGGGACCGCGGGAGACGCCGTACGGTGAGACGGATCGATCGCGGCGGTGGGGACGACGGCGAACCCGTCCAGAGCCCACCAGGCCAGCACGAGATTTCGCTGGCCGTATGGCTGATCTCGGTCAGCCGTAACGTATGTGGGCGTGCTGGTTGAGCGCTATTGCGCTCCCGGCACGCCCCGTGATCTCCGAAGTTGGCATCACAGTCCTAAGCCACAGAGGAGAAGCAAACTGCGCATTTCCCATTTCAACCAGGCGGAACTTGCGTTTCGCTGGCGGATGTCGCCCCGAACCCTTGAAAGATGGAGATGCTCCAGGACAGGTCCCATCTTCCTGAAGATCGGCGGACGGGTCATCTACCGATTGGAAGACATCGAAGCATTCGAGAAAGCCTCCATCAGGCATACAGTAGCCATGTCGACGCCAAATGCCGGCAAGACGCGGCATACGGCCGAAGGATAGCGGCCCTGGGCTCCCAACCGGACTACGACGGCCTCTTCAGCGTCCCGAGAATTCGGCGTTTCGCGACAAATCTTGGAGTAGCGTCGCCTGAATTTTGCAAACGAGCGGATTTGTTCGCAAAGCGGCGTAGATGCCAGGGGACAAGAGATAGTTTGTAACTACCTGTATCCGCTCAAATTTTGTCGGCTCCTGCGGGGTTGAGCGGGCTCCAGCGTAGTTGTTCGCAATTCTGCGTAATGGCGGAGGGAGAGGTGCTGGGGGCGAACTCTCTTTCGCTTTTAATTATTGATTTCATTGGTCTCGAAATTCGGGAGAGTTCGAATCCCGGGTGCGGCCCCAAGTAGTTTCTCGAAAAGAAAAGCCCCTCGGAGGATGCCCTCAGGCGCCATCGTCGCGATCTGCCGACGGTGCCAATTGCTTCAAGACCTCCGTCTGCTCTGATTGTTGTCCCGAGACTGCTTCGCCAACAGACGAAGTTTACGTGCCGAAAAATCCGTTCGCAAGGGCACTGCTGATGGCACGACGCGAATCCTCCTCGCGCCCAGTGAATCAGAACTCCAACTTCAGGGGAATCCCCACGTAAGTCAGACCCAAGAACCTTTGGTATTAGCAGCGCGCCACGCTTCCCCCTCAATAAAAATTGAGGGACAGCTCTCAGTTCAAATAACAATCACGCGCCCGAAAATCTCTCAAGGCCTTCGGACAATTTCAGACCGCCGACCCTTGATGGCGGACCGGCCTGCCGACAGTAAGTGCGGATGCAGCTCCAATAATTGATAGAGCGTCAATGCCAAAGTGGCGGTAGAGTTCAGCAATGGTTCCGGTCTGGCCGAAGTGTTCGACACCGAGAGCGATTGTCCTGTGGCCGGCAACGCCACCGAGCCAGGCGAGGGTTGCAGGATGGCCGTCGATCACGGTGATCAACAAGCAATGGCGGGGCACATCGCCCAATAGCCGATCAATATGGCTCAGCGCCATGCCATTGCCGCGTCGCCGCGCGCGCTGCGCGGCATGCCAGCCGGCATTGAGTCGGTCCGATGATGTAACCGCCAGAAGGCCGACGTCCCGGCGGTCCTCGCCGATCAATCCTGCTGCTTCGATAGCCTCCGGCGCGATGCATCCCTGATAGGCAATGATCACCTCGGCATTGGGGCCTGGCGGTCGCAACCAATAGGCGCCATCGATCACCCCCTGGGCAAATGCATCGCCTTTACGGTTCAACGGCTGGTCAAGCGCCCGCGTGGACAAGCGGAGATACACCGAACCTCCAGTCTCATCGCGTAACCATGTGCGCTCATTGGGGTCACCGTCGCTATCACGCTGCAGATAATCGAAGGCCCAGTCCATAATGATCGCCAATTCATCGACAAAGGCAGGCTCAAAGGCAGCGATCCCATCCTGAGCTATGCCGATGAGTGGAGTGGCAATGGATTGGTGGGCACCTCCTTCCGGAGCGAGCGTGACCCCCGACGGTGTGCCGACAAGTAAGAAGCGCGCATCCATGTAACAGGCATAGTTCAGGGCATCGAGTCCACGCATGACGAAGGGATCATAGACCGTGCCCACAGGCAGAAGGCGCTTACCGAACAGGGAATGGCTGAGGCCGGCAGCGCCAAGCAGCAAGAAGAGGTTCATTTCCGCGATGCCCAGCTCGATATGTTGGCCCTCCCGCGAAAAACGCCACTTCTGCGCCGAGGCAATGCGTTCCTCCCGGAAGGTGTCGGCAATCTCACGGCGGGCGAAGAGCCCTCGTCTGTTCACCCACGGGCCCAAGTTGGTTGAAACCGTCACATCGGGAGAGGTGGTGACGATGCGATCGGCCAGGGCACCACCTGAACTTGCCAGACCGTCGAGAATTTTACCGAATCCAGACTGGGTGGAAATCAGGCGATCGGCAAGGAATTGTGGCCCAGGCGGCACAATTCTCTCATCGCTGAAGCGCCGGTATCCGTTCGCAAAGAAAGGCACTTCGGCAAGAAAACGGTTGAAGGATGGGATATCGACTTTCAGGCCTGCCAGTCTTTCCCACTCAGCGCCGGTGGGCACGCCCATGCCGGTTTGGAATTGCCGCATTTGCTCAACGGTCATCAGCCCCGCATGGTTGTCCTTGTGGCCGGCCAGAGGCGTGCCCCATCCCTTAATAGTATAGGCGATGAAGACCACCGGGCGATCATGGTCGATGCTCCTGAAAGTCTGAACCAGGCTATCCAGGCAATGGCCGCCGAGATTGGTCATCAACGTCTGCAGTTCCGCGTCGGAACGCCGGTTGATCAAGGCGGTAACTGGTCCCTGGTCGCCGATGTCGTCCATCAGGCGTTTGCGCCATGCAGCTCCTCCCTGGAAGACAAGTGCGGAATAAAGTGAGTTGGGGCAACGGCTGATCCACGATTCGAGCTTCTCGCCGCCGGGCTCAAAAAAGGCTGCTTTCTGCAGCCTACCGTTTTTCAGCACCACCACCTCCCAACCGAACGAGCAGAAAATTGCCTCGATGCGGTCATAGAGGCCTTCTCGCACGATGCCGTCGAGGCTCTGGCGATTGTAGTCGATGATCCACCAGGTATTGCGCAGCTCGTGTTTCCAGCCCTCCTGCAGGCATTCGTAGATGTTGCCCTCGTCCAACTCGCCATCCCCCGCAAGCGCGATCATCCGGCCCTCCACGCCACGAGGTCCCCAGGGTTTGGCTCGCAGATAGTCTTGGACCAGCGCAGCGAAGGCGGTGATCGCCACGCCCAGGCCTACCGAACCTGTGGAGAAATCAACGTCGTCGATATCCTTGGTGCGGCTGGGATAGGATTGGGACCCGCCATAGGCGCGGAAGGCCTCCAACTTCTCAAGGGTCTGATTTCCCACCAGATATTGGATGGCGTGAAACACCGGCGAAGCATGTGGCTTCACCGCAATGCGATCCTGCGGCCGCAAGACAGCAAAGTAGAGCGCCGTCATGATGGACACCATCGAGGCTGAGGATGCCTGATGGCCACCAACCTTCAACCCGTCGGACTTTTCCCTCAGGTGATTTGCGTTGTGAATGGTCCAGCACGAAAGCCACAAGACTTTTTGCTCTATGGCAGACAGGAGTTTGAGCTCTGCATCATCCACTAAAGCAAATCCTTCTCTGGCGCTCGAAAGGAACGCCGGTGATCAGTGCCACTATGATGCGGCTGGTTTCCCAAAACTCCGCCATCTGTGTTCAACGCTATCATTCGAGATTGGTGTGCCGTGCCCGCATGGATTCTGCAGTTTCACCCACCCGTTCGCGCAGCTTGAGGATCACCAGTTCAAAGAAAATGGCTTCCGCGATTTCGAAGAGGGAGCCCATAGGAAGGACTGAAACCGACGCGCCGCGATCGTTCGCCAAGGTCTGGGCAGGAATGACAGCGCGAATATCTGCTTTCTTAGATGCCCGACCTTCGGGTTGGGCTGTGATGATCGCCGTCTGCGCACCCGCAGATTTGGCAATCTCCATGAAAGTTTCCGCCGTTGGAAGCCACCCCTGACCGGCCGTGACAATCAGAAGGTCGCCGGGACCCACGGGTGGGGTTGTCATGTCGGCGACAACATGGGCATCGCGCCCCATATGGAAGAGACGCATGGCAAAACCGCGCAGCGCCAGGCCCTCACGGCCAGCACCATAGAGACAGATGCGCCGCGCTTTCACTACAGCCTCAATGAGGTTATCGGCCGCTGCGTCCGGCATGGCAGCAAAGACGCCGCTCAGGTCAGCGATGGCGCGGACGCCGAGTTCGGAAATGGAATTGCTCATAGAGTCCTCCTTATTCTTCTTCAATTCGAAAGCCGTTTAGTTTGCGCTTAATCGGATCCGCCGGCGTACCCGCAGAGCCAGTCGGCTTTGTACGATGACGACCAAAAGCAAAAATGCACCGCGCAGGATCGATTGCCAATGGGCCCGCAGCGAAACGAATCCCATGCCGTTCTCAAAGTTCAGAATGTTGAACACGAGCCCGAGTAGCAGCACGCCAGACAACGTTGCACCAACTGAACCAACACCGCCGGTGAGTAACGTGCCGCCGACCACGACCGAGGCGATAGCAAAGAGTTCCCAACCCAGCCCCTCAGTAGGCTGGCCGGCTCCGAACTGGGCCGCAAGCTGGACCCCAGCAAGACCAGCCATCAGACCGCTGATAACGTAGACAATGAATTTTACTCGGTTCACCGGCAGACCCATCAGGTGGGCTGCATCTTCGCCACCTCCGACCGCCAAGATATTGCGTCCGAAGGACGTGAAGTTGAGTATGAGTGAACCCAAGGCGAATACCATGATTGCGATCCACGCCGGTATCGGAAATCCCAGAATGTCGCCCTGTCCGATCACCGTGAAACCGCTCTCGTAAGACACGCTGATGGACTCGTTGCCTGCCAACAGCAATCCCAAACCGCTAGCAGCAAGCATGCTGGCAAGCGTTGCGATGAAGGGCAGAATATTGAGCTGGGTTATCAGCAGGCCGTTCAGCACCCCGACGGCTATACCAGCGAGGGCGCCGCACGCCAAGCCGGGCAGCAGACCGTAAGGGCTGACATAGGCGGCGACAACACTCGCCATAGCCGCCGTGGAACCCACCGAGAGGTCTATACCACCAGTCATAATCACAAAACACATGCCAAGCGCAATTAGCGCGAACATGGAATTGTACCGCAGAAACGTTAGGACGTTGAATAGGCCGAGAAAGTGGTCGTAACGCCAGGCGCCGAAGAGTACGAGAAGCGCAAGTGCCAGCAATACGCTCTGCCCACGCAACAAACGGGGGATGTAGGTCATGATGCCGCCCGCCGTTGCAGCCAAACTGCAAGTATAATCAATCCCGCCTTGATTACCAAGGCGGCGGCATCAGGCACGCCATTGGCGAGCAGCGTGAAGCGGACAAGTTGGATGATGAGTGCACCCAGCAGGGTGCCAAACACATAGGCTCTACCTCCCGTAAGCAACGTACCGCCGACCGCCACGGCCGCGATAGCGTCGAGTTCAACCCCAAGGCCAACGAGATTGGAATCTGCAGCTGAATTTCGTGCAATCACAATGAGCCCGGCGATACCCGAACAAATGCCGCTGATAGTGTAGACCTGACGCTTGATGCGCGTCACGCGCACGCCGGCCAGACGGGCGGCTGTTTCGTTGCCGCCAATGGCAAGGAGCTGTTTGCCGAATATAGTGCGCCGGATCGTCCATGCCGCGAGCACTACGATGACAGTCATGATCAGCACCTGGATGGGAATTCCAAACACACGACCTAGACCGATGAATTGAAACTCCGGCGTCGTGAAGATCACCTGGTTGGAATCGGTGAAAGACTGGGCAATCCCGCGGCCGGCAATGAATAGGATAAGCGTTCCGACGATGGGCTGGACATTAAACCGGGTAATCAGCCAACCATTCAAGTATCCGAAAAGGCCAGCAATCATCACGGGAATGACGAAAGCGAAAGCAACGCCGACATAGATATTCGGAAATTCGACAATGCGGTTTAGAAAAACGAGTGGCGCCAAAGCCCCCGCAATCGCCATCAACGATCCAACCGAAAGATCAATCCCGCCCGAACCAATGACCAACGTCATGCCGATGGCTACGATGACGATGGTGGAGACCTGAGTAAGATTGATGTTGAGCGTCTGCCAGGTTGCAAAATTGCGCGTGAAGGCGAGATTGAATAGAATGAGTAGAACCAACGCTAAGATGGTGCCATAGCGGCTGAGCCAAAGGAGCACCCGGGTGCCGGTAGGTTCAGCGTCGCGGTCCACAGCGCTAAGCCGCATTGCCATCGGCTGTTCCCTCCCCATGCGCCATAGCCGTCATAACAACAATCTCGCTCAATTCTTCCCTTTGCAGGTCAGCAACCGTTCGGCCATCACGTAAGACAAAAACCCGGTCGCTACCTTCGATAACTTCTTCCAACTCCGATGAAATCATCAGCACACCAAGCCCCGTCTCGGCCAATTCACGGATAAGCATCTGGATTTCGGCTTTTCCACCCACGTCGATGCCACGTGTTGGTTCATCGAGTATGAGAACTTTCGGGTCCAGGCATAGCCAGCGTGCCAGGAGCACCTTCTGTTGATTGCCGCCTGAGAGCTCTCGGATTTTTTGGTCAGGGCCAGACGTCTTGATGCCTAAGCGCTCAATGAACTTGTTCACAATTTCTTGCTGGCGGACCTCATCGACGATGCCCCATTGCGACAGGCGGGGCAGGATGGCCAGCGTCAGGTTTTCGCGTACCGACATTTCGGGGACTATGCCTTCGACTTTGCGGTCCTCGGAGCAGTAGCCAATGCCGCGATTGATAGCATCAATGGGTTCGGCAAACTTCACAGCCCTGCCTTCCATGACGATTGTGCCGGCGTCAGGTTGATCTACCCCGAAGATGAGGCGCGCCACTTCAGTCCGGCCCGATCCGAGAAGGCCAGCAAGTCCTGAAATTTCGCCAGAGCTGACTGATACGCTTGCATTCTTGACCTTTGTCCCTGCCACAAGGCCATCGGCCGACAAAAGATCTCGATGGACACCATGGCTCTTGCCATGAAAACTCGTCTGGCCCTCGCGACGAACCGACTGCATGTCACGTCCAAGCATTGCCGCCACGAGTTCGAGCTTTGAGATGTCCGCCATGCTGGTGGTTGCGATGGTACGCCCATCCCTCATCACGGTAACTCGGTCGCAGACCTCGTAAAGCTCGTCGAGCTTGTGGCTGACGAAGATCACCGAAATGCCAGTCGCACGCAGTTGCCGGATCACCCCGTAGAGGATCTCAACCTCGTTGTCGGCGAGTGATGAAGTGGGCTCGTCCATGATGACGAGCTTGGCGTCGAAGGATACTGCGCGCGCGATTGCCACCATTTGCTGGATTGCAGTGTTGAAGGCGAAGAGTGGTTCATGCACGTCTATCCGGACATCAAAGCGGCGGAGCAGTTCGGTAGCCTCCCGGTTCATGCGCGGCCAGTCTAGAAAGCCAAAACGCCGGTACGGACGGCCGAGAAAAATGTTCTCGGCAACCGATCGGTAGGGAATGAGATTTATCTCCTGATATATCGTGGAAATACCGCCGCGCTGGGCGGCTTCTGGTGAGGCAAACTCGATGCGTCTGCCTTCGAAAGTGATGTCCCCAGCATCCTTGCGGTAGGCGCCAGTCAAGATCTTGATCAATGTCGACTTGCCGGCACCATTCTGCCCAACAAGTGCATGCACCTCGCCCGGGTCGATGTCGAGGCTCGCCCCCGACAGGGCGGGTACACCCGAAAACCGCTTGTTCATGCCCTCCATTCGAAGAAGCGGCAACGGACCGTCCATCGAGAATCCCCGTAAAAGAGCCGGAGCCAGCGCCTCGCTGGCTCCGGTCATGTGATGGATGATAACTAATTAGAACGCGCTGTCGACGTTTTCCTTGGCGTTGGTCGCGTCGAAGAACCTGTCCTCATTCTTGATGAAGGTGGGAAGGGTTTCTCCAGCAGCATATCGCGCCATGATGGCGAAGGCGCCGGGCCCAAACCGCGGATTACATTCGCAGGTAGCGCCCATCTTGCCGGCGATGATGGCCTCAAGAGCTGCCTTCTCGCCGTCAACGCCAACCACCATCACGTCCTTACCCGGCACTTTACCTGCGGCCTCGATAGCCGAAATGGCGCCCAGTGCCATTTCGTCACTATGGGCGTAAACTGCCGTGGCATCAGGGTGGGCTTGATATAGCGTCTCCATTACCTGGCGGCCCTTGTCGCGGGCAAAGTCTCCAGACTGGCTGGCAAGTATCACCATTCCAGGATGGTCCTTCATGAAGGTGTCGAAACCTTTCCGTCTGTCATTGGCCGGGGAGGATCCGACAGTTCCCTCGATCTCGATGATCTTTGCGTTACCGCCCATGGCCTTGACCAGCCATTCCGCGACGCGCTTTCCTTCGTCAACAAAATCCGAGCCGGTGAAGGTGACATAGTCTTCGCCCGGTTTTGCCAAGGTATGATCAACGTCACGGTCAACGAGGATCACTGGAATTCCCGCATTTTTGGCATTCATGATTGCAGGGATGAGTGGTTTTTCCTCGCGCGGCGGCAGGAAGATGAGATCGACGCCCTGCGCGATCATACTATTGACGTCCGCGACCTGCTTGGCGGCAGAGCCGGCTGCATCGGTGTAGACCAGTTGATAACCAAGCTTCTTAGCTTCGCTCTGCATGCTCTCGGTTTGCGCAAGGCGCCAGGGATTGTTGCTTTCCGTTTGTGCAAAACCGACCTTGTATGAAGCCTTTTTCGCGAGTGGCGGTAGCTGTGCCCAAGCGGGTCGCATCCTAGTGACTAGTGCTAGGCCAACCGTTGCCGTCAAGAGCGAGCGACGGGAGATGGATTTCAACATTTTAGTCTCCTTTGTTGTCGTTTGCATTCCTCAGTCTGGTCTCTTCTGTGCCGGCTAGATTGTCGATCAGCCGGACATGCCGCCGTAGTAGCGTAGTGCGTTTTGGTTTTTCCGCGCCTGAGCATATTTGACATGTTTTGCACAGTCATGCAATGATTTGGAACTCGCCTTTGAGGTGTCGCCAAATGATTTCTTCTGATGCGTTGCTCCGCCTGGCGCAGTTCGATACCCCGACCATCTGCAACGCTCTCGAACTCGTGGATACCCACACTCGGACGAAGGGCTTCAACCGCCTGCCGCTTATCGCGCCCTTCACCGACAGGGGGCCAGTAATCGGTTATGCTCGAACAGCGATCATACGCTCAAGCACCCCCCACCCCGAAGGTCGAGCCGAGCAAATGCGCTTGCGGTTTGGCTACTACGAGTATGTCGAGAACGGGCCGCGGCCGAGTATTGCCGTCATCCAAGACGCCGATGAGACCGAGCGCAATCTGGGCGCTTTCTGGGGCGAGGTACAAACACATCTACATCAGGCTCTGGGATGTTCTGGTGTCATTACCGACGGAGCCGTGCGCGACATTCCCCAAATGGCTGAAGGATTTTTTGTCCTGGCAGGATCGATCATGCCGTCGCATGTCTTTGCCGACATCGTAGACTATGACTGTCCAGTGACGGTGGCTGGTCTCCAGGTTGCGCCGGGTGACATCATCCACGCGGATTGCCATGGGGCCGTCGTCATTCCCAGAGCGGCGGTCGGCTTCATCGCCGATGCATCGGCGCTTTTGGTTCGGCGCGAAAGCGTCATTCTTGATGCATGTAAGCGCCCGGGGTTTTCAACTGCTGATATCCGCGCCGCTTTCAAGCAGATGGAAGACATCAGCTAATCCCGCCTTTTCAGGCGTCAGCTGAATCTGACTTCAGGCTCTGCAATGCATTCGACAGTGCGCCCTGGAATACCCCGATATCGGTCCCGTAGCAGAGACAGCGGAAGCCCTTGGCGCGCCACTCCCGGGCCATCGCTACGTTGGTGGCAAGATACCCCGGCGCTTTCTGGTATTTTTTGCAGGCTACAACCAGTTCGTCTACTGCTGCATGGAATTCGGGTCGGCTGAATTCCGCGGTGATTCCCATGGTGTTAGTAAGATCGTAGTGCCCCATCCAACCGACATCAATGCCGGGAACTGAAAGT
>Ga0194035_1000717_pt1 | contig 18498 bp, 19 predicted proteins | sample JunL2320m_MetaG_FD_148680 | JGI IMG/M metagenome (GOLD analysis project Ga0194035, IMG submission 148680) | Anoxic zone freshwater microbial communities from boreal shield lake in IISD Experimental Lakes Area, Ontario, Canada - Jun2016-L239-20m | ecosystem: Environmental > Aquatic > Freshwater >...
CACCGTCCTGGCGGCCACGATTGCCAATGGCACCGGCACCGGCACGATCGTCAACGACGATACCGTACTCACCGGCTCCTACAACTATGCCGAAGTGCTCCAGAAATCACTCCTCTTTTACGATGCGCAGCGTTCCGGCGATCTGCCTACAGCGTTTCCGCTCAATTGGAGGGGCGATTCCGCGCTCGCCGATGGATCGGATGTTGGACTGGATCTGTCCGGTGGCTACTACGATGCCGGCGATCATGTGAAGTTTGGATTGCCGATGACCTCTTCGATGACGATGCTCGGCTGGGGCGTGGTGCAATACCGCGATGCCTATGCGGCCAGCGGCCTCTTGCCACAGATGCTCGAATCACTGAAGTGGGGCACCGACTGGATTATCAAGGCCCATCCGTCGGCCAACGTGTTCTACGCGCAGGTCGGCAACGGCAGCGCCGATCACGCGTTCTGGGGCGCGCCGGAGGTAATGACGATGGCCCGGCCCTCCTACCGGATTGATGCTCAGCATCCCGGTTCTGATGTGGCGGGAGAAGCAGCTGCAGCCCTGGCCGCGGCTTCGATCGTGTTTCGTCCAACCGATAGTGTGTATGCGGATCTTTTGCTCAAACATGCCCGCGAGCTCTACACGTTTGCCGACACGTATCGGGGCAAGTATTCCGACAGCATCCCCGATGCCGCCTCGTTTTACAATTCATTCAGCGGCGTCTCCGACGAACTGGCGTGGGGGGCGATCTGGCTCCACAAGGCGACAGGCGAGCAAGCCTATCTCACCAAGGCACAGGCGATCTACGACACGAGCCTCAGCGGCAAGCAGTTGCAGTGGACGCAGTCTTGGGACGACAAGACCTACGGCACGGCTGTGTTGCTGGCCAAGGCAACCGGCGGGCAACTCTACAAGGCAGACGCCGAAAGGTGGCTCGACTACTGGACGGTCGGAAACTCCAGCGGACGGATCAAGTACACCGCCGGCGGGCTGGCCTTTCTCGACACATGGGGGTCGCTGCGGTATTCCGCCAACACATCTTTTATTGCACTGATCTATAGCGACACGGTAGCCGATTACGGTGGCCGCTATCACGATTTTGCGGTGAAGCAGATCAACTACATGCTCGGGGACAATCCGACCAACCGCAGCTATGTCGTGGGGTTCGGGAACAATCCGCCGTTGAACCCGCACCACCGTGGTGCCAGCGGGGTGTACGACGGCAACGTGAATGCACCTGGCAACAACCGTCACATTCTGTACGGCGCGCTCGTTGGCGGCCCGCAATCGGCCAGCGACGTCGATTACGTCGATCTGCGAAGTAACTACATCTGCAACGAGGTGGCCCTCGACTACAACGCCGGCTTCCAAGGTGCGATCGCCAGACTCTACACGGAGTATGGCGGCAAGGCTGTGGCTACGATGCCTCCCGCTGAAATTCCCACCAATGAGTTTTTCGTACAGGCTGCTATCAACACAGCCGGCAGCGGCTTTACTGAAATTCGCGCACTGCTCAACAATCAGTCGGCGTGGCCGGCCCGGATGTCTTCGAATCTTTCGTTCCGCTATTTCGTTGACCTTTCAGAGGTGACTGCGGCGGGCTATACCGCCAGCGACGTGGTGGTGACTTCTAATTACACGCAGGGGGCCACGGTCAGCGGGCTTGGGGCGTGGGATGCGGCCAAGGGAATCTATGCGGTCACCATCGACTTCACCGGCACGGCCATTGGGCCCGGCACGGGCAGTTCATTCTGGAAGGAAGCGCAGTTTCGAGTGGGGATCAAAAGCGGCCTGCCTGCATCGGCATGGAGCGCGCTCAACGACTGGTCGTATCAAGGGATTGGAACCGATCGAAGTGCTCCTTCAAAAACGGCTTTTATGCCCGTCTACGAAGGAGGGAAGCTTCTGTTTGGACAGGTGCCAACCGGCTCGCTGACGCCAGCCTTGCCGGTCGCTCCAGCCTTGCCCGTGACGCCAGCCTTGCCCGTCGCGCCCGTGAGCAGTGCCACAGTGTCGTTTGTGCAGACGAGTCAATGGTCGACTGGATTCAATGCCGATATGACGATCAAGAACACCGGCACCACGGCCATCAGCGGCTGGACGCTGGAATTCGACATGAAGGCAAACATTGTCAACCTCTGGAATGCCGTGATCGTGAGCCACGTGGGCGACCACTACGTGATTCAAAACGCTGCCTCAAATGGCACGATCGCAGCAGGCGCAGAGATCTCCTTCGGCTTCCAAGCCGAAGGCCTTGCAGGCGAACTGCCGACGAACAAAAAGCTTAATGGCAAGTTTGTGTGAGGAGAAGGATCAGGCTTTTTTCGGGCTCGATACGCTCGAATAGATGGCAGGATTCATCGTGGGGTCGTTGTACATCTTCATCTGCCGAAAAACTCGCAGCGGTCGCTGACCTGTAAATATCTCTGCTAGCAATCGATCCAGCGATTCCATGAGGTTGGCTCGCTGCATGTCCAGAACCACCATCTTTGATGCCGCTTTTTCTCGATGCTCAGCCGAAGCGTCTGCCCGTTCGATTTGCTCCCGCATGTGGAAGCGTCGCAGTTCTAGGATAGACAATCGATCGATTGCCGCACCGGGGGTTTCCGTGGCACTCAGAGCACCGACGGCGGCGACAATGCCCCGCCGGCCAAGTTCCTCGATCAGCCAGTCGTCTGTCTTTTCAATGGAATCATTGCGAGACTGGTTGTATTGATCGATGGCCCGCTTCACCTGCGCGATCTTGGCGTCGGTGACGTCCGGTGATCTGGCGATGTCTTCCTCGTGCCAGAGGAGGAAGTTAAAGCGGTGCAAATCGCCGATTTTCCCGGCCAACCCAGGTTCGTTGTGAGACGGTATCACCTCGTGCCAGCGGGCTACGAACATTTCAAGCATGCTGTCGATGGCAGTGGCGGTCAAAGGAGGCGTGGAAACAGTGGTCATGAACTGGAGTCCTTGTCTGTGGTGCAGAGGCCTGACAAGACTCTGCCAAAGGGTGGATCGGCGATGGATAGTGAACGGTTTTGCACGAGAGTTTGACGTATCATTCGTGAATCGTGCTCATCGAGCCTTGCGGATGACAAGGCAGAGGTTCGCACCCCCAAAGCCAAATGAGTTGCTGGCAGTGATATCAACGCGACGCTGGCGAGCGGTGTGCGGCACGTGGTCGAGAGGGCACTTTTCGTCGGCGTTGTCGAGGTTTACTGTCGGCGGAACTGCTTGGCGGCAGATGGCGGCCAAGCAGGCAACCGCCTCGAAGGCTGCCGCGCCACTGACGAGGTGTCCGGATATGCTTTTCGTAGAACTCACCGGCACGTGATCGGCAGCATTCCCCAGCGCCAGTCGAATGGCTCCGGCTTCGGCCACGTCGCCCACGGGAGTACCTGCAGCATGGGCGTTGATGTAGTCGAGCGAATCGGGGGTGACGGCCGCATCTGCCAGAGCCAGCGAGATGGCGCGAGCAGCATGTGTTGGATCCGTGCTTGGAATCACCATGTGAAATGCATCGCTCGACATCCCAACGCCTGCCACCTCGCCATACACTCTCGCCCCACGCTGCTGAGCATGCGAACGGTTTTCCAGTACGAGAAATGCGCCCCCTTCCCCCATAACAAAGCCATCGCGATCACGGTCGAACGGACGCGAGGCCTTGGCGGGGTCGTCTTTTCTACGAGAGAGCGCCCGGAGGTTATAGAAGGCGGCAATGCCGCTGGGGCTGAGCATATCGCAACCGCCCACGACACACGCATCCACCCAGCCGGATTGCAGCCATTGCCGTCCGATCGCGATGGCAAATCCGCTGGAAGCACACGCGGCCGCCACGGTGACTGCCGGTCCGTCGATGCCCAGAATGCCTGCAATGCGATGCACCAACGACGCGTCGCGGTGTGGTTCGTACACCAGCCTGCCGCCCACCAGAAAATCATTTTCCCAAGCCTTCAACTGTTCCGCACCGAGTCCCATCACCAACCCGATTCGGAGGCCGCGGAGATCGGCGGGCATGCCAGCATCGTCCAATGCACTGGCAATGGGACTCATGAAGATCTGTCCCAGCCGATCCATTCTGGCAAACGCAGCGGGGTCGGCCGCAAGGCGAGCGGTGGCGGGTGATGGAATATCGTCGACCGGTGCTGCAAATTGCTGGCGGTCGCGTGCCAATGGGCCGAGGTCGACAGATCTCACGCCCGACCTACCTGCCAGCAGGCTGTCTGTGATCGCGTCGAACGAGTTGCCCAGAGACGACACCACTCCGATGCCTGTGATCAGAACGGGATCGGAGTCACGGCGATTCAGCTTGTCCGATGGATTCATCACTTCTCTCCATCTGCTGCGCAATCGTGGCTGATGCGCACGTGGGCGCCCCACGGGCAAACGTGCAACCAGTCGGCTCGAACGTCGCCTTGATTGCATGCCGCGAGGGCGTGAGCCAGTTCGGCAAGTGTGCCGGTTGCCTGAGGCGTTGTGCGAGCGTCTGAATTACTCGCGAGTCGCGTGCCGGGAAGCGTGATCGTGAGCCGGGCTGCGCCTCTCTGGGTTGGCATAAGACAGATCGCCACACCGCGGCACATCGCGTCGGGGGGGGCGATTCCCTGTGCGTCCAGAGTTGGTTCGTTCTTCCATTCCGTAAAGACGAGCCAGAGCCCAGGTATGTTGGAGTGATCAAGAAGCGAGAGCGATGTGATAAACCCTTCTGCCATTGCCTCAGGCCCGCCGCCGATACCGATATTTGGCCCGTGCATCGACAGTCCTACGCTCACGGCGCTGGCCAACGCGTGGAGTGAGCACTGCGGCACAATATGAGGCGACACCGTCGCCGGGCCTTCCGCTTGGAGTTGCATAAGCGTGCGAGCGCTCGCCATCCGTCCCGGCAGACAGGGCGAGCCAACGACGCCAAAAGCTTCAAACGAAGGCCGCGGATCAGGAAAACGGGCGATCGCCTCAAGCACCGCCCGCATGCCGACAACCGTATGTTCGTCGGAGTGTCGCAAAAATCGCCCCGGTAACGACGGCGCGCCGACCGGAAATGGCGCCTCTCGCAAGGCTGGGATCTCCGAGAGCGGTGATTCAACGGTGGCAGAACTCGCGACCCAATAGGCTAAACCGTCATTACACGATGGTTCTCGTGGCTCTAGTATCACGCTACACATGTCCGCAGTTTCGCTCTCCGCAGGCATGTCTTTTGCCGGGGGTTCTTCGTCGATCTCTTTTCACCCATCGACATCGGGTATCGATCAGGCGGCTTGTCGGATCGCCTTGGCATCGATTTTAGCTTGGAGCATGTCGAGCATGGTGCCAACCGTGTTGATTCCGTCGAGGAGTGCGGTTTCGATTTGAATCTCGAATCGACTCTCAATATGAATAATAAGTCCGGCCATATCGATCGAATCGAGGTTGAGTCCCTCGCGAAGCGATGTTGAGTCGTCGAAGATCGGGTAGGATTCACCGGTCTCCTTCTTGAGTAGTTCGAGCACGATGGCGGAAAGTTCCGTACGTTTCATAGCGGGCAAGACTCCTGGAAAACGTGAAAGTATGTCGGTGGTGCCAAAAGGCTGCCGGCGAGCGGGCGAAGGATAGCGAATGACCGTCCATGAGCGAAGAGCAGATCGGGCGGCTTTTTTGGCTCTTTGTGGGCTGGGTGGCTCGCGGGCACTGGGGTTCATAACGGCCACCTACACGCTCCTTCTGGTCTTCGCGACCCATTACCCAAAGCCGGAGCATTTTCTCGGTACGCACGCGTTCTCCGACAAGGTGCTTCATTTCGCGGCCTACTTCCTGCTGGCGTCCCTGGCTGCGGCAACGCTGGCCGAGTGCCGTCGATGGGGGGGCCGCGGCGTGCTTGCACTGGCGTGGAGCTTGGCAGCCTTTGCGGCTATCGACGAAATAACTCAGCCACTTTTTGGACGCAGCGCGGAAGGACTCGACTGGGTCTTTGACTGCATGGGTATCGCAGTCGGCATCCTGGCAGTGGCAGTGCGACTCTGGCGGCGGCCGCCCCATCAGTAGTTTGGGGTCGGTGCTCGAAAGTCTTCCAGCTTGACAGAACGAAACCAATCGATCGTGCGCACGAGCCCGTCTCGTAGAGGAACCTTTGGCTCCCAACCGAGTGCACGCTTTGCAAGCGAAATATCGGGGCGACGTCGTTCCGGATCGTCGACCGGGAGCGGTTTCTCAATTAACTTCGACGGCGATCCCGTGAGATCGATTGTGAGTTCTGCTAATTGCCTGATTGTGAATTCGCCTGGGTTGCCGAGGTTCACTGGCCCAATAAAGTCGTCGGACCCGTTCATCATGCGAATGATGCCGTCCACGAGATCGTCGCGATAGCAGAAACTGCGGGTCTGCTTTCCGCTCCCAAAGATTGTGATCGGATCGCCTGAGAGCGCCTGACGGATAAAATTGCTGACAACGCGGCCGTCAAATGGATGCATGCGCGGGCCATAGGTGTTGAAGATGCGCACAATTCGAATATTCACACCGTTGGCGCGGTGGTAGTCCATGAAGAGTGTTTCGGCAGCCCGCTTCCCCTCGTCGTAGCAGGCCCGCGGTCCAATCGGGTTGACCGCACCGCGGTAGGTTTCGGGCTGCGGGTGCACCTCCGGATCTCCGTAGACCTCGCTCGTCGAGGCCTGAAGCACCTTCGCACGGCAACGTTTTGCCATGCCCAGAACGTTGATGGCCCCCATCACCGATGTCTTCATTGTCTTGATGGGGTTGTATTGGTAGTGGCCGGGAGCAGCCGGACAGGCAAGATTATAAATCTCATCCACTTCCAGCCAGAGCGGTTGGATGACGTCGTGCCGCAGCAGTTCGAAATTACCGCAGCCAAGCAGGTGGGCAACGTTTGTTTTCTGGCTGGTGAAAAAGTTGTCGATGCAGATCACATCGTGCCCCATCTCGACGAGTCGTTCGCAGAGATGGCTGCCGAGAAATCCGGCACCACCGGTCACAAGAATGCGATTGATTGAGGCCATCAAATTTCCAAACCGTTGGTGTGGTGGGGATCAAGCAAGCAGCGCCCCGGAAGCACTTGAGCCAAAAAGACCATGCGGTAGAGCACCGCCAGATCGACCTGCCATCCATCGTATCGTAGCATATGGGGAGTATCTACGGCCGAATCCAGTGCTCGCTGGGTTCCTTGATCGCATCCATCACACGTGAGGTTTTCTCCATGCCAGCATTCAATCGTCGCGAGATCATTCAGGCAGTCGCTGCTGCCGGAGTGGTTGCCGCGACCCAGCAGGGCACAGTGGCCCGCGCGCAGACGGCGGCGGTTGTCGGGCAGGAGGCCGGCCGAATCCACCAGTCGGTTGTGTATTGGTGCTTTCACGCGGCGGGCGATCGGTGGGACATTGAAAAGATGTGTAGGGTCGCCAAGCAACTCGGCTGCCAGTCGATTGAACTGGCACCCCCTGAAACGTGGCCAACGATTCAAAAGCACGGTCTCACGTCGGCCATTGCGCCCAACGGCGTGCCCGGCGCAGCGTTTATGACGGGCTTCAACAACCCTCGCTACCACGGCATGGTGATCGACGCCACCACAAAGATGATCGATGCCTGCGCGGAGGCTGGCTTTCATTCTGTGATCGCATTCACTGGTTACAAATGGCGCGATGCGAGCGATCCCACCAGCGGCGAAATATCGCCGGAGGAGGGTGCTGACAACTGCGTGAAAGGCTTCCGGCAGATCATGACTCATGCCGAAAAGAAAAATATCACCGTCTGTCTCGAACATCTCAACTCTCGCGATGCCAGCGATCCGATGAAGGGACACCCGGGCTACCAGGGGGATGATGTCGACTATGTGGCCGGCATCATTCGTCGCGTCGGTTCTGAGCGACTCAAGATGCTTTTTGACATCTACCACGTGCAGGTCATGAACGGCGATGTGATCCGACGGATTGAAGAATGCAAGGACGTGATTGGCCACGTGCACACTGCCGGCAATCCAGGCCGCGGCGAACTCGATGATACGCAAGAAATCAACTACCCCCCGATCATGCGAAAGCTCCTCGACATCGGCTACAAGGGCTTTGTGGGGCAAGAATTTATCCCCACTGGCGACCCGCTGGCAGGCCTCCAACAGGCCGTGCGAGTGTGTGATGTCCTGCCCACGTAGCGAGCCGCAGTCGCGGTACGCTACCAGCCGTTAGCGACTTCCCAGTCGCCGCTTGTGATCCAGTTCCAGATAGCGGTCGGTCATGCCGGCGATGTAGTCGGCCACGCTGCGAGGCACACCGAACTGGTTGGCTCGACTGCGAAATCCAGCCGGAAGCTCATCGGCGTGAGAGCAGTACCATTGAAAGAGTTGTGTGAGATTTTCCTGAGCGGCGGTACGCACTGCCATTACCTGTGGGCTCCGGTAGACCCGCTGAAACAGAAATTTTTCGAGCTGTTTTTTGCCCGACGAAAGAGCCGCCGTCGGGGCGACGATTCGCACGCCCCCTTTTCCATCGGTGCCATCAAACGCACTGCGCACTTTGGCAACTGAATCGATCGAGCCATCCGCGAGCTTTTGGCGGCTCTGTGCCACGAGTTCTGCCACTTGGAATTCGACTAATTCATGCAGCACGGCGCGTCGCAGTTCCACTCCGGCAAGCGGGCCGTAACGGTCTCGGGAGCGGGCTGCAGCATCGGCCACCAGAGGCAGTTCGCAGAGTTCTTCGAGCGTCAGAAGCCCTAATTCGATTGCATCGTCGGCGTCGTGGGTGTCGTAGGCGATCGAATCGGCGGCGTCGACAACCTGCGTTTCTAAGAGTGGCGCCGGTGCCGTGTTGTCGCGTTTACGAGTGGCCTGGGCTTCGAGCACCTCGCGGGAGAGGTTCAGCCCTGGAAAGTGTGGATAGCGAGTTTCCAAGAGCTCCATGATGCGCATCGCCTGCGCGTTGTGGTTAAAGCCGCCCTCGCCTCGAAGCAACAGATCCAGCGTATCTTCACCGGCATGGCCCAGTGGTGGATGGCCGATGTCGTGGGCCAAAGCGAGCGACTCGACCAAGTCTTCGTTGAGCAACAGCGCCCGAGCCAGCGTACGGGCGATGCTCGTCACTTCCAGCGTGTGCGTGAGGCGACTGCGGTGGTAATCGCCGTGGTAGCCGGTAAACACCTGCGTCTTGTGCGCCAGTCGGCGGAAGGCTGCGGAATGAATGATTCGATCCCGGTCTCGCTGATAAGGGCTGCGGAAAGGGTGCGGGGCTTCCTCGTGGACTCTCCCCCCAGACTCGGCCGCATGCATGGCCCAAGGAGCCAGCGTGAGGGATTCTCGCGTCTGCCAATCTGTGGGCATCATGGTCGCAACTGCTCCCAAAGGCTGTCCAGCGATTGTGGCAACACTCGCACGCCAGCGGTTGTAGGCATAAAGTTCACGTCGCCACTCCAGCGAGGCACGAGATGCCAGTGAAGGTGGCCTGGCAGCCCAGCCCCTGCAACGGCTCCGAGATTGAGGCCGATGTTAAAACCCTGTGCTTGCATAGAGCGTTCGATCGCCTCACACCACCGACTGAGGCACTGCTGCAAATCAAGCAAGGTGGCATCTGAAAGCGTTGTCAGGGAGGCACGGTGATCCAGCGGAGCCACAAGCAGGTGGCCGTTGGAATAGGGAAAGCGATTGATCACAACCACGCTGTGCGATGTGCGTTCAAGCACGCCAATCGCCCGATCTTCGGATGGCTCGGCGGCCACGGCCCGGCAGACAAAGCATTCGCGGTCGGAGCCGTGCCGCCAGCGAGCAGCGTCGATTGCTGGCGGGACCGTGCCGGTGTCACGGCCTTGCACATAGCCCAAACGCCACGGTGCCCAGAGGGTTTCGATGTTCATGCGGTTCATCCGGAAAATGGTACACGAAAACCGGCAGGAGTCGTTGAGTCGCGGAATGTGTTGGAAAATGGATTCCCCCTGATGCGGCCAATGAATCGAACGAAACGTGCCAGACGCAAGCCGGCATTGACATCCCACGGCCGTCCACGGCAAATGACCATCTGGCTCGGTTTGGTTCCCAAAGGCACGAGGATCACGCGTGGAATTTAAGGTTGCGATTGAAATCTTCTCCGGCCCTATGGACTTGCTACTCCACCTCGTGAAGCGCCACGAAGTGGATGTGACCGAGGTGCCAATCGCGAAGATTGCCGGTGAGTTTGTGGCGTATCTGGACGTGATCGAAGAACTGGCAATCGATCAGGTTGGGGAGTTTGTCGAACTGGCCAGCGTGCTTTTGGAAATCAAGGCCCGGGCGCTGGTGCCGCGGCCTGAGGAGACAGAGGAACCGGTCGATCTCGTTCGCGAGGACCTCGTGAAGCGGTTGCTCGAATACAAGCAATATCGAGACGCTGCGGTGCTCCTAGAAGATCGGGCTCGCCAGTGGGAATTGCGTTTTCCCCGCACGCCAACCGACGAGTCTATCAAGCGAAGCGGACCAAGTGAGGTAACGATTGGCGAAGTGCATGTTTGGGATCTGGTCGGCGCGATGTCTCGCGTGTTGCGCAAGCGAGAGAAACGGCGGCCGCGGCAGATTGTGCAAGACGACACGCCGATCGACGTTTACATTGATCGGCTCGAAAGGCTCGTGCGGGAGCAGGGGAGGGTCGCTTTCTCAGGGTTATTCGAGGAAGATATGCCACGGATAAAACTTGTGGGTATCTTTCTGGCCGTGCTGGAACTGGTACGACGTGGCAAACTATCCACGACGCAGGAGCAGTTGTTTGATGAGATCTGGCTGGAGTTGCCTGCGATCGCGATCTCCCCACCGCCCGTTTCCCGAGAGGCCGAATGATCGACAATGCACCGCTTCGCAGCCTCGTCCACAAGGGGCTTACGATCGAGGGCTATTCGCGAGCCGCCGTCCAAAGCTACTGGCGGATTCCAGAATTGAAGCTCGGCTTTGATCTGGGCGGGCAGCCGTGGAACTTCATGGCCACGAGCACGTGGTTTATCACGCACACGCACCTCGACCACATCGCGGCGCTGCCTGTGTATGTTGCAAGACGCCGCATGATGAAGATGGAGCCGCCCACGATCTACCTGCCGGAGACGGCCATCGAGCCAATCGAAAGGCTCTTGAAGGCAGTCTCGCGGCTCGACCGCGGCCGACTGCCCTGCACGCTGTTGCCCGTGAAGCCCGGCGACGAGATTGAGCTCTCGCGTGAGCATATCGTCACCGTCTCACAGACATGCCACACGCTGCCAAGCGTTGGCTATGTGGTCTGGGATCGCCGACGCAAATTAAAGCAAGAGTTTCAAGGCTTGCCTGGCGACAGAATCCGCGACTTGCGACTCTCGGGGACCGATGTCACTCACGAAGTGCGCACGCCGCTAGTGGCGTACCTCGGCGATAGTTCGCCGGAAGGCCTCGACGCCTGCCCGGCGATGTTTGAAGCGATGATTCTGATTACCGAGTTAACATTTGTGGCCCACAGCCATCGCAAAGAAAAAATCCACAAGTTTGGGCACATGCACTTGGACGATCTGCTTGCCCGCCGCGAGCGGTTTCACAACGAGGTTGTGATCGCCACGCACTTCTCATCGCGGTACACCGACGACCGTATCCGGCGGGTCATTACCAAACGGCTTCCCGACATGCTCGATGGACGGCTGCATATCTGGTTGTGAGAAGGCGCGAGCGAAGACATGGTATTGCCGCCGCACTCCGCGTATATCCACGTGCCATTCTGCCGCCACCGCTGCGGCTACTGCGATTTTTCGCTCGTTGCCGGCCGCGACGACCTGATCGATCGCTACTTTCAAGCACTCGCACGAGAACTCTCGCGGGTCGGGCATCGACTCATGCTGGACACGCTTTATTTCGGCGGAGGCACCCCGTCGCATCTGGGGCCCGATGGCATCCGACAGCTTTTTGCAATCCTCGCCAACGCGATGGTAACAAACGCGGGCGCCGAGGTATCGCTTGAAGCCAATCCCCTCGACGTCACGATCGACTTCGTGGCGGCAGCACGCGACTGCGGCGTGAATCGAGTCAGCCTCGGCGGGCAGTCTCTCGATGCAGCCACGCTCGCATCGCTGGATCGGGATCATTTGCCGGACGACGTGCGGAGGGCCGTGGACCGATTGTTATCCGCAGCGTGTACCGTCAGCGTTGATCTCATGATCGCTGCACCGGGCCAATCGCTGGCTGCTGTGGAGCGGGATCTGGAGGCCGTGACGTCGCTCGGAGTACAGCACGTTTCGGTCTACTGCCTCACGTGGGAAAAGGGGACCAACTTCGACAGCCTGCGGCAGAAGGGAATGTTGCATCGGGCCGAGGATTCGCTGGAATGCGACATGTTTGAAGCCACAATCGACCGACTCGAGGCAGCCGGTTTCGAACACTACGAAGTTTCAAACTTTGCTCGGGCAGGCTTTCGCTGCCGCCACAACGAGGCCTACTGGGATTGTCGGCCGTGGGAGGCATTCGGTCCTGGGGCGGCCCGGTTTGATGGCCGCACGCGCATCACCAATCATCGCAGCACGCAGGCGTGGATGACTCGCGTGCTCTCAGGCGAGGATTTCACCGGCGACTGCGATGCAATGACACAGGAGCAGGCAGCGCGTGAGCGAGTGGTGGTGGGGTTGCGTCGTCGCGACGGCGTTGACCGCGAGGCTTTCGAGCAATCCAGCGGCTTTTCACTCGATGCCATTGCCGGAGGCGCAGTGCGCAGATGGGTCGCCGGCGGACTGGCCCAAGACAACGGCCAACGCGTGCAACTCACCCGCAAGGGATTGCTCGTGTCAGACGCACTCTGGGCTGCTATTCTCAACCCGGAAGCTGAAAAGGAAGCCTGAACAGGAATCCTTGTGCTCCTGCTACGATTTCTCGATCGCGGCGGTGAGATCGAGGATCGCCTTCTTGCCGTCCGCGAAATACATGAGCGTGTTGTCGGCGGCAAAGAGAGGATTCGGGATGCCAGCAAAGCCCGGAGAGAGCGATCGCTTCACGACAACAACCGTGCGGGCTTTATCGACATCCAGGATCGGCATGCCAGCAATCGGGCTCTTGGGGTCGGTGCGGGCTGCGGGATTCACAACGTCGTTGGCGCCGACCACAATCGCCACGTCGGTTTCCGGAAATGTGGGGTTGATGTCGTCCATCTCGCGGAGCTTTTCATAGGGAATGTCTGCCTCAGCCAGCAAAACGTTCATGTGACCGGGCATCCGTCCGGCCACCGGATGGATAGCGTATTCAACCGTTGTGCCTCGCTTCTCGAGGGCGTTGGCCAGTTCCCGCACGGCGTGCTGTGCCTGGGCGACAGCGAGTCCATAGCCAGGCACGATCACAACTCGGGAAGCCCCTTCCAGCACCATGGCGATCTCCTCCGCCCCGGCACTCTTGATCTTCCCTGCATAAACGGAATCATCGGAGATCGTGGATGTGGATGTTCCGAGTCCGCCGAAGAGCACCCCCACCAGCGAACGGTTCATCGCTTTGCACATGATCGCCGTCAGAATCAGCCCCGAAGCCCCCACGAGCGAACCTGCAATCACGAGCACCGAGTTATCGATCACAAACCCAGCGGCGGCTGCAGCCAGCCCGGAATAGCTATTGAGCAGACAGATCACAACGGGCATGTCGGCGCCACCGATCGGCAGCGTGAGCGTGCAACCAAGCGCGCTGCCGACGATCACAAGCAGCCAGTAGAGAATGGTCCAACTGGGGTGGGCGCAGACGGCCCAGATCAAGAGCAGGGTTGTGATTGCCAGAGCCAGATTGATCTTGTGGCGAATGGGATCGGTCCATGCCTTTTTAAATTGCGGCAGTTCTTCGAGCTTTGCAAAGGCCACGAGGCTGCCCCAGAACGTAACGGCACCGATGAGGCCGGTACACGCAGTGGCAATCGCGAACTGCGTCCACGGCACCAACTGGGTGACTGCATTGGCCATCACTCCCGCATCGGACGAGGAGGCGTTGGCCGTCATGTTCCACAGTTCAGCGCCGCCTACGAGCATTGATGCCGCGCCGCCAAAGCCGTTGAGCAAGGCCACCATCTGCGGCATTCCTGTCATCGGATATTTGATGGCCATCACAGCGCCTATGCCGCCGCCAATCAGGCCCGCAATGCCCAGCATCACAAGCGGCCATGCACCGTGGGCTGCGAGGCTCTGCACCACCGGCTTCTCAAAGCAGGCTGCAAGAATGGCAATCGCCATGCCAGCGGCGCCTAAGTAATTACCCCGCACAGCTGTGCGGGGACCAGTCATGAGCTTGAAGGCCATGATGAACAGCATCGAGGCTGTCAGGTAGGCGAGATTGATCCAGGCTTGGGTCGACATAAAAGACTCTTTTCGGTGTGCTTACTTCTTTTTTGGGCTGAACATTTCAAGCATGCGATGCGTGACGACAAAACCGCCGACGACGTTGATCATGGCGAGAACGACGGCCAGCAATCCCAGCAGCGTTCCAAAACCGCTGGAGAGGGCGCCGGCTACAACCAGCGCTCCCACGACGGTGATGCCAGAAATTGCGTTGGAGCCGCTGGTAAGCGGGGTGTGGAGTCGCTGTGGCACTTTGGTAATCACTTCAAAACCGACCCACATCGCCAGCAAGAAAACAGTGAGCAGGCGAAGAAACTGCGAGGCCGGATCTTCACCGGCCGCAGCGGTAGCGGCGAAGAGCGTGGAGTGCGAGGCACACAGTGGCAGGAGCAGGGCGTTGGACAGAAGCATGGGAGTGTTCCAGCGAGGGAAAATAAATTCCGAAAATAGTAAAAACGAAATAAAAAATCACGCGTGGGGCGAAGGCGTTTCGTGCGGAGGAGGGGTTTCCTTCGCACACAGGGCGTTGAGCGGGGGTAGGCCAGCCCGCTCTCGTACCTTGGGATGCACGACCGTGCCGCCCCTGGCCACAAGAGTCTCGCAGCAGATCTCGTCGTCCAGCACAACCTCCGGCAAGCCGAGCTTGGCAAGATGCAGGAGAAACGTCGAAATATTCCTCGCATACAACTGGCTCGTGTGAAACGGCACCTCTGCGGGCAGGTTGGTGGGGCCTACAATCGTCACTCCGTCGGTGGTGGTGGTGTGTCCCGGCACGGTGGCTTCGCAGTTTCCGCCTCGCTCGGCGGCGAGATCGACGATCACGCTGCCGGGCCGCATCTTCGACACCATCTCACGGGTGACCAAGATGGGTGCCTTCTGGCCTGGAATGACGGCGGTGGAAACGACCACATCGCTTTCGGCGATGACGCGGCCGAGGAGTTCCCGCTGTGTGGCATAAAATTCCTCGCCCATGGCTTTCGCGTAGCCACCGGCGGTTTCACTCGCACCGGTTTCCAGTGGCAATTCCACAAACTTTGCACCGAGGCTTTGCACCTGCTCCTTCACGGCCGGCCGCACGTCATACGCGCTAACCTGCGCGCCGAGTCGCTTGGCTGTAGCAATTGCCTGTAACCCCGCCACGCCAGCGCCCAGCACGAGCACCTTGGCCGGCTTGATCGTGCCGGCAGCCGTGGTCATCATTGGAAAAATGCGGGGCAGGGCAGTGGCGGCCAATAGCACAGCGCGATACCCGGCAATATTCGCTTGGCTCGAAAGCACGTCCATGCTTTGGGCCCTGGTGATACGAGGCACCAACTCCAAAGCAAACACCGTGGCTCCTCGGTCGGCAGCCTCTTGGCAGGCGTGTGGCAGAGCCAGTGGATCACACATGCCGATCAAGATCACACCCTGCCGTAGGCGGTCCCGGTCGGCGGCCCAGCCGTCGCCATTTGCACCGCACATGCGAACGGCCAAAACACAGTCCGCAGCAAAGACTGCCTCGCGGGAAACGATCTCGGCTCCAGCTGCCAGGTAGTCGTCGTCGGAAAACCCCGCCGCATCCCCAGCGCTGCTTTCGACGGCCACCTCAATTCCAGTCTTCTTCAGCGGTCCAACGGCCGCAGGCACCAACGCCACGCGTCGCTCGCCTGGAAATGTCTCTCGAACGACGGCAACCTTCATCGGGTGGGGCCTCATTGGGTGTTGGGGGGAGGCTCAGGATCACAAGCCGTCCGGCATTGGACTCTTGCAGCAGGAGCAGAGCCATGCGACCGGGCGGCCCAAGTGTGCTTTCAAATCAGTGGAATGGCAACAGCGCGGCGATGCCGGGGGCTGGTGTCGGGCGGGCCAATCGGTCAAAAACAGTGAAAATCCAAAGATCATTCGGGAGGGAATGGGCCTCGCTTGCCCGCATGCTGCTGCACTGGTAGTCTTCAAAGCTTCCAACTATTGGTCGCAGCGTGCAATACCGCTGCCGTTTCGGCATTCGTATTTTAGGCAATCAGGCAGCAGAACAGGCTGAAAGAGCAGGCAGATGAAGACATTCATGGCAAAGCCCGGTGAGGTGGTGCAGCAGTGGTGGCTGGTCGATGCAAGCGACAAGATTGTCGGGCGTTTGGCGAGCGATGTGGCCATGGTGCTCATGGGAAAGCATCGCCCTACATACACGCCGCATGTCGACACAGGCGACTACGTGGTCGTGATCAATGCGGAAAAAATTCAGTTCAGCGGCAAGAAGTGGCAGCAAAAGCTCTACCGATGGTACACGGGCTATCAAGGACTCCGTTCTGAAACAGCAGAGCACCGTCGGGATCGCCAGCCAGAACTTATTATTGAGGAAGCCATCCGCCGCATGCTGCCGAAGAGCCGCCTTGGTCGCGTGATGCTCGACAAACTCAAGGTGTACGCTGGCGCGGAACATCCGCATCAGGCCCAGCAACCCGAGCATCTCGAGGTCGGCATCAAGTAGTCGGCCGGCAGTGATCATTTGGATGGCTGCTCAGAAGAATCAAAACGCATTTTTATCAAACAATTTAGAGGATCACGATGGCCGTTGAGCAGAATGTAAAGTCAGTCCGTTCGGGAGAAGATGTGATTGCCACAGGCCGCCGCAAGACGGCTGTGGCTCGCGTGAGGCTCCGCGCTGGCTCCGGCACCATCAAAGTGAACGGCCGGGCACTCGATGCCTATTTCCCATCGATCAAAGATCGTGTGCTCGTTTCAGGTGCGCTGGAACACGTGGGCAAACAGTCGGCTGTCAACGTAGTGATCACGGTCAACGGCGGTGGACTCAATGGCCAGGCAGGTGCCTGCCGACTGGGGATTGCTCGAGCACTCAAGTCGTTTGACGTGGAATTGGCAGAAACGCTTCGGCACAGCGGTCTACTGACTCGCGATGGACGCATGAAAGAACGCAAGAAGTACGGCCTCCGTGGCGCTCGCCGCGGCACGCAGTTCTCGAAGCGTTAAGTTCATACGTTTCATGCTCGCCTGCATTCGGCCCTGAGATTTTCTGTCTCCGGGGGCGGTATGCCCGGTCGCAGGCATAATCCCTTAAACCGTAAAACTCGATACTTTCATGGCATTCTCTGTGATTGCTTCTGCCGAATAGCCGAAGGCATACTGGAGGGCGCATACTCAAGCCTGTGACCGATGGCTTGGTCGCGTAGGCCGTGCATCCTCGACAGTCTTCTTTCCTCTGGCAAAGGGTTTGAATCCATGAACGTGCGGCGTTCTCTGACGGTTTTTCTTGTCGTGAGTGCGGGCGTCATGCCGTTCGTCTCCCAACCCACCTTGGCTCGTGAGCCGCGACGTGCAGGTATTTCTGGAACGGTGTCGGCGGCGAGAGTGCCCGACGTGCTGGAGGCCGAAACGCAAGGACTGGTGAGCGTTCGGTATATTCCAAATGACTCGCGATCGGCACAAATCATTGTGACCAACCGCTCCAAGCGGCCCGTGACGCTGCGTCTGCCCGATGCTTTTACAGGCACGCCCGTGCTGGCACAAATGGGTGGCATGGGGATGGGCATGGGTGGTCAACAAAACCGTGCCGTTTTCGGCGCACAGCCGCAGCAGACAGCCGGCGGCGGGCTCGGCGGCCAAGGCATGAACGGGATGGGTGGCATGGGCGGCGGGGGCGGCGGCGCATTCTCGATTCCACCCCAGAAAATGCGTGTGTTTCGCGTGGCAACTGTCTGCTTGGAGCACGGGAAGCCCGAGCCTTCGAGTGGGTATCCCTACAGGTTGGCTGCGTTGGAATCGTTTTCCACTGATGCCAAGCTCGCAATTGTTATGGAGAGTTTGGGCCGGGGTGAACTTTCGCAGAAGATCGCACAGGCAGCCGCGTGGCACTTGGCCAATGGCATGTCGTGGGAAGCATTGGCCGCCGAGGCGATCGACCACGCCGGAGGGGATCCCGACGAGGCATATTTCACGCCAGATGAGCTGATGGCCGCGCACCGCGTGGTGGAATTGGCCACCCAGCAGGCCGCCCTGAGAAAAACAGGCAACACCACCGGGAACTCGTCGGCTGCACCTGTTCAATAGCATCCCTCTTCAATTGAGGGCACCCGCCTAGAGGGCATCAGACTTGCTGACTTGCTGTGGAGTGGGTGCTTGGAAATCCAAATTCGGGCCCAACGCAGGCCCAGAGATCTGAACCCGTTCAGGCTCAGCCGGACGGCGATTAAGAAATTGCTCCTTTCATCGTGCCACAGCCTTGCCAGCGCGCGCGAGGTGTGGAGAATAACGCTGTTTTCTTGGCCCGCCCCACGAGGAAT
>Ga0194035_1000719_pt1 | contig 18477 bp, 10 predicted proteins | sample JunL2320m_MetaG_FD_148680 | JGI IMG/M metagenome (GOLD analysis project Ga0194035, IMG submission 148680) | Anoxic zone freshwater microbial communities from boreal shield lake in IISD Experimental Lakes Area, Ontario, Canada - Jun2016-L239-20m | ecosystem: Environmental > Aquatic > Freshwater >...
CAGAACCGCACGAAGCGGGCTGCCTTATCGGAAGCCTCGTTATCGATCGCCCCGGACATCATCATCGGCTGGTTGGCCACCACGCCGACCGGCCGACCGTCGACCCTGGCGAATCCGGTGATCATCGACTGACCGGCCTGGGCAGCGACGTCGAGGAAGTCGCCGTCGTCGAAGATCCTCAAGAGGATGTCGTGCATATCGTAGGCCGTGTTATCGGCGTCGGGCACGATGGTGTCGAGTTCGAGATCGGCCGGGGTGACCTCGGGCTCCAAGCCGGGGTTGATCACCGGTGCGTCGTCGAAGGTGTTGGGCGGCAGGAATTCAAGGAAGTCCCGCACGTAGTGGAACGCTTCGGTCTCCGAGTCGACGACCTGGTGGATATTGCCGTACCGGGCCTGATAGTCGGCGCCGCCGAGTTCGTCGAGGGTGACGTCCTCGCCGGTGACGTCCTTGATGACATCAGGTCCGGTGACGAACATGTAGCCCATGTCGCGCACCGCGATAATCAGGTCGGTCTGGATCGGTGAGTACACCGCGCCGCCGGCGCACTTGCCGAGGATGATCGAGATCTGCGGCACCACACCGGAGAGCAGTTCGTGGCGGGCGCCCAGTTCGGCGTACCAGGCCAGCGAGGTGACCGCGTCCTGGATGCGGGCTCCGCCGGAGTCGTTGATACCGACGATGGGGCAGCCGACCATGGCGACCCACTCCATCAATCGCGCAACTTTGCGGCCGAACATCTCCCCCACCGAGCCACCGAACACCGTCTGGTCGTGTGAAAAGACGCCGATCGGCCGACCATTGATGGTGCCGTGCCCGGTGACCACACCGTCGCCGTAGAGGGCGTTCGGGTCACCCGGGGTGCGGGCCAGTGCGCCGATCTCCAGGAAGCTGCCCGGGTCGAGCAGTGCGTGAATCCGGTTTCGGGCGCCGGGGATGCCACGCTTGTCGCGCTTGGCGGCCGCGGCCGCACCGCCGGGTTCGGATGCCTGCTTGAGCTTCTCGCGCAACTCGGCCAGCAGTTCGGCGTTGGTCTTCGCGGTCACTGCGGCTACTTCTCCTGCGCCGGGATCTTCTGCTGCACTTCGATCGCTTCGCCCTGAATACGGGTGATTGCCTCGCTGAGGTGGGCGCCCACCTTGGCGATGTAGGGCTCGTCGATCGCCTGAATGTGCTCACCGCCGATCGGCACTACCTCCAGATCGGATGCGAACCGGCCCCATCCGCCGTCCGGCTGCCGGATGCCGTAGCGCGGTTCGAACATGATCGCGTCATCGTGATAGCGGTCGGCCATGTAGAGAGTCACATGCCCGTCGAACGGCTCGATATTGGCGGTGTCCAGCGCACGGTTGTCCAGGTACGAGGTCCGCTGATGTTCGATGATGCCGCCGGGAACATTCACACCGCTGGCTTTGACGGCGTCGAGCACGAAACGGACCTGCCCGTCGTCGTCGAGGTTCTCGAGTTGCTCGTAGGGGATGGCCGGGATCTCCACGTTGAATGTCCGCTGCGCGAACAGTGCGTAGCGGTCCCAGCGGGCGCGGATCTCCGCTGTGGTCTGCGGAACTTCCTCTCCGGCACGAACCGTGTCGATCAACCCGACGAACGCCACCTCGACGCCGGCGCGTTTGAGTCCGACCGCGCAGGCGTAGGCGAGCGCCCCGCCCAGGGACCAGCCGGCCAGGATGAACGGGCCTGTGCCGCCGATCTCCAGAAGCTTGGGCAGGTACTGCCTGGCCCGCTCCTCGATGGAGCCTTCGACCCGTTCGAGTCCGTATACGGGGTTGTCCGGCGGCAGTCGTTTGATCAGTGGTTCGTAAACGACCGTTGAACCACCGGCCGGGTGGAACACGAATATCGGCACGCTGTCGACGCCTTCTTTGGTGCCTTCTTTGGTGCCTTCTTTGGTGCCTTCTTTCGGCGCCCGCAGGGTGCGCACGAACCCCTCGAGTTCACCAGCCTCGAGGTACTCGCGGACGTCGGTAGCCAGTTCCTCGATGGTCGTGGCGGCCTTCACCTGCTCGGCGGTGATGGTGCCCTCGGCCCGCTCGGTGAGTCGCGCGGCGATCTTGGCCGCGGTCTCGTCGTCGATTTTCGGCAGCTGATTGAAAATGCCACCCGGTGATTTACCCGTGACGATGGCCCAGGTGGCGAAGGTGATGCGCTCGGCAGCCTCCCGTGGCGGGACGTCGGTGCCGAGGGCCTCGACAACCGCCTGTTGGCTGAGCGCTCGCCCAGCGGCGGCAGCTGCGGACTGAGCAGGGGCCGCGGCCGGGGGTGTCGATGGCGCGTCGGGGCCAGCTGGATTCGTCGGCGGCGGCGGCACGTCCGAATGCAGTTCGGGATGTTTCGCGGCGAGTTTGGCCGCCAGTTCCGGCGGCAGCTCACCAACGGCGATCGCTGCCTGCTCGGCTGCGATCTCTTCCGGGGTGAGCGTCTTCTGGTGCGCGTGTAGGTCGGACACCGCCTCGCGATTGTCGATGGCGTACTCGATCAGCTTCTCGACGGCGTAGAGGTTCGCATCGCGGACCGCGGTCAACTGGATCGGCGGCAGGTCGAAGTCGTACTCGACGCGGTTCTTGATGCGCACCGCCATCAGCGAGTCCAACCCGAGCTCGATCAGCGGAACCTCCCACGGAAGGTCCTCGGGTTCATAACCCATGGCGCTGCCGACGATCGTCGACAATCGGTCGTGCACCGTCTCTGCAGAATCCTTGGACCACTTGCCCAGGCTGGCGGTTAGCCCGGCACCGGCGGCAAGGTTGTCGTGCAGGATATCGGCATCGGGGCTCTCGTCGACCGGCTCGGCTAACGCCGTCGGAGCGCTCACCGCGATACCGGTAGCCACCGCGTCCGGCAAGCTCGACATCGCACCGGATCGGCTGACGACGGCGTCGTAGAGCAAAGTGAACGACTCGCCGATGCGGGCATGCACCTGGACGGAGGCCCCACCTGGGTGACGGGTGAGTGTGGTCACCAACCGGGCCCCGTCGCCGGGCACCGCTCGCTGCTCAGAGGCGGTCAACGTAGCGTCCGGAAGTACTTGTGCCGCAGCGGCTTTTACCAATATCGCTAGATCTGTCGACCCATGCGACGCGTACTCCCACACGTGCCGACCGTCCGGCATTGCCACATGGGTGCCGGGAAGAATCCCCGAACCGTCCGCTGAGAAATGCGCGTTCAACCAATGCGGCTTGCGCTTGAACCGTGTCGGCGGGATGTCGGCATAATCTTCCGGGCCCGACGCCGGGGTGAACAGCGTCGCAAAATCAAGGTCGTGACCATAGGTGTAGAGCTGCGCCATCGCCGCTACCACCGACTCAACCTCATCCTCTTTGCGGGCGAGAGTGGCGATCAGCTGAGCATCATGAAGTCCGGCGGCGGCCGTCGTCAGACCGACCTGCATGAGTGCCACCGGATTCGGCGCGAGTTCGAGGAAGGTGGTGTACCCATTGTCGACGGCGTTGCGGATGCCCTGGGTGAAGTGAACGCTGTGCCGCAGGCCCTTCTTCCAATAGTCGACGTCGTGGATCGGCTCGCCACCCGGCCTGATATAGCCGCCCTCGTGCACCGTGGAGAAGTAGCCGATCTTCAGCGGATGGGCAGTGATGCCCTGCAACTCGGCTGCCAACTCCCCCAGTAGGGGATCCATCTGGGTGGTGTGGCTGGCGCCCTTCGTCTGGAACTTGCGGGCGAACTTCCCTTCCGCCTCGGCGCGGGCGATGATCGCATCCACCTGCTCGGGCGGCCCGCCGATCACGGTCTGGGTCGGCGCGGCATAGACGCACACTTCAAGGTCGGGGAAGTCGGTGAATACTCCGGTGATCTCGTCAGCCGAGTACTCGACCAGTGCCATCAGGCGGATGTACTCGCCGAAGAGCATCGCCTCGCCCTCACCCATCAGGTGCGACCGCGCGCAGATGGTGCGGGTGGCGTCAGCCAGTGACAGGCCGCCGGCGAAGTAGGCCGCAGCGGCCTCGCCCAGTGACTGACCAACCACCGCAGCAGGTTTCGCGCCGTGGTGGCGCAGCAACTCTCCCAGCGCCACCTGGATGCCGAAGATGGTGACCTGGGTGGTCTCGATGCCATAGTCCTGCACATCGTCGAGAATCAGTTCAACGATCGAGTAGCCGAGCTCGTCCTGGATCAGGGTGTCGACCCTGTTGATCCAGTCGGCGAAGACTTCGTTACGCAGGTAGAGGCTCTTGCCCATCTTGCGGTGCTGGGCACCGAACCCGGCCAGCACCCACACCGGGCCGTTGGTGACCGGACCGTCAGCGCTGTAGACCAGCGGGCTCAACTTACCGTCGGCGATCGCACGCAGGCCCTTCACGGCCTCATCGTGGTCGCGGGCCATCACGACCGCACGAGACCGGCCGTGATTGCGCCGGGATAACGAGCGACCAATTGATTTCAGTGACGAAGCCCGGCCGGCGGGGCTGTCGATCCAGTCGGCGAGTTCGGCCGCGGTCGCTCTCTTACGCGAGGTTAAAAACCCTGAGACGGCCAGCGGTACAACGGGAACGGAGATTTCCTCGGCGTCGAGTTCTTCGCGGGCGATCTCCAAGAGTCGCAATGCCTCATCGGTGAGACCGGGAGGTTCGGGCTCGGTGACGTCACTATCGTCATAGTCATCCCCGCCATCCCCGCCATATCCGCCATATCCGCCATATCCGCCACTGTCTTCGGTGTCGATGAACTCGCCGTATTCATCCATCCGGACGCCACCGACGTACACGGCATCGGCCTCGGAGGCTGCCGGTTGGTCCAGTTGAGGTTGGGCCTCCGGTTCAGGTTCGATGAGATCCTCAGGCAGTACCTCGCGCAAGACCAGATGTGCGTTGGCGCCGCCGAAACCGAAGCCGGACACACCGGCGATGGCGTGTCCGCTGTAGCGCGGCCAATCGGTGGCGGTCTCGACCACCCGAAGCCGGATGGCGTCAAAGTCGATGTAGGGGTTGGGACCGGTGTAGTTGATCGAGGCTGGAATCTTGTTGTGGTGCAACGACAGTGCCACTTTTGCCAGGCTGGCAGCACCGGCGGCTGACTCAAGGTGCCCGACATTGGACTTGACCGCACCGAGCAGTGCGGGTTGATCGGCATCGCGGCCGCGGCCCACAACACGTCCGAGCGCATCGGCTTCGATCGGGTCGCCCAGGATGGTGCCGGTGCCGTGTGCCTCGATGTAATCGACTGTGCGCGGATTGATCCCGGCGTCGCGATAGGCCCGGCGCAGCACATCGGCTTGGGCGTCAGGGTTGGGTGCCAGCATGCCGTTGGATCGGCCGTCATGGTTGATCGCGGTGCCGGCAATGACGGCCAGGATCTCGTCGCCGTCGCGGCGGGCGTCGTCGAGTCGCTTCAGTACCAGCATGCCCGCCCCCTCCGAGCGGGCGTAGCCGTCGGCGTCGGCGGAGAACGATTTGATCCGTCCGTCGGGTGCCAGCACGCCGCCGACCTCGTCGAAGCCCAGCGTGACGGCCGGAGTCACCAGGGCGTTCACCCCGCCGGCCACCACGACATCTGCCTCACCGGCCCGCAGCGCCTGAACACCCTGGTGCACAGCCACCAGCGATGACGAACAGGCCGTGTCGACGGCCACCGACGGCCCACGGAAATCGAAGAAGTAGGAGACGCGGTTGGCGATGATCGAACTTGCGGTGCCGGTGATCGCGTAGGGATGCGCGGTGCGCGGATCCATCATCGCCAGGTAGCTGTAATCGTTGGTGGAGCTGCCGACGAACACTCCGACACTTTTGCCGCGCAGGCTCGAGGCGGGGATGTGGGCGCCCTCGAGGGCCTCCCAGGTCAGTTCGAGGGCCATCCGCTGTTGCGGATCAAGGTTGTCCGCCTCCATCTTCGACAACGCGAAGAATTCGGCATCAAAGCCCTTGAGGTCGGCGAGGTATCCCCCGCGCGTACGGGCTTTGGCGATCCGTTCGGCCAACCGGGGCTCGTCCATGAATTCCGCCCAGCGACCCTCGGGCAGATCGGTGATGGCGTCGCGGCCCTCGAGTAACGCCTCCCACATCGCATCGGGAGTATCCATATCGCCGGGGAACCGGGTCGCCAGACCGACGATCGCGATATCGGCAACGTCACGGGTGCGGGACCAGTCCTCGTCGGGATCTATCGCCTCGAGTTCCGGCTCGCCCTCGACGATCACCGTCGCCAGCGACTCGATCGTCGGATGCCGGAAGGCGACCGTCGCGCTCAGGGTGACCCCGGTCAGATCCTCGATATCGCTCGCCATCGCCACGGCGTCCCGCGACGACAGCCCCAGTTCAACCATCGGAGTGGACTCGTCGACCGAATCGGGTGACTGGCCGGTGGCTTCTGCCACCCAGTTACGCAGCCAGCCGCGCATCTCGGGCACCGACATATCGGTGCGGGCGGGACTCAGTTCCTTTCCGAGTGCGACGGTGTTTCCGGGTGCATCAGGGTTGCCGCGTGCGGCAGCGATCGGCTCGTCGGGTGCGGCAGCGATCGGTTCGTCCGACTCCAGGGAATCGGACGCATCAGACGGGGTAGGTGCGTCAGACGCGGGGCCTTCGATCGTCATTCCACCTCGTCGGGGAAGGCGTTGGCGATCTTCCCGCTGTGGAGGCTGCCGTCCAAGTACGCCGAGCGGCACGCGCGACGACCGATCTTGCCGCTGGAGGTGCGCGGGATCGCCCCGGCCGGCGTCATCAGCACATCACGCACGGTCACACCGTGCCGGACGGCGATCGCCGCGCGAATGGCATCGGCGATCGGCTCGACTTCCATCTTGTGGAAGCCGGCTGCCCGCTCGCCCACAATGACCAACTGCTCGGAGGAGTCATCGGGATTGCGCTTGAGACCCGAGTGAGCATTGTCGAACACCGCGTCGGGCAGTTGGTTGGCCGGCACCGAGAACGCCGCGACAAAACCCGTGCGAACTGCCTTGCTGGACTCTTGGGCGGAGTACTCAAGGTCCTGCGGATAGTGGTTGCGGCCATCGATGATGACGAGGTCTTTGACGCGGCCGGTGATATAGAGGTCGCCCTCGTGATAGGCACCAAGATCTCCGGTGCGCACCCATATCGCGGCGTCATCCGAGCCTTGTGCATGTGACGAACTGGTCCGGGACTTGAGGATGTTCTGGAATGTCGCGATGGTCTCCTCGGGCTTGTTCCAGTAGCCGGTGCCCATGTTCGGGCCACTGATCCAAATCTCGCCGATCTGCCCGTCGGGCAACTCACTTGCGGTCTCGTAGTCGACGATCACGGCCCACTCCGCCACGCCGATCTTGCCGGCCGACGCCTGGGCTACGGCGTTGGGCGAATCCTCGGGCACCTCACTGAAGCGATTCGCGTTGAGTTCCTCGCGGTCGACGGTAACGATCTTGGGCGATTCACCGGCCGGAGTGGTGGACACGAACAGTGTCGCCTCGGCAAGGCCGTAAGACGGTTTGATGGCGCGGGCAGGAAACCCGAATGGCTCGAACGCCTCGTTGAACCGACGCACGGTGGCCGCCGAGATCGGCTCACTGCCGTTGAGGATCGCCTTGATGTTGGACAGGTCGAGCGGCGGCTCACCGTCGCGGGGCACGCCGCGTGCCGCTGCATGGTCAAACGCGAAGTTCGGGGCGACCGAGATGACGCCACCCTCGTCTTCCGGCTTACGGGCCATTTCGCGAATCCAGCGGCCCGGCCTACGCACGAATGCTGCCGGCGTCATGAAGGTGAAGAAGTGGCCGATCATCGGCGACAACAGAGCGGTGATGAGGCCCATGTCGTGGAAGAACGGCAGCCAGCTCACGCCGCGGTCGCCTTCCTCTCCCTCGAGTGCCTCGATCACCTGCACCACGTTGGTGGCCAGATTCTGTTCGGTGATCTGCACACCGGTGGGGATGCGGGTGGATCCGGAGGTGTATTGCAGATAGGCGATCGTCTGGAGATCGACATCCATCTGCACCCAGGCGGCACCGACCTCATCGGGCACCGCATCCACAGCGATGATGCGGGGGCGCTCCTTGGCCGGGCGGGTACGGAAGAACTTGCGAACCCCTTCGGCGGCCTCGGTGGTCGTCAAGATCGCCGACGGCTCACAGTTGTCCAGTACGGCGTGCAGCCGACCGACGTGACCCGGTTCGGACGGGTCGAACAGCGGAACCGCAATCCGGCCGGCGTACAGCGTTCCGAAGAACGCGATGAGGTACTCCAGGTTCTGTGGACACAGGATCGCCACCCGATCGCCGGGTTGCGTCACCTGTTGTAGACGGGCGGCCACGGCGCGATTGCGAATGCTGAAGTCGGCCCAGCGCAGGTCATGTGCAACACCATCGCGCTCGGTAGAGAAGTCCAGGAAACGGTAGGCGAGTCTGTCGCCGCGCACCTTGGCCCACCGCTCGACATGTTTGACCAGGCTGGCGCCCTCGGGAAAGGTGATCCGTCCGTCCTTGATAAACGGGTTATGGAACGGCATACCACTCTCCTGTCAGAACACATTCCGTGCCGGGCCGCGGTAGGCGGCGGTCCCGCAGAGCGCCGTCGGCGGACCCCGTCGGACGGGCTTTCATCAGGTCTTATTTACTTCTTAATGTTAGTCCCACTGGTGTGCCGTAGCCAAATCGCATTGCCGTCGGCGCGCCGGACTAACCATGCGGCGGCCGAGGAGCGTTCTCGATCAGGTCACGCGCCCAATTCAGTGTCCACGACGTCGACGTTTGGCCGTCGAGGTTCCAGAACTCCGGCGTGTTGTACAGCGCGTGCACCGGTTGTCCGGCACCACCGGCCAGCACCCCGAGAGTCTCCGGCAGGTTGGTGATATTGAAGGCGGACTGCGGGGCAGCGCAGATCAGATCGCCGACCCCGCAGATCTGGTTGGTCCGGTTATTGAGGGCGCCGAAGCCGCCCGGCCGTTGACCGCTCATCGTCAGACCCAGTGCCGACAGGGTCGGAACCTCGGCCAGGGTGATCTCGGCACCCTGACCCGGGGGGTTGGGGCCGATGTCGAGACCTTCACCCGGATAGCGGCGACCGTCGGCGATCAGAGTGACACCCAGAACGAGGTCCTCATCGACTGGACCGCGTCCGTTGCCGATATCGCTGGCCAAATCCCCGGCAATCACCGCGCCCTGGGAGAAACCGACCAGCACGTAACTGGTCAACGGGCAGCGGTCATTCATCGCGGTCATTGCCGCAACAGCGGCCCGGGTGCCCTCAGCGCGACTGTCGTTATAGGACGTCTGCTTGTCCGCCGACAACGGATTGTGGAACTGGGCGATGTACGGGACGGTGTAGACCTCGACTCGATCGCGGCCGAACTGTTCCGTGATCGGTCCGGTTACGCTGCGCAGCAACGCGATTGGGAACTGTGTCGGGTTGAGCGGATCATCGGTCGGCGATGACTCCCAGGTCCCCGGGATTGCGATCATGTCCACATCGGGGCAACTGGCGTCCTGGAACGCCGGGCGCGGCTTGTGCCCGGGCTGGCTGGTGGGTGGCACGGCGGTAGGCGGGATGGCCGTTGTGGCCGGGTCGGGCCGACGCACCATGATCACGATGACCGCCACCACCAACGCCACCACGACGGCGACCGATGCGGCGGCGATCAGGGCGAGAATCCGGTGGCGCCTGCGGCGGTCAGTTTTTCGGGATTTGCGGGCCATATCTCAGCAGAGTCGCTGGCCGGCTATGCGGATGTAGTCGTCGATAGCCGCATCCGCCTGGATGACAGAGGCCGACTGAGGTGCTGCGGCATTGGATTCCGCGACGTCACTGCGAACCATCGGAGCCACGTAATCCCGGACCGCCTCATCGCCCTGCCCGGCGCCACGGGCCTGGCACACATAGGAACCGATACTGAGGGCGCGCAACTCGCTGGAGGGTTGTACACCGGCCGCGATGAGGTCGTCGAGATACCCGCGTTGGGCCGGGGTCAGATCCAACTTGCCGGACTGCGGGCCGGCCTCCGTCGACAGGCCCATGTCCACTCCGTCAGCGGTTCCGGTGGATTGCTGAGACGGCAGTGCAACGGTGCTCACCAGATCCGCGCCCGAACCGCAGCCCGCGAGCAGACCTGCCACTCCGGCGATGACACCTGCGGCCAGCAGGGCCTGCGAGGGCACGCCGAGAGACCGCCTGCCGCAGGCTGGAAGTTTGCTGAGTGACGCGCTAAACGAGCGTTGCACGATTTTAGAGTACCGGTCCAGCGAAAGTCCACGGACAAATCCGATGTTGCGGATGGCTAACACTTCCCACTAAAACAGTTCGCTACCCGATGGCCGCTGCGATATCGCCCGCCAAAGCACCCAGCTCAGCGGACCAACTCCCCCAGTCATTGTTGCCTGAGACAGGAAAGTTGAAATGACCGTTGTGCCCGCGAAGGGCCCGGTAGTGCGCATAGAAGGTGCGGTTGCTGCCCTGGGCCTGATCGCAGAAACCGATCATGGCGGCCGGGTCACTGCAAACCACTGTTTGCGGGCTGTACACCCACAGCCGGGTGTTGTTGTCCACCAAGAGGTTGGCATGCACGTTGGGATCACGGAACTTCCAACGGCCCAGCTGGGGCGCACCCCACATCGCGTCGACGTTCCCGCCGCTGGCGTTGATGCCGGTGGAGATGGCGCCGTTGAGCTGGGTGTTAGACGGGGTCAGGAAACCCGACATCGATCCGGCATAGCGGTAGCGATCGGGATGGAAGGCAGCCATGGTCACCGCACCCAGGCCGCCCTGGGATGCACCGACGATGCCGTGACCGTATGGCGCGAGACCTTTATTGGCCGCCAGCCAGTCGGGCAGCTCGTCGGCCAGGAAAGTCTCCCATTGCTTGCTGCCGTCGAGTTCCCAGTTGGTGTAGAGGCTGTAGGCGCCGCCGGCCGGGGCAGCCACTGAGAGCCCCTTGCCGCCCAGGGTGCTCATCGCATTTCCCAAGGTCACCCAGTTACTGACATCGGGGCCGGCATTAAACGCATCGAGAAGCACCACGGCATGTGGGCCACCGCCGGAGAAAGCGACGGGGATATCACGGCCCATGGCCGCGGACGGGACCATCAGGTATTCGACACCGGCGGCCGTGGCAGCCGGCGCCATCGCACCCCATCCGCCCAGGGTTATCACCGCGGCACACAGGATCCGGAACAGATTCAGCAGACTGCGCATACCCACCTCACGTCGACTCATCCAGGTCGCTTATCCGACTGGACGCCGAATCGTAGTGAATCACACCCACCACCGGGCGGTTCCGGTATTGGTGCCGATGGTCGCCACCGGGTCAGCCGGCCCGGGTGACCCGACTGCGTTCGTCATCGTCGGTGATCAGGGTCCGGTCGCCGGGAGCCCGGTGTAGGGCGGACTTTCCGGCGGCGGCTGGGGCAGACCACAGCGCAGAAGCTCGTACTGGGGTACTCGGTCGATCCGATAGCGGGTGAACTCCAAGGCATGGTGCAGGTTGCCGATGAACCGGGGCACGCTCATGGGCGCGCGGATCGACTCGAGCTTCTCGACGGTCTCCGGGCAGGTCAGTGCGATGCCTGCCTCCCGGATCCACCCCTCGTCGAGGTACTCGGGGATGTAGGGGCGTTCCTTGAGCCACGGCCCTTCCGCGACCGCCCAATCCGGGAACAGGTTCTTGTCATGGCCGATGCGCGCATCCACCAGACGCGCCGTGTGCGCAGCCAGCGGGTTGACGAGACCGATCTGGTCGATGACCCGGGTGCTGAGTCCGACGTTCATGCCCACCATGCCGAGGTTGGTGAAAAAGACTGTGTGCGGGGCTATTTCGCGACGCCAGCTGTCCATCGGCATGCCCGGAGGTGGCGGCGGGGGCGGCAGGGCCGGCACCACGTCCCACACGTCGTAGTTTCCAGACGGCAGTAGTAGCGCACCGTCCGGGGTGTTGTTGATGGCGACCAGAACCGAGCGCATGCGTGGGTAATCGAGATAGTCGGCGGCGGTCAGCGGGTGCGCGTGGCCGGTGGCCTGGGAATAAAACTCCCGCTCGTCGACGATCCCGGAATACGTCACGCGGGTGGCGTCAGAGCCCATGCCCGGTGCGTTGGCGGCCCATAGTGCCCAGCCCGCCAGCCCCAGCCACAGCGCCACGGTGGCGCCACCCAGCAGATCCCCCTTCCCCCGTTTGAACACGTCGAACGCGGTGCCGTCGGCGACCACGACCGGTATCACCGATATCGGAGCCAGCAGGCAGAACGCCGGCGCCAGCAAAACCCGACCGTGCATGAAGTCGCCGCCCTGCCGTATCCAGTACAGGGCTTGCAACACACCGCTGAGAAGCATGAAGACGACGACGGCAACCGGACTCTGCACCCATGAGGCCAATCGGGTCTGGTCGACCGGGGCCTGGGTGCGACGACCCCGCCCGGCCGGCAGCATCAGCCCCAGCGCAACCAAGAGCACCAGCGGGATCCACAGCGCGTAGGGCGCGGTGAAATTGTTCAGGTAGATCAGTCCTTGGCCCCACTTACTGCCGGAGGCGTCCTTGGCCAGCGCAGTCTGCGGCACCAACAGCCCGTAATACCCCATCCGGAAAATCTGGTAACCGACGGGCAGCAGTCCACCCGCTACCAGGATCAACATCCGGCGTTGCCAGTCCCGCACGGCAACAAGCATCATCACCAGCGCTAGTCCGCCGATGAGTGCCAGCTCCGGCCGCACCAGAACACTCAACCCGGCCACGAATGCCAGTGCGGCACTGAACCACGGCCGACTCCCGCGGGCCTGCCCCCAGCACACCATCATCCACCACAGCAGACCCAGCCAGGCGGTTACCAGACCGTTCTCCAGGCCGGAGGTGGCGAAGTCACGCGCCGGCGGGATTGCGATATACACCAGTGCGCCTGCCGGCAGGATCAGCGCGCGCCGATCAGAAAGGCTCGGTGCGTGCAGCCGGGCGGTGCCCACCATGACCATCGCCACGCCGGCCACACTTAAACCCAGCGCCAGCGCCAGCGCGACATACTCCAGGCGCATCGGCCCGCCGATCAGGCTGCCGAAGTAGGTGAGGTAGGTCCATGCGGCGGAGGTGTTGGACTCGATCCGCTCGCCGGGATTGAACACCGGACCGTTGCCCGCCAACAGGTTTCGGATGGTGCGCAGGACGATGAGGCCGTCATCTGCGGTCCAGCGTCGCTGCCATGCGCCCCATGCCCACAACGCGGAGACAACCACCACGCCGGCCCACAGGCTGATCCTGGTGAACGCGGTGCAGGGAAACGCCGGCCAGTCCGGACGGCCCGGACGGGTTACCGGCGAGTCGGTGTGGAGTTCGGCCGGGCTGGCGGCCGGCGGGCTAACCGAGGACGACGGCAGCAATGACGGTTCCGATCCAGGTCAGTGCCAGCAGTTGCAGCACACGATCGCGCAGGGCGATCTCCTCCGGCTCGCCGGCCAGTCCACCGTCGATGTCGACCGCATACCGCATGATTGCGATCGTGAACGGGATGATCGACACGGCGAACCACGAACCGGTTCTACCGCCACGCTCGAATGCCCACAGCGCATAGCAGAGGACGACGGCCGTGGCCGACAACGTCCAGACGAATGTCAGGTAGGTGCTGGTGTAACTCTCCAGCGACTTGCGGATCTTGGCGCCGGTGCGCTCGGACAGTTGCAATTCGGCATAGCGCTTGCCGGCCGCCATGAACAGTGACCCAAAGGCCATCACCATCAGGAACCACTGCGACAGCGGGATACCCGCAGCAACACCACCGGCGATCGCGCGGATCAAGAATCCGGACGAAACAATGCAGATATCAAGCACCGCTTGGTGTTTGAGCCCGAAGCAGTACGCCAGCTGGACTAGGAGGTAGACCGCCATCGCCACGGCAAGGTGGGGGTTCAGCCACCACGAGATCGCCAGGCACACGATCCCGAGCGAAGTCGCTATCGCGTAGGCAAGCCCGACCGGCAGCACGCCGGCTGCGATCGGCCGGAACTGTTTGGTCGGATGGGCCCGGTCGGCCTCCACATCTCGTGCGTCGTTGACGAGGTAGATCGCCGAGGCCGCCATGCAGAAGACGGCGAACGCAATTGCCACCTTGAATGCCACGTCGCCGAAGTCGTAGCTGACGTCGCCGCCGAGGGCAGCCAGCGGTGCAGCCAATACCAAGAGGTTCTTCACCCACTGGCGAGGCCGGATGGCTTTGATGATGGCGGCGAAGAGGTTGCTCGGCGGACCGGCGACCCGCGCCTCACTCATGATCGCTCACTTGGCGTCTCCTTGTGGGGGCCGGCGAGATGGGTAGCGGTCCGCGCCACGGTGGCGCCGACGATGACCCCGGCGAGCACGTCCGTCGGATAGTGCACGCCAAGCACCAACCGTGATAGCGCCATCAACGGCACCAGAGCCAGCGGCAGAGGAGACCGGGTGGCACGGCACAGCAGCATAGCCGCGGCCGTGGTGGAGGTCGCGTGTGCCGATGGGAAGCTCAGCGAGCTTGGCGTTCCAGCTTTGACCGCGATACCGGGGTGATGCGGTCTTTTGCGTCGAACAACCATCTTGATCAAAATCGACGCGGCGTGCGCGGCGACCGAACCTACCCCGACGAGCAGCCATTCACGACGGCGCCCCGGCACCAGCAGGGCACCCGCCACGGAGAGGCCGACCCAGCCGGCCGCGTGCTCACCGAAATGAGACATCGCGCGCGCCGCTGTGACGACAGGCGGTGCGGACAGCGTCGATTGCACGTCGATCAAGACCGCCACCTCGCCGCTCGGCGGGCCAGCGGCGTCAGCCACCGACCGACGATTCGTCAAACAGCACCGTCTCCCACTTCTGCTGGCTGGACAGCACCGGCAATGCCTCTCGATAGACCTTGCGCAGGTGGTCGTACTTGCGAGCCAACTGGATGTGCTGGCGCAATGACGCCCGCAGAAGTGCGAACATTTTGGCGCGGTCGCGCTGCCGGTAGACCACGCCACGGCCGTCGGCCGTGGTCACTGTCACGCCGTCTAGCTTGCACAACAGAAACCAGCGCGCATCCTGAGTGGGCACGTTGAGTTGCGGCCGGTGATGGTGATCCGGGTTCGCTTTGCGGAGTTGGTGAATGACGCCGCGCGCAAGTCGTAGACCGATGGCGGGCAGCGCTACCGGAGGTTTGTGGACTTTGGTTCGCCCGCTAGGCGCGGGTAGTGATGTGGCGCCGGGAACAACAACCGCGTCCGGGTAATTCTGGCGCATCGCGCGAACCTCCGGAAGTGCTGACTCCAGTATCGAGAAGATGTGCTCTGGGCCGGCGAGGAAATCGGCGATGGCCTTGTTCTGGATTGCAACCGTCGAATACTCGAGGCACAGCAGGTGTTTGACGGTTGCCTTCCACGAACTGACCAGCAGACCGCGCACCGGTGCATCCCAGTGCATGGCGGAGACCACCAGTCGGTTCCGCAGGTGGAAGTAGGCCTGCCAGTCGATCGCGTCGTCCTTGTCACTCCATGCCATATGCCAGATGGCCGTGCCGGGCATGGTCACTGTTCCGTAGCCATGCTCGCCTGCGCGCAACCCGTAGTCAGCGTCGTCCCACTTGATGAACAACGGCAACGGCTGACCCAATTCTTCGGCGACCTGACGCGGGATCATGCACATCCACCAGCCGTTGTAGTCGACATCGATGCGCCGGTGCAGCAGTGCGCTGCGGCCCTCCTCGTCATCACCGGAGAGGGGATACTCGGCGAAGTCGTGGTCGTAGGCGGTGTGCGGTGCATTGGTCCACATGAAGTTGGCTCGGTCGATCACTTCACCCATGACGTGCAGGTGTGATGGCTCCTGCAGGTTGAGCATCTGGCCGCCGATGAGCGTGGGTGCCTTCGCGAACCGGCTGAGCGCCAACGCACGAAGGATGGAATCCGGTTCGATCCGGATATCGTCATCCATGAACAGGATCTGTTCGCAGTCGGTGTTTTTCAATGCCTCGTACATCACCCGGCTGTAACCGCCGGAACCGCCGAGATTCGGCTGGTTGTGGATTGACAACCGGCGCCCGAGCGCAGCCGCGGCGTTATCGAAGCCGGGATGAGCGACGGCCCTGTCAGTACCCTGATCGACCACGATGACCGAGCCGACCACCTCATCCACCAAAGGGTCCGAGGTCAGCGCATACAACGCGTTGACGCAGTCGGCGGGCCGGTTGAAGGTCGGAATCCCGACGGCGATATTGGCTCGACCGGGTGCCGACACCGGCGCGAACCAGGCAGCACTATGCATGGCGCACTCGGTGTCGGTGGTGATGTCGAACCAGATCCAGCCGCCGTCTTCGAACGGCTCGAGCCCGATCTCGAATTCAGTTGTAGCAGGGGCAGATTCGCTAACGCTGACGGTCTGGCCGCCGCCCACACTGATGCGGGCACCGGTGGCCTTGGAGCGGTAGACGTCCACTCGGGCCGCACCGGTCAACTCGACCCGCAAAACCACCGATTCCAAGGTGGACCAGCGTCGCCAGTAGCTGGCCGGAAATGCGTTGAAATAGGTGGCGAAAGACACCTCGGACTCGGAGCCGATCTGCAACTCGGTGCGGCTGGCGGCATGGGCACGGCGCGCGTTGGTCTCAGACTCCTCGATATAGAGCTTGCGCACATCGAGTGGTTCGCCGGGCCGCGGCAGGATTACCCGCGCGAGCAGGCTCACCGCCCGGGACTCACCCGCAACGATAGGCCCGGAGGGGATTTCGCTCATGCTGTACTGCTTCCGTCGGCGTCGGTATCAATCAACGGCGCTCCGTCGCGCAGGTGAGGCGCCAGGATGTTGTCGTACATGTTCAGCGCACTCGCAATTGCCATGTGCATATCCAGGTACCGGTAGGTCCCCAGCCTGCCACCGAACAAGACGTTCGCCGCGGAGGTCTCCTCCTTGGCGCGGTTTCGATAGGCGGCGAGTACCTCGCGGTCGGCATCGGTATTGATCGGATAGTAGGGCTCGTCATCGGCGTCGGCGAATCGCGAGTACTCACGCATGATCACCGTCTTGTCGTGTGGGTAGTCACGTTCGGGGTGGAAATGGCGGAACTCGTGGATGCGGGTGAAGGGCACGTCCGGGTCGTTGTAGTTCATCACCGGTGTGCCTTGGAAATCAGCGCAGTCGAGTACCTCGACCTCGAAGTCCAGGGTGCGCCAGCCGAGCCGTCCGTCGACATAGTCGAAGTAGCGGTCCAGCGGACCGGTGTACACGACCGGTGCCTCCGGGGATGCCGCCCGAAGTTCGTCGCGCACGTCGAACCAGTCGGTGTCGGTGCGCACCTCGATCCGGTCGTCAGCAGCCATCTTCTGCAACCAGGCGGTATAGCCGTCGACCGGCAGACCCTCGTAGGTGTCGTTGAAATAGCGGTTGTCGAAGGTGTAGCGGACGGGCAGCCGGCTGATGATCGACGCGGGCAGTTCCTTGGGGTCGGTCTGCCACTGCTTAGCTGTGTAGCCCTTCACGAAGGCCTCGTAGAGCGGGCGGCCGATGAGCGAGATCGCCTTCTCCTCCAGATTCTTCGCATCCGCGGTGTCGATCTCAGCAGCCTGCTCAGCGATCAGCGCACGCGCTTCGGCCGGGCTGTAGTGGCGGCCGAAGAACTGCGAAACCAGGCCCAACCCCATCGGGAATTGATAGGCCTGTCGGCCATGCATGGCGAATACCCGATGCTGGTAGTCGGTGAAGTCGGTGAACTGGCGCGCGTAGTCCCACACCCGTTTGTTCGAAGTGTGGAACAGATGGGCGCCATAACGGTGGATCTCAATACCGGTCTGTGGTTCGGCTTCGGAATAGGCGTTGCCGCCGATATGCCCACGACGGTCGATGACCAAGACCCGCTTGCCGAGTTGGGTAGCCGCTCGTTCAGCGATCGTCAGGCCGAAGAATCCCGAGCCCACGACAATGAGGTCATTGGAGGTCATTGGCACTCAGGTTATCGGACTCCGGCGGTCCGAACCCCATCGCGAACCGCGGCATTCCGGGTGAAATTGACCGCAGACCGCAGGGGCTCAATGTCGCGATTGGCTCACGATTCCGCATCGTCACTCCAGTCACACCAACCTCAGACGTACCATCAGAGAGCTAGCTTTCGACGTCGGCAACGGGCCGGATTCGGGACTGGCGAAGAAATTCCCACCGAGGTTCAAAAACTTGAACCTACCCAGTTCAGATTGAAGGAGACTCCCGTGCCGAACCGACGTCGACGCAAGATCTCGACAGCCATGAGCGCAGTCGGTGCCCTGGCCGTCGCTACTCCTTTTGTAGCACTTGCTGTGATCGAGCTGTCCCCTCAAACGGCGCTCGAACACCGTGAATTCACCCGGGCGGCGGTCGTCACCGACCTGCCCAACGAGATCCTGTCTGCACTGCAGCAGGGGCTATCGCAGTTCGGAATCAACTTGCCGCCGTTGCCGACGGGGCTGAGCCCGGCCGGCGCCCAACCGGTGCAGAGCGGACCTCTCATCCCCGGTCTGACCTCCCCGGCTCTCACCACACCCGGTCTGACCTCCCCGGCTCTGACCACCCCCGGTCTGACCACCCCCGGTC
>Ga0194035_1000722_pt1 | contig 18426 bp, 18 predicted proteins | sample JunL2320m_MetaG_FD_148680 | JGI IMG/M metagenome (GOLD analysis project Ga0194035, IMG submission 148680) | Anoxic zone freshwater microbial communities from boreal shield lake in IISD Experimental Lakes Area, Ontario, Canada - Jun2016-L239-20m | ecosystem: Environmental > Aquatic > Freshwater >...
CTCCTCCGGCGACTCAGTTGTGCGAGCAAGAACAGTCATGACAGTTCGTTCACAGCCCCGTTCCGGGGATCCACGACGTACCCGCCAACGGAACCTTCGCCATGGCGGCGGCTTCGATGGTGAGTGCGACGAGATCTTCGGGCTCGAGGTGGTGCACATCGTTCTTGCCACATGCGCGGGCAAGGGTGGTGAGCTCCATCGTGAGGGCCTTGAGGTAGTTCGTCATACGACGAGCTGCCTCGTCCGGATCTAGGCGATCCATCAGCTCTGGTGTCTGCGTGGTGATACCAACCGGGCAAGCGCCCGTCTGGCATTCGTGGCAGAAGCCAGGTGCGGTGCCAAGTGCGTGGTAGTCGGCGGTGACGTCAACCTTGACGCCGTCCTTTTCGTAGAACGGCGAGTTACAGCCGAGTGCGATGAGCGAAGCTACGCCGATTGAAACTGCATCAGCGCCGAGAGCGATCGCCTTGGCGATGTCGGCACCGGTACGGATACCGCCGGAGACGATGAGCTGTACCTTGCCGACCATGCCTACGTCGCGAATCGCTTCTGCTGCAAGGCGAACGGCCGGCAGGGTCGGGATACCGGTGTGCTCGATGAACACGTCCTGCGTGGCGCCCGTGCCACCCTGCATACCATCGACGACGACAACATCTGCGCCGGCAGCGATGGCAAGCTTCACGTCGTTGTAAGTACGTGTTGCGCCACACTTGACGTAGATGGGGGTTTCCCAGTTGGTGGCTTCGCGAAGCTCAGCGATCTTGATCGTGAGATCGTCCGGACCGGTCCAGTCCGGGTGACGTGAGGCTGACCGCTGATCGACACCGGCTGGCAACGTACGCATGCTTGCGACGCGCTCGCTGACCTTCTGGCCGAGGAGCATTCCGCCGCCGCCGGGCTTTGCGCCCTGGCCGATGACAACCTCGATCGCATCCGCAGCGCGGACGTGTTCGGGACGAAAGCCGTAGCGGGATGGCAGGCACTGGTAAACGAGGTACTTGGAGGCGCGCCGCTCTTCCTCAGTCATACCGCCGTCGCCGGTGGTCGTTGAGGTGCCGACATTCGTGGCAGCCCGGCCGAGTGCATCCTTGGCATTCGCGGACAGCGAGCCGAAGCTCATACCTGCGATGGTGATCGGGATGTCGAGCTCGAGCGGCTTTGAAGCAAAGCGCGTTCCAAGAACAGTCTTTGTGTCGCAGCGCTCGCGGTAGCCCTCGAGTGGGTAGCGGGAGACTGAAGCGGTGATGAAGCTCAGGTCGTCGAAATTAGGAACCTTGCGCTTGGCACCCCAACCGCGAATTTCGTAGCGCCCCGTACTGGCCATGGTTTGAACCATGGAGATCATGTCTTGAGGGAACGTGGCACTCTCTCGCAACGCGGGATTGTCCTGGTGAGTCATTAGTACCTCTGGTTTTTAAGGGCGTCGAAGTTGTAAAGTTGTTTGGCCGAGGCGACCTTGGTGACGTTCTCCGGATTGATGTGATCAAAGCCGGACTTCTCAACGAGTTCGCGGACCTTAGCCACATCTGCCTCGGTCATGTCTTCGGTGCGGGCATCCGCACCGAGCGAGCGAACCTTGCCGCCGACGTAGACGACTGCTTCGTAGAGGGAGTCGCCAAGGGATTCGCCAGCGTTGCCACCGATGAGCAGGGTTCCGGCCTGTGCCATGAACGCGCTCATGTGGCCGCAATCACCAGCAACGGCAAGGGTTCCACCCTTGAACGAGATGGCTGCGCGTGACGATACGTCGCCGCTGACGATGATCAGACCACCGTGTGCTGTGGCGCCGGCAGCGCTCGAAGAGTTGCCGTTGACGCGGATCGTGCCGCTCATGAGGTTTTCACCAAGGCCTGGGCCCGGGCTGCCGTTGACGGTGATATCCGGACCGTCGCAGAGTCCACCGAGGTAGTAACCGGTGCTGCCTTCCACGGTGATATGGATCTTGTTCGTCAGACCAACGGCGAGGTTGTGCGCGCCACGAATCTGCGTGAGCGTGGCGGACGAACCGTCAGGCAGTGCGCGCAGGGCACGGTTGACCGCAGTTACGCCCATCTCATGGACGTCGAGAGTGATCGCTTCAGTAGTTGCAGTCATTTCGTTACACCGTCCACGTGTGGATTTCTTCGGGCTGTGGTTCGAAAACGCGTGCGTTCTCGATGCCCGGCAGGCCTGCAAGTGCGTGGTATTCGCTAGCAACCGCGACGTACTGGTCAGTCTCAGCGACGACCATGGGCTTACAAGCGAAAGCGTCGCGAACCACAGAGAAAGCGTTCTGGGTGCTGACGACGAGGGTGAAGAAGCCGTCAAACTCCTTGAGAACGTGGCGCATTGCGTCCTCGAGGCTGTCGCCCTCAGCCATTCTCCAACCGATGTACTGCGCACAAACCTCGGTGTCGTTCTGCGTGATGCAGTGGACACCTTCGTCGGCGAGCTGGCGGCGGATCGTGGCGTGGTTCGAGAACGAACCGTTGTGCACGAGGGCAAGGTCTGGGCGAGGTGAGAATGGGTGCGCACCGTCGATCGTGACAGCCGATTCGGTCGCCATGCGCGTGTGGCCGAGCGCCATGTATCCGGTGACCTTGCTGACATCGTAACGATCGCAGATTTCACCCGGCAGGCCGACGTCCTTAATCAGACTCATCGCGAGACCTTCGCCAACAACGATGATCTGCTCTTCGCTCGCTGCCAGGGCGGTGTGCACCTCGGCGACGTTCGCGGCGGTCGTGAGGAAGGCGACGTGACCGTTGATTTCGATCGTGGCGCTGGCGCCCGTAGCCGCCTCGACCTCAGACTTGACGGCCTCCCAGTTCGCGTGGGTGTTGTCTGTGCGCAGTGAGTAGCGGGTCGCCCCTGCCGGCACACCACGGTCGTAAATAGCCAAACCAGCCGAATCCGGACCGCGAGCGGTCATCTCCTCCAGCATCGTGCTGAAGTACTGGCCGATCTCGCCCTCAAGGGCTGGATCACGCACCAGTATCCCGACGATTCCGCACATGGGCGATACTCCCGTCTGCAAAAAGAACTTGGATCTGAACCGCCTGAATCCCGTTTTGAGACGTCAGGCATTGGGGTTGACCAACAGTATGGTGTGAAGTACTGCAGGTCAACCCCTTGATTTCTGGCCCCGTGTGCGGTTTCGTAGCGACACCACATGTTCACTTGAGGTGGACGAGCCGACATAACGCCGGCGGTCGCAAAACAGTAGGGAGTTTTCTGTGACTGACACCAGTGAAGAGCTTCGCAAGCGTGCGGAAGCCGACGGAATTGAGTTCTTCTTCGCTATGTTCGTTGACATGCATGGAAAGCCGTGCGCCAAGCTAGTGCCGGCGTCCAGCTTTGACATGTTGATGGATGGTGGTGCTGGATTCGCTGGTTTCGCAGCAGGTCCGATGGGCCAAGACCCGTCTGACCCAGATCTGTTAGCCGTTCCAGACCCGGCGTCGTACACGCCGGTTCCTTGGGAGCCAGGGCTGGCTGTTCTGCAGTGCGACATCCATGTTGACGGTGAGCCGTGGGCATATTCGCCACGCGTCATCCTCAAGCGCCAGCTGGAAAAGCTTGCTGCACGCGGGATTACAGCGATGGCCGGTTTTGAAGCTGAGTACATGCTCGTCGACAAGGACGAGAACGGGAAGCTCGTCATCGCCGATCCGCTCGATACGGCGCAGTCACCTTGCTACGACGTGAAGGCGCTTAGTCGTTCGCTGGAGTTCCTCAAGACGACCTCGCGTTACATGAACCAGCTCGGCTGGGAGAACTACGCGAACGATCACGAGGATGCGAATGGTCAGTTCGAGCAAAACTGGAAGTACGCCGATGCACTCACCTCGGCCGATCGCCTGATCTTCTTCCGCTACATGGTTCACGTGCTTGCACAGCGCGAAGGAATGTTCGCAACCTTCATGCCGAAGCCGTTCTCGAACCTCACGGGCAATGGTCTGCACATCCACACCTCACTGTGGGAGGGCGATAAGCCGCTCTTCGTCGCAGAGGGCGAAGACCCACGCGGACTTGGCATTTCGGAGATGGCGTACAACTACATCGGCGGGATCCTCGAGCACGCTCGTGCTGCTGTTGCAGTTACCTGCCCGACGGTTAACTCGTACAAGCGCATGGGTGTTGGTGCACCGACTTCCGGCGCAACGTGGGCTCCTGCTTACGTTTCGTACGGTGGCAACAACCGCACACAGATGCTACGCATCCCTGAAGGTAACCGCGTCGAGCATCGTGGGACGGATGGGTCGGCTAACCCGTACCTCGCACTGGTTGCTGTTCTGGCATCGGGTTTGGATGGCATCGATCGCAAGGTAGATCCAGGAGCTCCCAACACCGACAACCTCTACACGTTGTCGCAGGCAGAAATTGCTGATCGCGGTATCAAGTCAATGCCAGCAACGCTGGCTGAGGCTGCTGGAAACTTGGCGCAGGATGACCTGCTGCGTGAGGCTTTCGGCGTCGGCCGTGGCGAGGACTACGTCGACTACTTCGTTAAGACGAAGCAGGAAGAGTTCCGCGCGTACCACTCACAGGTCGGCGAGTGGGAAATCAACAAGTACCTCACGCTCTACTAAGTCGAATCTCAACGGCGAAAGCCGAGACCTCACTGCAACGGCGGTGTTGGTCTCGGCTTTCGTTGTTTTGACGGTCTGTTCGCAGATGCGAATTACGTTGGCCACTCGGCGATTTCGTCCAAGATTTCTATGACGACAGAAGCATCTGTGCGCGGGTTGACGAACGCTAGTCGCAACACAGTGCGGCCCTCCCATTGCGTTGGGATACATAGGATTCGGCCATTCTTGGACTGTGTGGTCGACCATGTCTGATAGTCGCGATCGGACCATGCTGAAACCTCAAACAGCACGATGCTCAGCATTGGCTCGGCGACCAAGCTGAGATGCCTTGATTTATTGATGTGCGCCGCCACCTGACGTGCGGTCGAAATCGACATCTCGACGGCCATCGAATACTTCTTGGTGCCATGAGTGGCCAAGCTGAACCAGAAGGGTAAACCTCGCGCACGTCGAGACAATTGGATTGCCAAGTCCGATGGGTTGGTTTGTTCCCGGTCGACGTTGTCGAGATAGTGCGCCGTTTGCGAGTGGGCATTCTTGGCAAGTTGGGTGTCGCGATACAGGAGCGCGCAACTGTCGTACGGCGCGAATAGCCACTTATGCGGATCAACAATGAAACTGTCTGCCAGTTCGATACCGGCGAAGAGATCACGAACGCTCGGTGCGGCCAACGCGGCACCTCCGTATGCGCCATCAACATGCAGCCAGATACCCAACTCTGAACAGGCCGTTGAAAGCGACGCCATGTCATCCACGATTCCCGCGTTTGTACTTCCCGCACTGGCTACGACGGCGAAAAGACCGGGGCGGGATGCGAGGGCCTCGGCAAGGCCGTCACCGGTTAGTCGGCCGTCGTGGCCCACTGGAAGTTCAATGACATCGACGTCAAGAACCCTTGCGGCAGAACGGATTGATGAGTGTGCACTCGCTGCGCACGCGATTGCCCAGCCGCCCTTGGGGCGCTCTCCGAGTCGGTTCCATGCATGGGTGCGGGCGGCATGAAGTGCCGAAAGATTTCCAGAAGTTCCGCCAGCCACGAAAGTGCCACCCGCGGTGTCTGGCCATCCAAGTAGTTCGCGAATCCATCCCAGCGCTTCGTTCTCCGCGTGGATTGCACCGGCGCCAGATTCCCAGTAGCCAGCGAATACGTTGGCTGCGCTGGCCGCAATATCGAAGGCGATGGCGGCCTGCGTTGGTGCATTGGGAATGTACGCAAGATTGAGTGGGTCAGTTTGAGCCCGTGTCGCTGGTGCTAGAACTCGGTCGAAAACATCGAGTGCGGACTCTGCGCCGATGCCATCCTCAGTAATCGTCGTGCCGGCTTCAAGTCGAAGTTTGTCGGCCCGCTGAGCAGTTGAGTGCGGATCAGGTTCTTTCGTCAGGCGTTCTGTCGCCCACGAGAGGACCCGGGCGGCAATGTCGATCTCGTCGCCCCACACGGAGGTTTCATGTGATTGATTCTGATCCATAACACTTCACCTTAGGTCATGATTCACCTAGTCAAAGCTGTGTGAATTTGAGGAGTTGAAGCGCTGTGGCTGAACACGATCTCGTCATTCGTGGTGCCAGAACCATAGATCCAGAGACATCTCTCGATGCTGTCTGTGATGTCGCGATCGACGGCTCGACTATCAGCGTTGTTGCGGCGGGTGGGGACGCCTCTATGGTCGGTCGGGTCGAGATCGATGGGCTGAATCGTGTTCTTGCACCCGGCTTTATCGACCTTCACAGTCACTGCGAGGATCTTCCATCCCGGTGGTTGCAGGTTTGTGATGGCGTGACGACTGCCTTGGAGCTCGAGGCCGGACACGTCAACGTGGCTGATCGTTACCAGACGATGGCACAGGCCGGAAGCCCAACGAATTATGGCTATTCAGCGAATTGGGCGGTTGCCCGCATGGCGACTTGTGGCCTTGACGTTGAACTTGGTCACGACATCGACCCGTTTATGCACTACATATCGGATCCGGGATGGCATCGAGCGCTGACTTCTCGGGAGCGTGGCGAGTTGCTGGATCGCCTTGAAACTGAACTCGCCGACGGTGCTCTCGGGATCGGGATTCTTCTGGGCTACTGCCAGGAATCATCAAGTGACGAGTACGTGGACCTTGCCCGGTTGGCTGCTGACACATCGACAGCAACCTTTACGCACGTGCGTGAATTGGGCCGCTTGGATAGTGGGCTTTTTGGTGCAGCAGAAGCAGTTACAGCTGCCCTCACGACGGGCGCGCACATGCATTTGTGTCACATCAACTCAACTTCAACTCGGATGATCGATGATGTCCACGAGTTGCTGGGACGTGCTGCGTCACAAGGCTTGAAAGTGAGCACGGAGGCGTACCCGTATGGGGCTGGCTCGACGGGGATTGGTGCGGCGTTCTTGGCGCCAGAAGCGTTGAAGTACGACGGGCTTGACGTGTCAGATATCCGCTATCTCCCGACAGGTGAGCGACTAGCATCGGTTGAACGGTTAGAAGAACTTCGCCGAATCGATCCCGCAGGGTTGGCAGTGATCGACTTTCTTAAGGAGTGGGACGCAACAGATCTCGGCTATCTCACTCGTGCCTTCTTGGCCCAGGACACTGCGGTGGCTTCTGACGCGATGCCGTTGGTCCCGCGTGCTGGTACCGAACTTCGTGACTCCACCTGGCCGCTTCCAGAAGGGGTGCTCACACATCCACGAACTGCTGGCACCTTTTCGCGCATCCTTCGCTGGTATGTCCGAGAGCTTGAGATCATCGATCTACCTGAAGCGATCCGTCGCTGCACCCTCGTTCCGGCTAACGTTCTCAGCAGTTTCGCTCCGGGGATGTCAAAGAAGGGACGCGTACAGGTGGGTGCCGATGCCGATCTCGTCCTGTTCGACCCTGCACGTGTTTCTGATCGGGCGACCTACGATCAGCCGACTCTGACGTCCGAAGGAATCGATGAGGTGATTGTCGGTGGAGTTCGAGTAGTTCGCGGTGGAACCCTTGATACGTCAGCTCGTCCTGGAAAGCCGATTCGCGCCGTTGTCGAATGATGTCGAGTTAGGCGGGGAGTGCGCCAGCCCAAGCGGTAGCTTGCTTGACACATTCGATCAAGGCGGCACCTAGGCGTTCCTCTTCACCGGTAAACCGTTGCGTCGGAACGGGAATGCTCACGGCCAATACGTCGCCGTAGATGGATGGCAGGACGGCACCGACCGCGCAGATCCCCAGTGAATGTTCTTCGTTGTCAATGGATACGCCATTGCGGATGATCTCGGCCAACTCGCGCCGAAGATTTCGCACCGAGGTAATGGTGTTGACAGTGAACTTCTCCAGGGGACTGGACAACGCAATGTCGAGGCTGGCCGGATCCATTGACGCCAGCATCGCCTTGCCATTCGCACAGGCGTGCAACGGGAATGCATCCCCGACTGCACTCACCGCGCGAAGACGATGATCGGAGACAACTTGATCGAGGAAAACCGCACGTCCGTTTTCCAGTATTGATAGGTCGACGGTTTCGTTTACCTGACGTGAAAGTGACTCAAGGAATGGGCGCAACTCGTTGAGGACACTCCGACGGGCCGACATCGACATCGCGATAATTTCCGGACCGAGTCGGTATGGCCCGCGCGGCCCGAGCGCACTCACGTAACCGAGCTCCTCAAGAGCTAGCAGCAGGCGGCTCACGGTCGACCGAGGAAGATTCACCTTCTCGCCGATCTCCGTTTGGCTGAGCCCACCAGGCTGCCCCTGCAGGCTGCTGAGGATGTCAGCTGTCCTGCTGAGCACTTGAATGCTCGATCTCTCACGATTGGTCGGTTCCATGATGTCCAAGAATTCTTTGGTCAAGCTAGTGCTGTGGCAAGGCGAGGATCTGCTCGGCCTGCTCAGGGCTCGCAATGGATAGGTCGAGATCCAGTGCCAATTGAACGGCACGGGTTACCAGCGGCGTATTGCCCTGCGCAAGTTCACCTTTACGAAGGTAGAGAGTGTCTTCTAGCCCAGCACGCGCGTTGCCTCCGAGGGCCAGTCCAATCGCTGTCAGCTCTAGGCTCGAACGACCGATTGCGATGACCTGCCAGATCGCTTCCGGTGGAAGCCGCTTGACCATCGTGATTAGGTTGTCCGGGGTTGCGGCCATGCCACCACGAACTCCAAGTACGAGCGAGAATTGCAGTGGCTCGGCGAGGAGTCCTTCTTCCCAGAGTCGGATGCAGGCGTCGAGATGGCCGGTGTCGTACACCTCGAGCTCTGGCTTTACATCCAACTCACGCATACGTGCGGCAAGTCGACGGACTCCGATGGGTGGGTTGCGAAATTCACCTTCGCCAAAACTCATCGTGCACGGGTTGAGCGTGGCCATCCGTGGCCGTAGCTCGACCAACTTTTCGCGATCTTCGAATTCGACGGAAAGCCCGACACCGGTAGACACCTGAATCAGGATCGGGCAACGTTCTTTGATCAGATCCATGGTGCGCTTAGCGATGTCGAGGCTTGCCGTCGGCTTCTCGTTCTCGTCGCGGAAGTGCAAGTGCGCTACTGATGCGCCTTCGAGGTAGGCCGCGTGCACGGCTTCGGCAATCTCAAGCGGCTGTGTCGGCAGCGAGGGATTGTCGGCCGTTGATGCGATTGGCCCCGTTGGTGCGACCGTGATGATGACACTCATTAGGCGTCCTTGAGCGTGGCGATCGTGACCAGCATGGTGGTCGGTGAATCTGATCGATTCACCGCAGAACGAACCTCACCCTGATTGAGGTGAAGGGAGTCGTACTTACCAATCACGTATTCGGTGCCCTCGACGGTAACGACGAGTTCGCCATCCAGAACGACGTAGACCGACTCGGTGCGTGCCGGTGCTGCGTCGATCGTGGCACCGGGTGGGTAGACCGAAAGGCCTACCCACATCGCGTCGGTGTCACTTGCATCCATACCTTGTAGGCGCCGGGTATCCACGTTGTTGTGGAACGGTGCTTCGTAAGAGATTGCGTCGGTGAATCGGCGAAAGTCTGGCATGACTCAGCCCTGACCGTTTTCGAGGCGGTACTCACCCGTTGGGTCGACGATGGCAACGAGACGAACGATGCAGCCATCGCCACCAACCCAGCGCCACGGGAATGCGGCGAAGGTGACGCGCTTGCCGGTGACCTTATCTAGGTCGCCGCCGACATTCTCGAATCCGTAGATACCCTTGCTCAGAATTGCTCGGTGACACGGTTCCCACTCAGGGAAGTCGTCTAGGACCTTGCGTCCAGTCTCTGCTTCGTATTCAGCTACTGCCCAGGGGAGAAGTCCGCCGGTCGCTTCGGACGGGCCGTGCGGACCGATGGCCGTTGCTAGCGGGTGATCGAGGGCCTGGGTATCTGTACCCACTGCCTTGACGCCCTTAGCTGCGAACCATTCGCCAGCCTCCTTGTAGAACCCGGGGGAGTACGCGTAGTACTCGGCGCTATCGGCGTACTTGTGGTGCCAGCCGGTGTTCACGATGACGATGTCGCCCTCGCGAATTTCTGGGCTCGCCTTCTCTAGATCTTCAGCGGTAACCACACCCCACTTGTTCTTGGGTATCGAAACAACGACACCGGTTCCAAAGAAGTTGTGCAGCGGAATTTCGTGGAGCAACGGAGTGCCCTCAATGACGTGACCGGGTGCGTCAATGTGCGTACCCGAGTGCATGACGGTGGTGATCTTCTGGGTCAGGACGCGGCTCTTGGCCATACCGTGCAGACGCTCGATCTTCACGTCTTCGAAGTACGGCCAGGCCGGAACTCCGTGGCCCCACGGGTGTGAGAGGTCGTAGAACTCGAGGTGGGCTTCCTTGGGGCTAACGGGCCATGACCAGGTCATCGTTGGTTCCTTTCATTGAACGAGCGTGCATTGTTTGTAGAGATGTCGTTGGTTTAGTGCGCTAGTTGGCTCTTCACGTGTGCGGCGAGATCAGCTGCTGCTTGCTCGCGTCGTCCGTCTGGCCACGTGAGGAATCCTTGGCCGGACTTGGCGCCAAGGGAGCCAGCATCGATCAAAGTCGTCAGGATCGGATTTGCGGCGCCGTCAGTGCTAAGGCTTAGGAGCACCGCATCGTGGATGGCACGGGTGAGATCTAGCCCGACGTAGTCAGCCGTCTCGATGGGGCCCATCTGCGCAAGTCGAAGCCCAATAGTGTTGCGGCACACTAGATCTACGGTTTCGGCATCGCAAACCCCATCCGCCACCAGCGCGATCGCTTCGCGCCACAATGCGTGCTGTAGGCGGTTGCCGACGAAGCCTGGAACGTCCTTCTCCACGCGAACAGCGAGTTTTCCAAAGTTCTCGAGCAGAGAGAATGTGCGATTCATCGTCTCGGTGGACGTGTGCTCTCCACGAATAACTTCAACGATCGGAATGAGATCCGGTGGATTCCACCAATGTGTGCCCACGACGCGCTCGGGATTCTTGGCGCGCATTGCGATGTGGGTGATCGGGAGTACGGAGGTATTCGTGGCGAGAATCGCCGTGGTCGAATAGAGGCTGATTTCCTCAAGCAAGGCTTGCTTTGCGGCGAGATCTTCAATGATTGCTTCGGTCACGTAATCTGCGCTGCTAACGGCGTCACGAAGATCTGTCGTTGCACGAACCTCGCCAGCGCCCGAAACCTCTGCCGCCATTGCATTTGCGGTATCGACGGCATCAGCAAGGATGTCAATGTTCGCGTCGTAAAGATCGACGGTCAGGCCACCGCACGCAAGTACACCTGCGATACGGCGCCCCATTAAACCCGCCCCGATGACGCCGGCGCGGGTAATCCCCAGTGATTGGGCGTGAGCTAGCACGCTGTGTAACCACCGTCTAGATAGAGAACTTGGCCGGTGAGGAACGACGATGCATCACTGAGCAGATAGATGAGCGCACCGATGAAATCATCGGGCTCCGCGAGGCGCTTGAGCGGAATGCGGCTGAGCATCGCCTCGCGAGTAGTACGACCCTTTTCGTCGTCTGCATACATCCACGCTGTGAGCTCGGAGCGGAAAACGGTTGGGGCGATTGCGTTAACGCGGATCTGCGCGCCACCCCATTCGGCGGCGAGGGACTTGGCGAGCAGATCGACAGCTGCCTTGGAGGGGCAGTAAGCGCTGTAACCAGCTGGGTGACCAAGTTTGCCGCGTGTGGACGATACGAGGATCACGCTGCCGCCACGATCCTGCTCGAGCATCACGCGTCCGGCGGCTTGTGCCATCAACCACGAGCCGCGAACGTTGGCATCCATCACAGCGTCGAAATCCTCGACGGGCATGTCCTTGATGAGACCGACCTTGTTCATGCCGGATGCGACGAGCACGCCGTCGATACCTCCAAAGGTATCCACTGCAGTGGCGGCGATCGCGGCCGCATCGTCAGGAGTCTGCGGACGTCGAGCGATCATGACGGCATTGTCACCAGCGATGCTCGAGTGCATTTCGGTCAACGCCGATTCGTTGCCTGCCGCCATCGTGACGTTGGCACCAGCAGATGCCAGAGCAAGGGCGGCAACACTTCCCATCGCCCCTGTTGCACCGGTGACAACGATGGACTTGCCTGCCACGGAGAATCGGGCAAGTGGATCAGTTGACGAGGATTCCATGGGTGACACCTCTCCAGTATTCGTTACTTCATCCTACTAGGTAGGAGTTTTGTCCCGCTAGACGGGATAGACAACGATTTTAAGCACCTTCTCGGAGTGCGAAATCCATGGTGCAGACAAGCTGGCCATCCGCATCGGGGGTGAACCTGCGAATCAGCGAGCCCTTCACCCCGAAGACGGTATCCGAATCGAGATAGTCGCTTTCAGCATCAAAAACGTGAGTGGTCGTTCCGATAAAACCTGGCGCGGAGACCTTCACGTGCAGGTGAGCGGCACGGAATGGATGTCGATTTGTGTCACGCAGCAGCTGACCGACGGGCCCGTCATCGGGGATGGGGTACGGCTGCGGACGTACCGTGCGGAACTCGTAGGTTCCATCAGTCTGGCTTCGGAAGATCCCGCGAAGATTCGTTGCTGGTTGTACGTCGGGTTGTTGAACGGCATAAAAGCCGTTCGCCGAGTTCTGCCAAATGTCGAGCGTGGCCCCCGCAATGGGGTGGCCCGCGAGGTCGGTGACTGTGCCGCGGACAATCGTCTGCTCACCACCGTCATCGAACTCCACCATTGAGGCACCGAAGGCGCGCTCCGGTGAGTTCGGCACGTAGAACGGGCCGAGAATCGTCGGTTCGGTCGCGCCGGGTTCGTCGCCAGCATGGTTGATGAGATCGACAAGTGATGACAGGCCCAGTGTGTCGGACAGCAGGATGAACTCCTGGCGCACGTCATCACACTTTTGCCCGGTCGCGGTAAGGAACTGAATGCCCTGCATCCACTCCTCGTCGGTGATCGAAACCTCAACTGCGAAGGCATGTAGGTGGCGAACAAGTGACTGCATAACTTCGCGCAGTCGCGGGTTCGGTGTGCCATCAAGGCGGTCTACGACTTCGGCCGTGAGTTGCTCTGCGGACATCGGTTCCATTGTTGGCTCCTAAACGGCGTTGTCTTGAGTCGCGACGGTCGGTGGTGTCGCAGGATTTGTCATGAGGCGGTATCCCGTGGGGAACAGGCTGATGCGTCCGCGTCCTGAAATCAGACCCCACAATCCCTGCGGCAGGAAGAGCACCATGATGATGGCGACAACGCCGAGGATGACGAGGTACCAGGCCCCGAGGTCCACAAGGAAATGCTCAAGGGTGAAGTACACGATGGCACCCAAGATGGGACCTTCGATCGTCCCAATCCCACCAATCACAACGATGAAGAGCATGGTGGCGGTTAGCTGAACGGAGAAGACGCTATCTGGCTGAACGCGCAGAGTGTTGGCGGCCAGAAGTGCACCTGCCAAGCCACAGCCCATCGCGGCAGCAACCCAAATGATGCGCTTGCTACGTGTGACGTTCACCCCGAGCGTGGCCGCGGCGGTTGGATCATCGCGGAGTGCGGTAAAACCGGTGCCAAGGCGTGAGCGCATGAGTAGGTAGGTAACGGCAATCGCCAGAACCATTGCTGCCAGTGCCATCCAGTACACGGTCGCGATTCGAATGGCTGGCTTGTACCCGCTAAAAGCAGTGAGTGAAATTCCAGAGCCGGCGCCCAGTATTTGGATCTGAGTGGTCATGAGTTTGATGACCTCGGCGATCACCCACGTGCCGATGGCGAAGTAACCGCCGGACAGCCTGAATGCTAGGAACGAAACTAGGTAAGCGACAACCCCTGCGATCACCATGGCCACAGGTATCGCTGCGATGGGCCCTACACCAAGCTGATCAGCGGCGTAAACGATTCCGTAAGCGCCGATCCCAATGAATGCCTGCTGTCCGATTGACACCATGCCGGCATAGCCTGCGAGCAGGTTCCACATCGTGCCCATGATGATGTACGTGAAGAGCGTGACTAGATTCTGCTGGTTGCCCTTAGTCAGGAAGGCGAAAGGTCCGATTGCCAGTGCAATGACCAGGACGATAGCGATGGCCAGTCCGACGTACGAAGCGACTGTGGACCGCTTAACCTTTACCGCTGCAGGACTGCTGCCAAAAGCTGAGGTCGTCATCCGTTCACCACCTTCGGGAAAAGCCCTGTAGGTCGGAAGGCCAAAACCAGCAGGAACACGATGTGGCCCAAGAGCACACCGGATGAGGGGAATGCCTGTGCTCCCACGACCTGCGCGACCCCAAGAATGATCCCACCCCAGAGTGTTCCCCAGAGGGAACCGAGTCCGCCGATGATCACCGCTTCGAAGGCGAAGATGAGCGTTACGTCTCCGAAGGTTGGATTGAATTGAGTGCGAACGCCTAGGAACACACCGGCCAGTCCTACTAGCCCAATAGCGATGGCCGTAGCGAGCGCATAGAGATTGCGGTGGTCGATACCCATGAGCGCAGCGGCCTCGCGGTCGTCGCTCGTGGCGCGCATCGCGCGGCCAGTGGTCGTCTTGGCTAGGTAGAGCTGCAGACCCGCGATCACCAGAACGCCAACTATGAAGGTGATGAGGGGAAAGACACCGACAGCGATGTCGGGAGTTATCTGGATGCTTGCTCCTGCCAGTGATCCTACGTCGATGCTCTGGTTGTCGGCGGTGAAGATTTCGAGTAGCAGGTTCTGAATGATGACGGCGAGCCCGAATGTCACCAGAATTGGCGCGAGCGACTGACGGTTCAATGCGGTGTTAAGTAGTGTGCGCTGGAGCACCCAACCGACAAGCGCCATCACCGGAACGACGATCAGTAGCGTCGCGAAGGGAGGAAGGCCTGTCTTGTTAACGAGCACCATGCCCAAGTAGGCGGCCACAATGGCAAGTGCACCGTGTGCGAGGTTAACCAACCGCATGACGCCGAACATGAGGGACAGGCCCGCGGCCAGAAGTGCATAGAGCCCACCGAGGATGACTCCTTGAACTACTGCGTTAGCCCACTGCATAACGTCACCCCCTAGATTCCGAAGAAGGCGGACGCAATGCGTTCGCGGCTGAGTTCGGACGGCTTACCTTCAAGGACTGTTCGCCCGTCGAGTAGACACTGGACCCGGTCGGATACTTTCATGGCCTGGTTTACGTCCTGCTCGACAACGAGCACTGTTGTCCCCTGTTCGACGATTGCTGGGAGGGCAGCATAAATCTGTTCGACGACCACAGGTGCCAAACCCAGCGAAACCTCATCTAGTAGAAGAATTCTTGGGTTACTCATCAACGCGCGCGCGATGGCAGCTGCCTGCTGTTCGCCACCGGAGGCGTTAGTTCCAAGTCGACTCTTGCGATCGGCTAATAGCGGGAAGGTCTCGTAGAGCGTTGACAGATTCCAGTAGCCGGATCGTTTTGTGTGAGCGCCGACGAGGAGATTTTCTTCCAACGTAAGACTCGGGAAGATGCGCCGTCCCTCTGGCGTTAAAGCGATACCGAGTGGGACGCGGCGGTGCGGCGGAACGTCATTGATTCGTTCGCCGTTGAAGCGGATTTCCCCAGTGGCCGGTGTGCACAGTCCGGCAATTGACTTGAGCAGCGTGCTCTTACCAGCTCCGTTGGCACCAATGACGGCCAACGTCTGGCCCTCTTCGATGGACAGAGAGACGTCGAAAATTGCCTGGACATCACCGTAAAAGACGTCGATGTTCTCGATTTCAAGGAGTGCCATTAGACATCCCCTTCCATATCGAACGTCTTACCTAGGTAGACCTCGATCACTTCTGAGCTTCGGAGGACCTCGTGCGGATCGCCGATTGCCAGCACGCGACCCTCGGCCATGCACATCAGGCGATCAACGATGGAAACCAAGGCACGCACGATGTGTTCAATCCAAACGACCGTGACCCCGGCGGTGCGTAACTGGGAGATGGTTTCGACGAGTGGTGGTATTTCGCGCTCGGTTAGGCCGCCAGCAATCTCGTCGAGCAAGATGAGTTTTGGCTGCGTGGCCAATGCTCGGGCTAACTCAAGACGCTTGCGGTCAAGGAGTCGTAGTTGGCCGGCAGGCTTCTCGGCCAGGTGGAGCAGGCCGCTCATCTCGAGGGCTTCATACGCTCGCTCATAGCCAGCCTGGCCGCGAACGCCGCCGGCGAAGCTCGAGCCGACATAGACATTTTCAAAAACAGTCATCCCGGTGAAAGGACGCGGGATCTGGAATGAGCGACCGATACCGGCCTTTGCTCGCTCCGCGGACTGCATCTTGGTGATGTCGCGGCCGTTGAAAATCATCGTGCCTTCGTCAACGGGTAACACGCCACCGATGAGATTGAGCAGGGTGCTCTTGCCAGCGCCATTCGGGCCGACGATTCCGAGAACTTCTCCTTCAATGACGTCGAAATTGATGTCATTGGCAGTCACGACACTTCCGAACTTTTTGTGCAGACCACTCACCGTAAGTAAAGGTGCCATGGTCATGAATCAACTCCCAATCGTGATGATCTGGACCGGGTGGCAGTTACATGCCACCCGGTCCAGATACGTGTCAATCAACGTGCACGTAAATCCCGCTGCGATTACGGAAGTGCTTCCTGCTTGCCGCCGAGCGGGATGTTGAGTCCCTCTGAAGTGGCGACTGCGTTGGAGGTGAGCACCAAGTCGTACTTGTGTGCGCCACCGTTGGTGAGCCTCCACTGACCGCCAGCAAGAGGAGTCTTGGCGACGTTAGGTGTTGGGCTGGTCGGACCGGCGGTGGGGCTCCATGCGACCTTGCCAACGATCGTGTCAGTTGACAATGTGCTGAGGGCGGCCACCAAGGCAGCCTTATCGGTCGAACCGCTTGTGGTCAGAGCGTTTGCAGCAACCTCGAAGAGGGCTTCGACGTAGCCGATGGGCTGTGTCCACTGCTTGCCGGTGGTGGTCTCGTACTGGTCGCAGAGTTCCTTCGGTGTGATACCCGTGAGTGAACTCTTGGTCGGCCATGATGGGTGCCACCACACCTCGGTGGACAGGTTGTTACCAAGGTCGCCGAGTGCGTCGACGCTGCTTGGGAAGAGCAGTGCCTTACCGACGCTGGCGATCTTCGGGTTGTAACCCTGCTGCTTAGCCTGCTTCCAGAAGGTGGTGAAGTCTGGAGGGATCGGAACGCCGGTCAGAATCTCGTCATTGCTTGACTTGAAGGATGAGATCTGTGCGCTGAAGTCCTGGGTTCCGTTCGGGTACAGCGGTGGGAAGTTGATGGTGTAACCATTCGCCTTCACCATGCCGGGAAGGTTGCCACTCCACGCCTGACCATCTGGGTCATTCGGGAAGAGTCCTCCGACCTTCTTGTTGGTGGGCACCTGACCCCAGAAATCCTGGAAGGTTGTCGCTACATCCTCAAGGCCCCAGAAGAAGTGGTACGTCCACTTGAAGGTGCTCTTGATTCCGTCCTTGCCGCGCAGGACATATGGCTGCCACGGTGCATTGTCCGTGATACACGGAGTGTTGTTCGCTTCACAGGCGTCAGCAACGGGGTTCACGATGTCAGGAGTGCCGGCGGCCATGACGATGTCTACACCGTCGTTGTTGATCAAGTCGGCAGCAGCCTGACCAGCTTTGGCTGAATCGCTCTGTGCATCCTTGACGATGATGTCAACGCCGTAGGACTTGCCACCGATCATGAGGGGATTCTTGGAGAAGTAATCCTTCATGTAGTTGATGACGAATGTATCGCTCTCACCAAAGGGGGCCAATGGACCCGTCTGAGGTGAGACGAAGCCGATCTTGACAGTGCCGGCGACTGCGCCAGACGCTGATCCGCCACTTGCAGATGGCGTGGTGTTGTTATTGATGCTGCCACCGCCGCAGGCGGTGAGTCCCAACGTGATTGCGCCGAGTGCGGCAGCAATCTGGGTTTTCCTCCCGAACTTCATTCGTTCTCCTTCGTAGTTACTCACCGATGGCCGGTTGACCTCGATGCGGCGGGCTAAATCTATTACTTCTCACCCTATGGGACAGAATTCCCGCAAAACGGGATCAAACTGTTATGAAACCGTCCCTTCTATAGGACGTGGGGGCACTCCGCGCCAGGCATCGGCGAGCAATTGCTCGATCGCGGCCTGGTCTACCGGGCGAGGATTCACCATTCCGGCTGCAACCACAGCCTTGGCGGCTTGCGGGATGTCGGCCTGCGAAAGTCCGATGTCAGCGAGGTTCGTCGGCGCGCCGATGCTGCTTTCCAACTGCCAGACGCCGGTTGCTGGATCTGGAGCATTAATCCCGGCGGCCGCAAGTGCGCGCTGAGCCCGGCTGAGTTCGTCGGCTGCGTGTACTGCGTTGTACGCCATGGCGTAAGGCAGCACTGCTGAATGCACGCCCGCGTGTGGAAGGTTGTAGTTACCGCCGACCACGTGGCAGATCTTGTGGTGGATCCCCATCCCTGCAGTGCCCAGCGTCCAGCCGGCTAGCCACGCC
>Ga0194035_1000724_pt1 | contig 18410 bp, 17 predicted proteins | sample JunL2320m_MetaG_FD_148680 | JGI IMG/M metagenome (GOLD analysis project Ga0194035, IMG submission 148680) | Anoxic zone freshwater microbial communities from boreal shield lake in IISD Experimental Lakes Area, Ontario, Canada - Jun2016-L239-20m | ecosystem: Environmental > Aquatic > Freshwater >...
ACATTTAACGGCGAAATTTACAACTATAAAGAATTGCGAAAAGAGCTCGAATCAAAAGGCCATCGTTTTTCCACCCAATCGGACACTGAAGTTATTTTAAAAGCATACGAAGAATACGGAAACGAGTGCCCAAAATATTTGGACGGCATGTTTGCGTTTGTTATTTGGGATGATGAGAAAAAACAGGCCTTTATGGCGCGTGACCGCTTTGGTAAAAAACCACTTTTTTACGCACATACACCCGACGGAAAATTTGTCGCAGGTTCGGAAATAAAAGCACTCAAAGCGGTTGGTGTGCAGCCCGAAATCGACCCGGCAGGTATCGATGCGTATTTAACTCTTATGTACATCCCTCCATGGCGTACGGTGTACAAAAACGTGCACACCATACTTGGAGGCCATAGCGCAACATACACGGCCGGGCAGGCAGGCAAAGACAGCACTCTCGATATACAGCAGTATTGGAAACTTACACGCACACCCATTTCAATCTCCTACGATGACGCCAAGGAGAAAGTGCGCCAGCTTTTTACTGAAAGCATACGTAAGCGCATGATAGCCGATGTTGAAATAGGCTCCTTTCTTTCTGGCGGTGTCGACTCAACCATTGTTACCACCTACGCGCAAAAGTTGACGAGCAGCCCAATAAAAACTTTTTCACTCGGATACGGCGCAGACATAAACGAACTCCCCTTTGCAGAAGAGGCTTCAAAGAAAATTGGTACCGACCACTACACGCTCCAGGCAACAAGCGAACTTACGGATGAACTTGAAAAAATACTTACCTACTTTGATGAGCCCCATGGGGACTCAGCAAATTTTCCGCAACATTTGGTATCAGAGCTTGCATCAAACCATGTAAAAGTAGCTCTCTCGGGCGATGGTGGCGACGAATTGTTTATGGGCTACGGCTGGTACTTCCAACATTGGCACCGCCCAAAAATTATGAAACTCAAAGCCGCACTCTTTTCTAACCCCTATAAAGAATATTTAAAAAGTATCACGGTGTTCCCTGCCTCTATGCGCCGGGGTCTGCTCAAAGATGCAAAAAATATCAAACAGGAAGATATTGATCAACTAGTCTCTCCTGTTTCTGATGCAACTCAAAACATAAATGCATACGACCTGAGTACGTACCTGCCCGGCCAGCTGCTTACAAAAGTTGATCAGGCCAGCATGATGCATGGCCTCGAAGTGCGCTGCCCTCTGCTCGACCACCAGCTTACAGAGTTCGTGGTGAACTTACCGCAGGAATATAAGATCAATCGCGGCACAGGCAAATTACTACTTAAAGACTTACTTCGCGAAACAATGCCCGACGCATTTGTTGACCGAAAAAAACAGGGCTTTGGGGCACCGGTGCGGAAATGGCTCTCCCAGGAAAAAATGCGGGCATATGTGCACAAAGAATTTGCCCCCGGTGCCCCCATATTCGAACATATTAATGAAGAATCCGCTCGATCATTCGTTGAAAACACCTTTTCCGGACAGAACCCAAAAAAATATTACCAGCTTTGGGTATTACTATGCCTAGCGATTTGGCTCAAGAAACATGTATGATGTGTACCGTACTCAAAATTTTCATATGAATGAAGTAACTTCTCCAAAAAAGAACATGCGTCTGGTGGTGACCGGAGGTGCTGGTTTTATTGGAACCCACCTTACACAGTTACTCGTGAGTGAAGGGCATGAAGTGCATGTCGTGGACACATTGGTTGGGACGATTAAACGAGGAATACACCCTTCCGCTACCCTACACATTATCGACGTGCGCGATCAAGAAAAACTCACTGCACTTTTCAAAAGCCTTCCCCACATTGACGGCGTCTTCCATGCTGCAGCATTACCGAGTGTCCCTTTTTCAATTGAGAATCCTCTCGTGTCTCATGATGTAAATGTCAACGGAACATTATCCGTACTGGCCGCCGCGCATGCCCATGGAGTTGGTCGCGTTATATTTTCCTCATCATCAGCCGTATATGGTGACACTAATGTTATACCCTCAAATGAAGAAACTTCTCTATCTCCTCAGAGCCCGTATGCGCTGCACAAATACATTGGGGAGCAATACTGCGCGCTATACAGCGCCCTCTATGCACTGCCAACGGTTGTGCTGCGCTACTACAATGTCTATGGTCTTGGCGCAGATCCCAATGGCCCCTATGCTTCAGCGATAGGCAAATTTATCCAAATGCAGCAGAATGGACAACCAATAACAATAACGGGCGACGGCGAACAAACTCGTGATATGGTGCATGTGCGCGATGTGGCGCGAGCCAACCTCGTTGCACTTACACATCCCCACCTTGGGAATGCTGAAATATTCAACGTAGGAACAGGCACACAAACTAGCATAAACGAAATAGCCCATATCATCGGAGGACCTACTTTACATATCCCTGCACGGCACGAACCAAGACATTCGTGCGCAGATATTACTCGCATACAAGCACTTGGATGGCACCCTAGTGTGAAGTTACATGAAGGGATTCACGAACTGAAAGCTGAGACACATCTACAATGACAATCAACGAAATTTTTAAAAATATTAGCTATCGACTCGCTGGGCGTGTTATTCATCTTGCACCAAAGAGACGTGCAAAAGGTGCCATTCTGATTTCATATTTCACCTATCCGTTCCTGACCAATAAACCACTTACCGGTCATACCAACTACTGGGAGGTACGCAGGATGGCCGAGGAATTTCTTGACCGTGGATATGAGGTTGATGTGATTGATACAGCCAATGTATCGTTCGTCCCAAAAAAGAAATACGATATCTGCATAGATGCCTACGGTAACCTCGAGCGCTTTGCCCCTCTTCTCGAGAAGGACTGTATAAAAGTTTTTCTTGCAACAACGTCAGATTGGCTCTTCCAGAATACGGCGTCCTACAAGCGAAGTTACGACCTGCTTCAGCGACGAGGTGTTGTGCTCCCACCCGAGCGTTTATTGCCACCCTCGAGAACGCTTACAGCTGCAGACATGATACTGCTTATGGGAAATGATGTGACGGCATCTACGTATGCCTACGCCAAGAAGCCTATTTCCCCTCTTTCTGTATCAGCTGTTCGCGAGTACCCGTCCCCCGTGGGTAAAGATTTTGATGCGTATAAAAAAAATTTCGTATGGCTTGGAGGTGCAGGGGCCGTACATAAGGGCGCTGACTTGACGCTTGAAGCATTCGCGCGCGAGGCAGATTTACACGTTTCAATGTGCGGGAAATATCTCTACCCAGAATTCGAAGCGGTGTATTGGAAAGAACTGCATGAAAGTGACAACATACACAGCATTGGACACCTAGACTTAGGTGGTGAGGTGTTTGAGAAGATCCGTTCACAGGCGATATTTCTTATCTTCCCTTCATGCGCTGAAGGCCAGTCGGGCGGTGTTGTTGCAGCAATGCATGCCGGCCTTATTCCGATTATAAGCAAAGAGTGCGGTGTCAGTGTGGACGACTTTGGTTTTGTATTGAAGGAAAACACTATTGAAGAGATCCAAAAAACTATACGGTATGTATCATCTCTGCCCGCCGAGGAACTTGCATCACGAGCGCGGCGCGCATGGGAATATGCCCAGGCCAATCATACGCGCGAGGTTTTTACCATGCAATTTAAAAACTTTGTAAATCTACTCGAATCAAAAAATACAAAATAATGGAACAGGAACTTATTTCAGTCGTCATACCCGTGTGGAACGAGAAAGATCGCATCGCACGAGCCATTGAGTCGATGCAGCGTCAGACATGGCAAAATCTAGAAATTATTGTTGTGGACGATGGCTCGACCGATGGGACACAGGAGATTGTTAAGAAAATCTCAAAACAAGATTCTCGTGTTTCTTTCTACGATAATCCACACAAAGTACCACGTACAAACTGGCGCGGATACGATATCAACGCAGGGTATGCGGCCCGTAATTACGGCTTTTCAATTGCAAAAGGCCGATGGATTACAACACAGGATGCCGACGACGCTTCGCTTTTAAATCGCATCGAAGAACAGTGCGTGCTGGCGAAGAAGTACACTGCCACAATGGTTTTAGTACAGTACCAGCGGTTGCGGCCAGAATTGTTAGATAAAAAACTTGATGTCGAGAGTATATTTAGCGAACATGACGAAGGCATGGTCGTTATACGACCAGAGGAAATACTCGAATTTATAAAAAATCAGAAAGGGCCACTCATGGTTGAGCCATTCCATAAGTACATCCCCTTTCCTATCAAGTGGTTTCCTTACACTCGTAAGCTTTTTTACCGCGGCATCAAACCAATACTTGGCGCTGATAACTGCATGCTGTTCGACAGAAAGGTCATCGATGCTGGTGTATATTTCCGTACACGTAACAAACGCACTTTGGGCTTGCCGTCGGGCCGGGGCACGGGACGTGATTTTGTATATCAAGTGAGCGTAAAGTTCAAAAATACCTGGTCGTTTAAGCTACCCTTATATCTATGGAATGCAAACGACGAGAACCCGGACTACATCGGATATGAAAAATACATTGTATGAAATTTTCTATCATTACACCTGCATATACTATTGCGAAATGGTTACCCCAGACGATCGAAAGTATTCTGTCACAACAAGGTGATTTTTCTATTGAATACATAATTGTCGTGAATGACTCTCCTGACAATACACTTGCAATTGCTAAAGAATACAAACAAAAAATTGAAGACGGCTCATACAAAATTTATTGCAACAGTGTTTCGATGAAGGTTCTAGAATTCGGCAAGCCCGAAGGTACCCATGTTGCAATCAACCAAGGGGTTGAGCACGCGACTGGCGATGTGTGTAATTGGATAGGAGGGGATGATCTATATGAGCCGGGAGCCTTCGCGGCGATGGCACGTGTATTCACAGCGCGACCCGACATTGCGTGGCTTAAAGGTTTGACTTCAACCATTGGAGAACATGGCGAGAGGATCAAACCCGGGTACTGCCAGCACTACCGCCGCGACTGGCTCCGTATGGGCGTCTACGGCATGGAGGCCTACCACGTTGAACAGGACAGCACATTCTGGCGGATGGAACTCTGGAATAAGGTCGGCCCCGTTCCTATACAGTTCCAAAAGGCCGGCGACTACTGGCTCTGGATACGGATGGCGCGGTTTGAACACCTTATAAGTATGAACGTCCCTATTAGTTGCTTTCGCAAGCGCGAGGGGCAACAAAGTCGGCTCGGCTTCACACAAAGTTTAGAACAACGCTGGGAAGCTCGTGGTAAGCGCCCTATTGGCGCATGGATACCGCGTCTCTTTTTCTGGCCATATTTTCACAGCCCCCAAAGTATCAAAAAAATACTTGAGAAATTGTACCCCTTCATATTCCCTTTCACTCCACGGCCCTATTTAGAAATTCAAAATGGTAGCGTGGTTCAGAAAAATATGAAAACATTTTTTGTACGCTAATATACAATGCAAGGTCGTACCATATGAAATTCTCTATCATTACACCCGCATACGATATCGCAAAATGGCTACCTCAAACTATTGAAAGCGTATTCTCACAAGCGGGAAACTTTTCTATTGAATATATTCTGGTACTCAATGATTCTCCTGACAATACGTGTGAAGTTGCAAAAGAGTACAAACGTAAACTCGACTCGGGCGAATATGCGATTCATTGTAAAAGCATTTCAATGCAGATAATTGAGGCGGGAAAGCCCGAGGGAATGTACGTCGCTATCAACCAAGGGTTTGCGAACGCAACGGGCGATGTATATGCCTGGATTGCTGGCGACGATATCTACCGCCCAGGCGCATTCCAAACGATGTATGAGGCGTTCTCACAACATCCAGAAATTGCGTGGCTCAAAGGAATTACTTCCACCATTGGAGAACACGGAGAGCTTATAGGAAACAATACATGCAGTGTGTACCACCAAGACTGGTTACGTTTAGGCGTATATGGCGCAGAAGCCTACCATGTTGAACAGGACAGTAATTTTTGGCGCGCCGAGGTGTGGGAAAAAGTAGGCAGTTTTCCTTCGTATTTTAAGAGCGCTGGCGACTACTGGTTGTGGATACACATGGCAAAGTACGCACGCCTGTGGAGCATAAACGCCCCTATAAGCGCCTTTCGCAAACGCGCGGGCCAGGACAGCCGGGCAAACCACAACCGCCTCTTGGCGCAGAAAAAGGCAGCCCGTCCAAAACGCCCTTTACTAGCTTGGGTTCCCCGCCTCTTTTTCTGGCCCTATTTCAACATACCTGTATTACAGCCCCTTCTAAAAAAACTCTACCCGTATATATTTTTCTACAGATCACGGGACTACCTCGAGAAGGAAGGTGGTGTCTGGGTTATTAAAACAATGCCTTCATTTTCTCTCTAAAACTTTTTACGTGCCGCAACAAATACTCCCGCAGCAAGCAACACCGGCACCACTTCGCTGCGTTTAATATCGCCGTATCTCTCGATAATGAGCGGGTCTAGTTTGTTTAATATAAGCGCAAGTATGTATACCAGCCCCTTCGTTACCTTCCCTCCGCGTAATTTGGTTTGGAACATAATACGTTGCAGGAGTATCGCAATAGTACTAAACGCATCTCCCTCGACTCCTTCTTCAAGAATTTCAAAGTCTTTTAACACCGTGCGTAAGCCGTACGGCGTATAACGCCAGTAGTCATGCGGCGCGTCGTGCACAGGAAAGTTGAACCGTGTGGTGATAAAAAGTAAGCCGCCAGGTTTGAGAATACGTGCAATCTCTGTAGCTGCACGAAACGGGTTATGAAAATGTTCAAACGTTTCCGAACACATAACTATATCGTAGAGCCCGTCTGCAATGGGTAGGTCGTGTACGTCACCAACAATATCCGGTTTCTTCTCTTCCGCTATATCAAGAGTTGTTATATTGGGGAAATACCCTTTCCACATACTCCGCGCCCCCGCCCCAATGTCGAGTGCTCTGTATGTATCGTCGGTACGATATTTTGCAAGAAATTGTTTTGCCTGCCAGTCGTTTAATTTTTTCATGCTGTGGGTGTTGAAATAATCTTCCTAAAAAAATCTGCCAAATGTCCGGTACACGTGTCGGCGTCAAGATGTTGTTCTGCAAAGAGGCGCGCCTGTGTACTTAAGCGTTCGCGCAGTTCTCTGTCACGGAGAATTCGGGAGAGTGCTTCGTGCAGTGCCTCTACGTCACCTTCAGGTACAAGCAACCCGTTTACACCGTCTGTAAGATACGACTCCATCGCAGGTGTTTTTGACGCAACAATCGCCTTTCCCATTGCAAGCGCTTCGTAAAGTGCTGATACTCCCATAGCATTGTTAAGGCCGGTCGAAGTGTCCAGCGGAATAACGACTATGGAGGCATCTGCGTACGCCTGCTTTAATTCAGGGACTGAGAGTGTCTTGTGTACAACATAGTCAGGAAGCGGTCGAAGTTTTTCGAGTCGAGAGAGATGCGTTGTAGTAAGAACATCTTTGCCCAATCCTTCTGCTGCAGCAAAAAGTGCTCGTAGGTCGCGGTCAGGGTCGCGGCCAGGTGCAAAAATAGCTCCCTCGCCCAGGGCTATGCCCGGTTTGAAATACTCTAGATCAACGCCATAGGGAATAAAGGCGATATGTTCTTTGAGATGCGGAAAGCGACGTTGCAACTGTTCGGCTTCGTCTCTACTAAGTGTCACTATTCCTGCACAGCGCGAAACCATCCACGCAAATAGTTTTTGACGAAAGGTTTTCTCGTGTCCCAGCAAACCCATAATACTAAAGTCGTGCATTACCCACCGCGGCCGGTGCAGGTGCAGCAATGTGTGCAGTAGTTGTGTCCCATACCCTGTTGAAGTAAAAACAAAATCGTATGCAAAAAAGAAGGGGTACAGTGGCAGATGTATCCAGTACACGTTTATGTGTTTGCGCAAAAAGGTTGCGGCCGACAAAGGCATAAAATCTTCGAGGTCGAGATGCTTCGCGGTTATCCCAAACGTGTGTAGACGAAGCATTCCCCAAAAGCCGTTCCCTTGTTCTTCCCCCGCCTTCACTTTTGCCAAATGGGGGCCCCGGTAGCCTGTAAAAAGATAGAGAACCTTCAATTCCATTCGCCCATTGTGGCCGCTGTCGAGCCTTTTTGCAATGTAGAAAAAAGGGCATAATAGCTCCAACGTGAAGAGCGAACTATTGCGAGCAGGGCTGTGCGGGGTCGCTATATGTCTCTTGGTATTGGTCTTTGGAGAAATAGGCGCACGAGTCTTCCAAGTGGACCCGGACTCTCTTATCACTCTCGACTCCTGTACCGGATACAAGTCAATTCCAGGAAGCCGCGGCGTAATACGAGGGCCCGGAGGTCTTGTGCCTATACAGATAAATAGTGCTGGCTTCCGTGACATTGAACATACTCTCCAAAAACCCAAAGGGGTGTACCGCGTACTGTTTCTTGGAGACTCTATGACCGAGGCCACACAAGTTCCTGAAGAAGAAACATTTGCGCGACAACTACAAAAACTAGCAGATACCAACAATCTTTCGCTAGAAGTTATAAACATGGGAGTTTCAAGTTTTGGCACAGCACAGGAAGTACTCGCCTATGAATGTTACGGCCAGCACTACCACCCTGACCTAGTAGTGCTGGCGTTCAACGGAGGCAACGTACTAAATAATTATTTCCGTAGCGACCAGTTCACTCCAACGTTTAGCGAAAAAGACGGACATCTTGTGTTGGACGAAAGTTACAAAACAAACGTCGCACAACGTCTGCACCAAAAAAAGACTCTCTTCCCAGGCAGTTTCTATTTTATTAAAGACCACTTGATGTTTGTGAGGCATCTTTTTTTCGAAATGCAAAATGCTCTGGCTGGCCGCGCACTTGCAGGGGCCGCAGGTACGAGCGAACCTATTCTCGGTGAATTTACTACCCCATATACCCCAGAGTGGGAAGCAGCCTGGGCGCGGACCGGAAGTATACTCGCCAGACTACAAGCCGATACGCAAAAAAATAACGCACGTATGCTGGTAGTACAGTTCCCCGCACTACTACAAATGGAGAGCGGAGAAACACCTGCTGGCGAACACCTTGATTTGGAACAACCGAACATTCGTATCACTGCCATTGCAACCTCACTTGGAGTCCCCATACTAAACCTATACAAACCTCTCCTGTCCGCACAAAAAACAGCCCCGGTCCATTGGCCAGGCGACCCTCACTTAACCGCTTACGGGCACACTGTCGTGGCCAAGCTTTTGTTCGACAAAGTGCTATATTTACGCAACAAATAATATGGGACAATTTCCAAAAATCAGCGTGGTGGCGATGTGTCACAACCGCGAACAGTATGTCGAACAGATGATCCGTTCGATCCTTGAACAAAATTATCCAAACCTCGACTTGGTTATCATCGATGACGGCTCTACCGACAAAAGTTGGGAGATAATCCAAACCTACAAAGACCGGCTTGGATATTGCGAACACATTGATACAAAAACAACATCAGCCCAAGCCGCGCTCGAATATGGGTTTGCACATTCCACAGGAGACGTGATGATGCAAATGTCTGAAAAAGGTTTTATGTTGCCGGGCAGCCTCCACACTATTGGGCGCGTATTTGCGGAATACCAGGATGTTGAATGGGTCACTTCTGTTGGATGTGTTGCTAACCAAGATGGCTCTATTATTTCTATCTCCCCCATCCGCAAAGACTTGCATGAACATTTGGTCGATGTGCCCTGGAACTTACAAACCGAGTCGACCATATGGCGCCGTTCACTATGGGAGCGTACAGGGGCAAAATGGGACAATGGCCTCGGGTGGGCTGCCGACTATGGGCTCTGGTGTTATTTTTTTGCTGCGGGTGCAAAACTCTATCACATAAACACGATACTTGGGGCGTATCGTAAAACGCCTACCGCAAATGGTGTAAAAAACCCAGGGCAGTACTACGGAAGTGCCGCAAAATATCGTGCATGGTTACGGACCCGCGTTTCAAAAAAAGAGCTTGCGTACGCGGCACTATATTCTGTGCTGCGCTATGCAAAACCAATTCTGCGGAATATACCCGACACAGTGTACCAACACATTCCTATACTCAACCATTTTTGTAACGAGGCAATTGCATTCAAAGATATGCATACGCTGAAGCGTTACAAGCGCAACCCCTTCCGTACTATCTACCCGCGGTAGCGTGTGCGCCAACCCGGTTTTCTATAAACCGAAGGATAGCCTGCGCGCGCACCTGCCAGTCTAATGTAGAGACGCGGGCAAATGCGTGTTCGGCAACAGTAGGGTTTTGTAGGGCACGCTGTATACCTTCTGCAAGCGCCTGCGAATTGTCCGGGACAACAAGCACTGCAGAGCTCTCGTCGACTAATTCGCGAATACTTGGGAGGTCAGAGGCAACAATAGGCCGGTGCGATGCCATGTGTGCAATAAGCTTAAGTGGTGAAGTAAAGTGCACAGACACGTCAACTTTGGCCGTGTTGGGCACCACAAGCACATCGGCTGCGGCCTGGTTGCGCGGCAATTCGCTGTAGGGACGGTACCCGAGGAAAAGGACGTACGGGTATTTTTTTTGTAATTGGGCTATTTGTTTTTCTTCCCCACCGACAACAGCAACCTTCCAGTCGGAAGGCAGCACATGTGAAGCGTCAAAAAGAGTGTCGGTTCCCTTCCAACCATCAAGCCTCCCGACATATAACGCTATTTTTTTATCTACGGGGATACCAAGTCGCACGCGAGCAATTTCTTTGCTTTCTGGATGCGCGAAATCGGCGAGGGCAATGCCGTTTGGTACGGCTAGAATTTTTTCTATGGGGACACCTTTTTCCTTATAAAAATCTTTCAACCCTTGCGACACACACACCACACCCTTGGCATGTTTTGCAATATAGCGCGACGCTATATTCCACGCACCATCGTGTGATTCCCAAAAGATATTTCGCACGCCTCCCATATACAAAATAGAAAGCACGAGTTCGTCACGGCCATATACCGCATCAGCACGACACGAGCGCAGGTAGCGGAGGACCGAAGAAGCAAACGTGAGCGACTGGATCCAAAACCCTATTTTCCCTGCAGAAACTAGGTCGATAGTGAAAAGTTTTTTAATAGCAAACGGTGTTGTAATTCCATAGTACCGGGGCGCAGGTTCTGTAATGTCTGTACGGCGCGACGGGACAATAAGAGTTACCTCTTTCCCATTTTTAACAAGCGCTTCGCAAGCCTTGGCAATTTGTACGCCATGCGCTTTCTCCGTCGGGAACCGTATGTTTGCAACGTACGCAATGTTCATACAGTTTTTTTCTTAAATAAAAAGAAGCGGTGCCCCGGGTCGTCTGCATATTTTTTATACGACACAAGTTCAAGCCCAGCCTCTTCTGCCGCGTGGATAAAGCGACTGACTGGATATCCTTTTTTCCCCAATTCCCAATAATGCTCACCGTTAAAGATGTGTGTTTTCCAAAAAAATGGGATTTGGAACAACAATTCTATCCGTGGAAACAACGGGAGTTTATATATGATGGAAAATATCCACCCTGGGCGTGGTACCGAGATCATTGCATGAGTACCTGCCACCCGTGCAATTTCGCTCAATGCTTTTGATACGTCACTAAATTCTATATGCTCCAAAATTTCTGCCGCAAGCACAAGGTCAAATGATGCATCAGCAAACGGCAACGCGGTGACAGAACCAACAACGTCGGGGTGCAAATCTTCTGCAATATCTACAGTTGTCACTGTGATACCACCAGACTGTAAATGCCGAGCAACCACACCTTCCCCCACTCCAACTTCAAGCACGGACGCGGGCTTCGCACTACGTACCAATTCGAGCTGATGCCAATACGAATTCCAACGCTCGCTCGAGCGGTATGCAGACCCTTCGTAGTGGCTTTTTTGTACTTGCGGTTGATAACTCATGATAGTACTGCGATAATTTTTGGAATAAGTTTTTCGAGGGAATGGTGTTCACGTACGTAGTCGGGACCGGCAGTTTCGAGATGTTTAAGTGCTGAGTCGTTCGTCTTGACCGGCAGCCCGCACGCAAGTGCCTCGAGTACAACCTTGTCCAAACTCCCTGTTTCGCTCGTGTGTATAAAATATGCAGCTCTGCGATATTCATCCCGCAATTGTGTTTGGTTGAGTCCTCCTAAAAAAACAACTCGGGCACCCAATTGGCTTGCGAGTGCCTCCAAATGAGATTGTTCGGGTCCTTCCCCTGCTATGCGGAGCTCCTTACCCGCTTCGTGCGCAATGCGAATAGCCAAGTCGTGACGTTTGCTTTTGGTAAGTCTACCCACCGAGAGCGCCCAGCCTCCACGGGCAACCACAGGGTCCGGAGTAAAAAAGTCAGTATCTATGCCGTGCCCCACCACGTGCACCTTATTACTTTTTATGCGAAAACTCTCTTTTGATGCAGTAAAAATAATATGAGCAAATTTTTCAGCGATACGCAGCTTAAGGTCGACGTTTTTATGTGTATACCAGAGGGCAATTTTTTTACCCCGCAAACGCCAATACCACCCGGCTACAACTAAGTACTCGGGGTTCATATGTACAAAAACTGTTTCGTATTCTGACCGCCGTACAAGGCCGAGCAACTTCCACGCGCGCGCGAGTTTACCTCCCTGTCCGAGGTCCTTAAGAGCAATCACTTCCACCTGGCAATGTTTTTTAAATTCCTCTACCCACCGAACAAAAAACCCGAGACGCGGGTCGTTTGCATCAATAATTTGCGTTGTGATAAGGAGCTTCATGTTAACTGTGCATGTCTTTAAGGCCGAGCAAAAAATCTTTATGTTGCAAAAACCAGCTCGCAAATTCTGACAGACCTTTTTCAAGCGGAACTTGTGCCGAAACTCCCAACTCGCGCTTTGCTTTGGCACCCGACGCGCGCGTCATCATGACGTCGCCTTGTTGGTGTGGGAGTAATTGTGTTTTAGCAACCACGTTAAGCTCTTTTGAGAGCAGCCCGAGCATCTTCTTTGTTTCAAACGTCCTCTCGTCACCGAGGTTATATATAGTATGTCCGCTCTGTATGCGGTCGAGTGCACGAAGAATGCCGTCTACAACCAGAGAAATATGCGTATAACTTCGCTTGCCCTTTCCTTCGGCATACAGCGGGATAGTTTTACCCAACAGTAGCAAACGGGCAAATTTAAACATTGCTAAGTCGGTGCGCATCCACGGTCCGTATACGGTAAAAAAACGCAGTCCTGTCATAGGAATGCCGTATAGCCGGTTGTATGTTGCAGCAATTACTTCAACATCTTTTTTTGTCGCAGCATATAACGACATAGGGGTGTCCGTTGGGTCACTTTCTTTAAATGTGCCTTCGCGCTCGCCGTAAATAGAGCTTGACGACGCGTACACAACCGGAGTCTTGTCTACACGCGCCGCCTCAAACACATTTAAACTGCCCAGTACGTTAGCGGTGATGTACGACTGTGGGTTTTCGTGGCTATAACGCACACCTGCCTGTGCCGCCAGGTGGATAATGGCGCGAGGTTTTTCTTTATCTACAAGTTTTTTAAATGCGGGAGCCTGTGCGAGAGATCCTTTTACAAAAGAAAATTTTTTGTCTGTTGTCAGTAGGCCTAACCTTTTTTCTTTAAGCTTTGGGTCGTTATACGAAGTCATCGCATCAAAACCAACTACCCGCTCGCCGCGGGCAAGGAGAGTTTTACACACATGCATACCAATAAACCCAGCTGCGCCGGTTACAAGGATTGGTCGGGTGTCTTTTTTTATAGTGTTTGTAGCCATCGGTTTGTCCATTCTTCTGCTGTCGGCATATGCATCAACAGACGCCCAGCAGTGCCATACTTCAGGGCTGTACCTATTGCAGTACTGAGCTCGTTACGTTGCACAACTATAGCGCCTGCCTCACGTGCTGCACCGACGTCCGGCGCAACGACAGGCACACCAGCCGCAAGAGCCTCAATAATACTTGCCCCAAAGCTTTCGTGCCACGACGTACACAGCACAACGTCTGCTGTCTCAAGATATGTTACCGGGTCATGCCATCCGGGAAAATCGACTGGCAAACCCGCCGCATGTTCTACCAGTATTTTTTGGAGACTCCCCCGCCCCAACATGACAAGTTTCGCGGAAGGCTCGCCTTTTAGTACTTCTCTAAAAACAGCAATGGCTTCAAGAGGATTTTTTTCTTCTTCAAAACGGCCGATCCAGAGAATATGTTTACCCGTGTGTGGTGTGCGAACAACAGATTGGAATTTGGAAATATCGATAAACACCGGCAACACAGACACTACCGCATTCGGTACCATGTCATGCACCTGCTGTTTTATTTTTTCCGACACAACACGTACCGTGTCCGCACGCCACAACTGCAGACGTGCAAACATTCGTTTCCACAGAGGATACGCAGAGAGGTCAGTGTGAACCTGGATATTAAGCCGAGGAGCAAGAAACCACGACAGATGCCATGCCAAGTGACCACGCCAAAATGGGTCTTGGGCTGTGATAACATCGAAACGCTTCCAAGGTATGCGTGGGATGAGCCCCCCAGGACCCCAATACACTACGGTGAGTTCTCCTACGGCAGATTTTTGTAATTCAAAACGCGGGTTGCCCGGCCCGAAACTTTTGTCACCAGTAATCATTAATAGTTTCATATAGTTTCAAAAAGCGAACGCAAGCTTTGCAGCGCAATGTCTGAATTAAAACGCAAAAGTGACCCGTGAGCAGCTTCTGCTAGTTCCGCAGCAAAAGCTCTGTCGGTGAGCAGGTGGATAATCGCAGCAGAAAGTGCTTGTACATCGTTCGGCAACACTAGGAGCCCCGTTTTTCCATCTTCAACTAGTTCTGTATTTCCACCAACTGGAGTTGTAATAACGGGCGTACGTGCAGCAAACGCTTCGAGCAATACGTGCGACAAACCTTCATACATGGTGTTCAAAACAAACAGGTCGGCTGCAACAAGCCAGGTGTATAGGTCGGCATGGGGCAATTGTCCACGCAGGGTTGCAAAACTGTGTGCGTGAGTTTTTTCAATATGCGTCTGTAATGCCTCACTATGTGGACCACTACCCACAATAACCAACCGTACTCGTCTCTGGGTCTGTACGCGAGCAACAGCATCCACAAGACCTTCGTACCCTTTCCACGGCACGAGCCTCCCAGCAGAAAGCACCAACTCTTCGTCTTCCTTCAATCCTAATTTTTTCCGTGCGTCACTTCTTGAAATATACGCAGTAGACACGTCGGGCTGGCTGTAGATTACCTGTATTTTTTGAGGTAGCACTCCCCACGTTTGTATAATTCCGCCGAGATACTTACTTGGCGCAATAACTACAGCCGCACGGCGTGCAACAAACGACTGTACACGTTGCAAACATCGCACAGAAAAAGAAGGTTGTTTTTTTATTACAAACTCGTCCAATGTTTCAGTGACGCCAAACCGCTGGGTTCCCTGTTCCCACGCATAGTCGCCGCCAACACGCAGTACAAACTTTTTTCCTAACAGTTTTGCCGCACACAACGCAGGTAGGCCGACACTTACCGGGTCGAGTGCATATACAAACTCCGCTCCCCACGCTGCCTTGAAGACTGCAAAAAAATACACACTGTGGTGCACTATTTTTGGCAACTGTTGTACTGCAGAAAATTTTACAACTCGCAGCAAAAAACCACTCTTTGGGAGCCCTTCTTCAAGTAGAGCAACATGGGTTGCGGGGCCGCCAATTTGGGGAGCATACAGCGGCGTGGCAACGCAAATTATTTTTTTTGCCATAGGGGTTCAAATACTTCTTTTCGCATACGCTCTGCCAGGATACCCCATTCATAGGACTTTGAAAGCTCCTGTCCAGCATGGGCAATACGCTTTGTCTCTTCGGGGTTTTGCAATGCACTCTTCACCACAGCGGCGATATTCTGCGGGCTGTCTACGTCTATCACAAACCCAGTCTCTCCGTCTTGTAAAAAGTCAGGGATGCCACCGACGGCAGTTGCAATAATGGGGAGCCCTGCGGCCATCGCTTCAATAAATGCATTGCCCATACCTTCTGACCGGCTAGGTCGGATAAATATATCTGCTGCATGCAACATCCCTGGCAATTGTGCATGGTCAACATGACCCAAAAACTCGACTCTGCTTTCAACCCCTTCTTTCTTTGCAAGAGTTTTGAGCGTTGCCTCTTCGGGACCAGTACCTAAAATTTTGAACACTACATTTTGTGGCAACAATGGCAGCGCACGCAGTACATCGTCAATTGCGTTTTTGTGTACCAGACGTGATGCGGTAATCAATACAGTCCCTTCGTGCGGTTTTAATTCTCCAGAAAATTTTTGTATATCGACACCGTTTGGAATTACATGAATAGAGCCGACAAACCCTGCATTCTGTGCCCACAAAGCGAGAAAGTTTGAGATAGCAGTTACCACAGAAGCGTGTTTAAAACCATACGACAATAAGGGAGAAAAAAGTTTTATATACCAGCGATTAAATACTGTTTCGAACGGGTCACCTTCTTGCAGTGTGAGCACATAGGGTACGTTGACTCTGCAAAAAATCCGCACAAGTGCAATTGGAAAAGTCATATATGACATCATTGCCCACATACCGTCAAAATTTTGCACATCAAGCTTGAGCGCCAGAAATGCTGCGCGTGGTATAAACAAAATTTTAGAAATGTATGAAGCGCCATTTCCAACACGATGTACGAGTACATTTCCTATTTTTTCTTCTCGTGAGTCGGCAGCAGAAAAACGCATCGTCACCATATGGAACTCGATGTCTAGCATTCTGTCTGTGAGTTCTTTTACGGCAACTTCAGCACCTCCTACATGGGGGTAATAGGCCAGGGAAAATATAAGGATTTTACGCATAGAAAAAGGGTTGGGGTACCCCTATTCTATCTCAAACTCGTCTGCCGCGGTTTTGGTTGCACCTGGAAATCGCATATACGACGCACCCGCAACACCAATAAGCAGTAGACCTCCCAAACCTAGTACATACGTCCATAGAGGTAATGAAACGCCGCTTGCGCCAGCCCCGGCTAGACTTGTTGAAGCTACCGGCAGAACAGCAGCTACTGTCGATTTTACTGTAGGAATATTTTTAACAAGTGCCCGCGCAGCAGGAGCTTGGCTTACTACCGCAACGGGAATAGGTTGTGCGAGGACAATAGTTTCTTCATGTGGGACAGCCGTTCCAACCGCTGCGCCATTTGTGTACCGCAATGTTGCATCTGCATTCGCATACATGTGCATCACTGATGTAGCAAAACGCACACTTTGGCCGCTTAAGATAAGAGTGTCCTGTGGGATAACAAACGTACTCGTTCCCGACGAAACACTCCAAAGACCTATGTTTAATTCTTGCGACGAACGGTTGAGCACCATCAATGACCCGTCTGGTTCGGCAAGTAGCCCGACCTGCGCAGGAGCAGCTTCGATAGTTATTCTGTTCAGACCCGCTTGGTCGCCTGAAGCAACTGTCAGTATTACTGCATATTTGCCTGGGTACACATAGGTGTGGAAGACTGTTTGTCCTCCATCTGTTGCACCGTCTCCAAAATTCCAAATGTAACGGGCATTTGCTACCGCTGTGCCTTTTAGGTCAAACGCAGAGCCTGTAAAAAACGAACCGCCGCCAACCATCACCACACTTTGCGACTTTATCCGTGCAACCAGCGGTTCGGGTCCGATGTTTGAAATTGCACTCGCCTGTTGTGTGGTCGTATTTGATGTTGAAGTCGAAGAACTGCTCCCGCCAGTGTCTGCAGGAATAGGGTCAGGACTGCTAGCACCACCCGAATATACTCCTGGGTCGGCTACCCCTGGTGTAAACGTCGTGCCGCTTAAGTGAAGCGAATTACCGTCACCGGCAGCACCCATGCTACCGTCGTAGGTAACAGAATGCTGTACCACCAAGGCAGAGTCTTTAAGTGCGAGACTCTCGCCGGTGTTAGACAAAGAAAACGAGCTTTTGAGTAACACGCCTGAAAACGCGGGCCAATCTGCAGCAAATTTTGTCGCGTCGTCGACAATAACTGCCACGCCGCCAGGTGCCAACACCGCACTCCCTGAAAGCACCGTGATGCCGTGATTAGTGTTTGCTTCAAAAAATTTATACCCGCTGACGTCGACTGCACTACTGCCTGTATTTGTTATTTCAACCCACTCGCGGCCCGTGTCGGTCCCCGACACATCGTACATAATTTCTGTTATTTGAACTGCGGCCAATGCACTTGCGGGCGCACATGTCAGTGCGACACAAAAAATAAAACGTACAAAAAAATTGTTAGGTGTTTTCATCAAGGGTCTCGTCGACCTTGAGCATTTCCTGCAGTACCTTTTCCGGCAAGTGGGCCGCCTGCCCCTGCCCCACTATTTTACCCAGAGTTTCTTTTAAGTCAGGGGCATGTACAGCCGCCTGCTGTGGAGATGTTTTTGCTGGTTGGAGTTGTGTAGGCGCTCGCACAGGCTCTTGCACTACCCCAGCAGGTTTACCC
>Ga0194035_1000725_pt1 | contig 18401 bp, 18 predicted proteins | sample JunL2320m_MetaG_FD_148680 | JGI IMG/M metagenome (GOLD analysis project Ga0194035, IMG submission 148680) | Anoxic zone freshwater microbial communities from boreal shield lake in IISD Experimental Lakes Area, Ontario, Canada - Jun2016-L239-20m | ecosystem: Environmental > Aquatic > Freshwater >...
GTCTTCTGGTAATCACTCCATCCCGAACCGGTGATGTAGCCGCGCACGATGCATTCGATTGGCAACATCTCGAGCCGCTTCACAACCATCGCCCTGCCGCGAACCTCGTCTGGAACGCCGTCCGTGACCGAGATCAGATGGTTCGCAACGATCCCCGAAGTGCGTTCAAACCAGAAGTCGGAGACGCCGGTCAAGACGGCACCTTTGCCGGGAATCGGCGTCGGGTGAATCACGTCATAGGTCGAAATGCGATCGGAAGCAACCATCAAAAGGTCGTCGCCGAGTTCGTAAACTTCGCGTACCTTTCCGCTCGAAAGCAGAGGTAGATTGAGGAGCTCTGACATGGCCTCGATGCTATTAGGCGGAGAGGCGGAATAGCCCAGCGAAACACGCTATTTGCGGGCTCTTATGAAGGCCGCAAGATCACTCGACGACTGCGTCGAGTCGCGCGACGATTGCGGCGGCGTGCGCGGTGTAGGCCGACGAGTCGAAAACCTCGTCAAGGTCGATCTCGAGGCCGCGAGCTTCGAGCAGCCCGCGCAGCGGGGTCTGCTCGTCCCAAGCTCGCTGGGCGTCTTCCTGGACGATTCGGTAGGCGTCGTCGCGGCTCATTCCGCTGGCGACTAGCGCCAGTAGGACGCGCTGAGAGAAGAGCGCGCCGCAGGTGATCTCAAGGTTGGCGAGCATCCGCTCAGGGTCAACAACCAGCCCCTCGACGAGGCGAATTGCGAGCTGCTGCATGTAGTCGAGCAGGATCGTTGAGTCGGGGACGATGATCCGCTCGGCGCCGGAGTGGCTGATGTCGCGCTCGTGCCAGAGCGCAACGTTCTCTGTTGCAGCCTGAGCGTTGCCGCGCAGCACGCGAGCGAGGCCGGTGATCCGCTCGCTGGTGATTGGGTTGCGCTTGTGCGGCATCGCGCTGGAACCTTTTTGCGCGCCGGAGCGGAACGGCTCTTGGACCTCGCGCACCTCTGTGCGCTGGAGGTGGCGGATCTCGGTTGCGAGCCGCTCGAGGCCGGCGCCCGCCAGTGCGATTGCCTGCAGCAGCTCGGCTAGGCGGTCGCGCGCGACGACCTGAGTCGAGATCGTCTCTGCTTTGAGGCCCAGCCTCACCAGCACACGCGCTTCGAAATCAGGGTCGGTCGCCGAATAGGTTCCGACGGCGCCGCTGAGCGCGCCGACGGCCGCCTGATCGAAGGCGCGGCGCAAGCGGTCACGGTTGCGTGCGGCTTCGGCGGCGAAGCCGGCGATCTTGACGCCGAAGGTTGTTGGCTCGGCGTGGACGCCGTGGGTGCGGCCGACGCAAAGGGTGTCTACGTGGGCGCGGGCGAGCGTGGCGAGCGCCTGAGTCAGCTGCTCTGCTCCAGCCAAAACGATCGTGCCGACGTCGCGCAGCTGGACGGCGAGCGCTGTGTCGAGCACGTCGCTTGACGTGAGGCCGTAGTGAATCCAGCGGCCTGCCGGCTGGCCGGCACTTGCCGAAAGCACGTCAACGAAGGCGGCTACGTCGTGATCGAGAACCTTCTCGCGCTCTGCGACCTGCTCGGCCGTTGCCGAAGCGCCGCGGATCGCTTCGAGATCGGCCTCGGTCGGCCCTTCGAGCTCCTCGCAGGCAGCTACCTCAACTAGCCGCCAGGACTCAAAACGGGCGGCGTCGGTCCACAGCGCGCCGATCTCGTCGCGCGTGTAGCGATCGATCATGCGCGCAGAATTCTCAGCGCTAGGTGGCCGGCGTTCTTGGCGTTGTCGAGCCCGACCGCCGCGACTGGAACTCCTGGCGGCATCTGAACTACGGAGAGAATTGCGTCAAGCCCGCCGGCGGCGCTGAGGCTGCTGGAGAGCGGAACGCCGATCACCGGAAGGTCGGTGTGCGCAGCGGCGACGCCAGGCAGGGCGGCCGAGAGGCCGGCCCCGGCGATGATCACCTTCATCCCGCGCGTGCGGGCGTTGGAGCAGTACTCGGAGACGGTTTCAGGGTCGCGGTGGGCGGACATCACGCGGATCTCGAACGAGACACCGGCCTCCTCGAGCACAGCTCCGGCCTTCTCCATCACTTCCATGTCGGACTTCGAGCCCATGATGATTCCGACGCTGGGCGAATCAACGGCCAGATCGGCAAACTCAGCTTCAGCTTCTGCAACTTCTTCAGGTTGGTCGGTCATCTAGCTTGCCCCCTCAGCTCGTAGTGCGATGTCGGTTCGCGTTTGTTTACCGGCGAAGTCAACCAATTCTACCCCAGCGTAAGCAGCAGCCCGGGCCGCGGCTGGCGTTTCACCTAGCGCCGTAACGTTGAGAACACGGCCTCCAGCGGTAACCAAAGTGCCGTCGTCGTCGGCAACCCCGGCGCAGGTCAGCTCGAGCGGGTCGGTGATCTGCTCAAGTCCACTAATCGCGTCGCCAAGCCGCGGCGAATCTGGATAACCGGCGCTGGCGAGCACAACGGTCACGGCCCAGCGTGAATCCCAGTCCAGCTCGCGACCGGCGAGGCCGCCCGAATTCGTCGCTGCAAGCAGCATCTCGGCGAGGTCGCTGCGCAGTCGCGGCAGCACGGCCTGCGTCTCCGGATCACCGAAGCGCGTATTGTACTCGAGCACCTTCGGCCCGTCGGCGGTCATCATCAGGCCGGCGTAGAGAACTCCATGGAAGGGCGTGCCAGCGGCGGCGAAGTGGTCGACGATTGGCTGGTGGACTAGCGCTGAGAGCTCGGCGACACGCGCTTCGTCAACGCCCGGAACCGGGCAGTAGGAGCCCATCCCGCCGGTGTTGGGGCCGAGGTCGCCGTCGAAGATTCGCTTGTAATCCTGCGCCGACGCCATCGGCACGGCGCGCTCGCCGTCGCAGAGCGCCAGCAGTGAAAGCTCTTCGCCTTCGAGGAACTCTTCAACGACGACTTGGCCGTCGCCAAACCGGCGCTCGACGAGGAACTCTTCTAGCGCTGCGCGGGCTTCAGCCTCGTCGGCGGCGATCACGACGCCCTTTCCAGCGGCGAGGCCGTCGAACTTGATCACGGCCGGATAGCCGCGCACGGCAGCGAGGCCATCTTCAACATTCTCGACCGTCTCCCAGCCACCGGTCGGCACGCCGGCGGCCTCCATCACCTCTTTCGCATAAGCCTTCGAACCTTCGAGCCGCGCGGCGGCTGCAACCGGGCCGAAGGCAGCAATCCCAGCCGCGGTCAGCGCGTCGACGAGCCCGCTGACAAGCGGCGCTTCAGGGCCGACGACAACCAGATCCAGTTCGCGCTCAGCGGCCAGAGAGACGATTTGATCGATCGCTTCTGCCTCGATCGGCAGGCACTCTGCATCAGCGGCGATCCCCGGGTTGCCTGGCGCGCAGAGCAGCTCGGTCGCAAGCGGGGAGCGCAGCAGCGCGCGGATGATCGCGTGCTCTCTGCCTCCGCTGCCGACGACGAGGATCTTCACGTCAGAGCGCGTCGATGAACTCTTCAACCGGGAAGGCGACGAGCGTCTCGTAAAGGGCAGTCCCGCGAGAACCGAGCTCGAGCGAGATCCGCGCCATCGTGATGTCATCGGGAGCTTCAATAACGTTGACGAAGTCGTAGCGGCCGAGCGTTGACCACTGCGCGACGACGGTCGCGCCGAGCTGATTGATCTCGCTGTTTACCTCTTTGATCCGCGTTGGATTGTTCTTCACCGTCGCGACCCCTTCGGGGGTCAATTTCGAAAGCATGATGTAGGTCGGCATGGCACCTCCGTCGTCGTGTAAGACGGTTCTACCCGATCAGGCGGCAGGCACGCTGGCAGACTTCGCTGTTAGGGCGAGTTCGCCGACCTTGTTGTCGACGCTGACGCGATCAGCTCGGTGTTCTGCGAATTCGCGTTTTTCAGGCTCTGCGGCGCCCGCGAAAATCTGCTGCGCGAACAACTTCGGTTGAGCTGCGACGGATCGGCACCAGTTCGCCGCGCAAGGTTCGCCGCGCCGTCTCCAGCTCGGCCTCCATCTCAGCGCGCACCTCGCTGCTCTGCTGCTCGAGCTGCTCGAGCCGGCGGCGCGTTACCTCAAGCTGCTCCTCAAGCGCCAGCACGCGTTCGACTCCGGCCAGGTTTAGCCCGAGCTCAGTAGTCATCTCTTGAATCCGGCGCAGGCGGTCAACGTCGGTCTGCGAGTAGAGCCGAGTTCCCTTCGGCGAGCGATGCGGGGAGATCAGCCCACGCTGCTCATACATGCGCAAAGTTTGGGGGTGCATCTCGGCCAGCTCGGCGGCAACCGAGATCATAAAAACACCGCGGCCGGAGTCAACTGTGATCCGTGTTGTAGTTCTACGAACGGGCATCACTTGTCACCGCTACTACTAAAAAGTTTGGCTCGTGGATCGCCACCGTTCATCGTCTCCGACAGCTTCCCGACCAGCTCGGACTGTTCCTCGGTCAGCTCCGAGGGAACGTCAACGACGAAGCGGTAGTGGATGTCGCCGCGCGTCTGCTTCTTACCGGCGCCGAGCCGCGGTGGCCCTTCGCCGCGCAACCTCTGCACGCTGCCGCTGCGCGTGCCGGGCGGAACGCGCAAAGTCTTGCGGCCATCGAGCGTTGGCACCTCGACCTCGGCGCCAAGTAGCTGCTCGGGCACGGTCAGCGGAACCTCGACCTCGACGTTGTCACCCTTGCGGCGGAAGATCGAGGACGGCGCTACGCGAGTGACCACGTAAAGATCGCCGTCGGGGCCGCCGTTGCTGCCCGGCTCGCCACGGCCAGCGATCCGCACGCGTGAGCCCTCTTTGACGCCAGCCGGAATGTTGACCTTCAGTCGCTTTGTCTTTTCAACTTGGCCGCTGCCGCCGCAGCTGCGGCATGGATCTTCGATGATCGTGCCGCTGCCCTGGCAACGCGAACAGGGCTGCGAGATCGAAAAGAGCCCCTGGCCCTGGGAGTCAATCCCGCGGCCCTGGCAACTTGAACAGACCTTCGGCGAAGTTCCTGGCGCTGCGCCGGTGCCGTGGCAGCTGCCGCAAGCGCCGGGAATCGAAAGCGTTACAGGAACCTGGATTCCAGCCAACGACTGGTCAAAACTGAGCCGCACTTCTGTCTCAAGATCACGGCCGCGCGCCGGGCGCGGACGGCCAGCGCGGCCGCCCTGCTGCTCGCCGCCGAAGAAGCTCGAGAAGATGTCGCCAAAGCTCGAAGCGTCAAAAGGAACTCCGCCCGGGCCACCACCGCCGCCGCTGAACATTCCTCCGCTGTCGTACTGCTTGCGTTTCTCCGGGTCGCCAAGAATGTCGTAGGCGGCCGAAACCTGCTTGAAGCGCTCTTCGGCGGCCTCATCGCCAGGGTTTTGATCAGGGTGGTTCTCACGCGCGAGCTTGCGATAGGCCTTCTTGATCTCAGCGGCCGACGTTTTCTTGTCGACGCCGAGAACTTTGTATAGATCGGGCTGGGCCATCGCTTCGGCCTTAGGCGGCTACGACAACCTTCGCCGCGCGCAGCACCTCGTCGCCGATCAGGTAGCCGTGCTCGTAAACCTCAATCACCGTGCCGGCCGCCTGGCCCTCAGCGGGCTGCTGAGCGACGGCCTCATGCTGGTGCGGATTGAACGGCTCGCCGAGCGCCGTATCGCGGACTATTCCGGCGCGACTGAAGGCAGCGATTAGCTCCTGCTGCACCAGTTGGATTCCGCCGATCAACTCTGGGTTGGCGCTCTCCGGGTGAGCCTCGGCGGCGGCAATTGCGCGGTCGAGATTATCGAGCGCGGGCAACAGCTCTCGAGCCAGCTTGGCGATTCCACGCTGCTCAGCTTGAGCGGCGTCGCGGCTGGTGCGCTTGCGGAAGTTGTCGAGCTCGGCGACCGAGCGCATCCACTGATCCTTGTAATCCGGCTCAGCTTCAACGGCGGCCTCGACCGCAGCCTCTTCGCTGGTGACGGCGTCGCCTTCGATTACCTCAGCCTCGACTTCGACTTCGGCCTGCTCCAGTTCAGCCTCCGACGGCGCCTCTTCAGGCACCGTCGGCTCCGGTCCGCTCTGCATTACTTCTCCTCTTCTACGACCTCGGCGTCAACGACCTCTTCTTCAGGCTCGCCGGCCTCGGCCGATCCGCCGCCGTCGCCGCTGGCAGCGGACTCGGCTGCAGCTGCCTCGTACATCGCTTCAGAGATCTTGTGGAAGGCCGCCTGTAGCTCGTCGGCCTTGGCGTTGATCGCCGCGGCGTCGACACTCTCGAGCAGCTCGCGCAGCTCCTTGATCAGACCTTCGATCTCGGTCTTCGATGCTTCGTCAACCTGCTCTTCCATCTCTTTGAGCTGGCGTTCCGCCTGGTAGGCAGCGTTCTCGCCGTTGTTGCGGGCCTCGGCCAGCTCGCGGGCGATCCGATCCTCTTCGGCGTGCGACTCGGCGTCGCCGACCATCTGCTTGATCTCGTCTTCAGAGAGGCCACTGCCGGACTGGATCTCAATCTTCTGCTCCTTGCCGGTGCCGAGATCCTTCGCCGAAACGTTGACGATGCCGTTGGCGTCGATGTCGAAAGCAACCTCGACCTGCGGGATGCCGCGCGGCGCCGGCGGGATGCCGGTCAGCTGGAACTTGCCGAGCGACTTGTTGCCCGAGGCCATCTCGCGCTCGCCCTGGAGAACGTGAATCTCAACCGAAGGCTGATTGTCCTCGGCGGTCGAGAAGACCTCCGACTTCTTCGTCGGGATCGTCGTGTTGCGCTCGATCAGCTTCGTCATCACGCCACCCTTGGTCTCAATGCCGAGGGTCAGCGGTGTCACGTCGAGCAGCAGCACGTCCTTGACGTCGCCTGCCAGCACGCCGGCCTGAATGCCAGCGCCGATTGCGACAACCTCATCGGGGTTAACGCCGCGGTGAGGATCCTTGCCGGTCAGCTCTTTGACCTTCTCCTGAACGGCTGGCATCCGCGTCATACCGCCGACGAGGACGACGTGGTCAACATCGCTTGCGCCCTTGTCCTTGGCGTCATCGAGTGCCTGACGAACGGGAGCGACGACGCGCTCAATCAGATCGCCGGTCAGCTCCGAGAGCTTCGAGCGAGTGAGGCGCGTGTCGAGGTGCTTGGGGCCGTTGGCATCGGCCGTGATGAAGGGCAGGTTGATCTGCGTCTCCTGCGCGGTCGAGAGCTCAATCTTGGCCTTCTCGGCTGCTTCGTAGAGGCGCTGCAGTGCCATTGGGTCGGCCTGCAGGTCGATCGCCTGCTCCTTCTTAAATTCCGATGCGAGCCAATCGACGATCGCCTTGTCGAAGTTGTCGCCGCCGAGGTGGTTGTCACCGGCGGTTGACTTCACTTCGAATACGCCGTCACCGATCTCAAGCACGGATACGTCGAAGGTGCCGCCGCCGAGGTCGAAGACGAGGATCGTCTGGTCCTCTTCCTTATCAAGGCCGTAGGCCAGCGATGCCGCGGTCGGCTCGTTGATGATCCGCTTGACGTCGAGGCCGGCAACCTTGCCGGCGTCCTTCGTCGCCTGGCGCTGATCGTCGTTGAAGTAGGCGGGAACGGTGATCACGGCGCCGTCTACGGTCTCGCCGAGGTAGGCCTCGGCGTCGGCCTTCAGCTTGCCGAGGATCATCGCGCTGATCTCCGGCGGGCTGTACTCATCGCCGGCAGCTTCAACGCGGGCGTCGCCGTTAGGGCCGGAGATCACCTTGTAGGGGACCATCGACTCTTCTTCCTTTACCTCGGCCTCTTTGCGGCCCATGAAGCGCTTGATCGAGAAGACGGTGTTGGTTGGGTTGGTGACCGCCTGGCGCTTGGCGACGGTTCCGACGAGCCTCTCGCCGGCGTCGGTGAATGCGACAACTGAAGGGGTCGTGCGACCGCCTTCTGAGTTCTCGATCACGGTCGGTTCGCCGCCTTCGAGAACCGACATGCATGAGTTGGTGGTACCGAGGTCAATTCCAATGATCTTGCCCATGTTCTTATCCTGCTCCTTGTTCTATGCGGCCGTATTGGCCGTCGTTTACTGGCTTAGCTCCCAAACTTGACGGTAGCCAGCCACAAAATCTTAGTGTGAGTGTAGCAGATCTTTGCGGTCTGTCTAGAGAGCTTAGTCAGATCCCGCGCGAGGGGCACATTCTGGCCAGCGCGCAGCCACCGCAGTCAGGCTTGCGCGCATGGCAGGTGCGACGGCCATGGCGCAACAGATTCATGTGGAATTCGAGCTCAGCGCCTCCAGGCGTGATCCGCGCGAGTTCATCGTGGAGCTCCTCGAACGGGGCGCCGGGGCGCAGCAGCCCGAGCCGCATGCCAACGCGCGAGACGTGCGTGTCAACCGGCACATCGGGCAGACCGAACGAGAAGCAGAGCACGCAGGCCGCCGTTTTGCGGCCAACGCCAGGGAGCGCGCAGAGGTAAGCCTGCGACTGAGCGATCGGCGCGTCGCGGATCCAGTCGAGATCGAGCGGGTCGCCGATCGCCTCAAGAATGTCGTGGATCCGCTGCGACTTGACCTTCGAGATGCCGCCGGGGCGGATTGCCTCCTCGATCTCATCGACCGGCGCCGCGCGAACCTGCTCCCAGCTAGAAAAGCGGCTGCGGAGGCGCAAGAACGCGACGTCACGATTGCGGTCGTTGGTCGACTGCGAGAGCACTGTGAGGATTAGTTCGCCGAGCGGATCGCCGTGCGGCTCAATCAAAGGCACGCCGTAGAGCTCGCGCAGCCTTTGGCGGACAGCCGCCACGCGGCGCGCCGTTGGCGGCTTCCAATCTTTGCGCGAAACAGTTGGGATGCGGGTCGCCATCGGCCTGACGGTATCGTGCCAAGCGAGATGGTGGAGCTAATCGAAGAGACCGAAATCATTGACGGCGAACCGATCTTCTGGCGCAGCGGCCCAAGCCCCGGAACGCCGCCGCTCTACCTCCATGGCGTGCCAAGCAACAGCGACGACTGGACTGAATTCCTCGAGCTGACCGGCGGCTTCGCGCCCGACCTGCCGGGCTTCGGCCGAAGCTCGAAGCGCGGCAACCGCGACTACACGGTTGAAGGCTACGACCGCTTCATCGAATGGTTCTGCGAGCACCACGAACTAGAGAAGGTTCAGCTACTTGTCCACGACTGGGGCGCGGTCGGCCTGAGCTGGGCGCAGCGCTTCCCAGAGAAGGTTGAGCGGCTCGTGATCATCAACGCTGTGCCGCTGCTTCCCGGCTACCGCTGGCACCGCATTGCCCGCGCGTGGCGCACGCGAGGACTCGGCGAGATGTTGATGGGATCGAGCAACCGCTTCGTCTTCAAACAACTCTCACGCGAAGCGAACGTCACCCCGGGGCCGCTGCCGGATCAGTTCCTCGATTCGGTCAACGAGCACTTCGACCAGGGCACGCAGCGGGCGATTCTGCAGCTCTATCGCACCAGCCCGGAAGCGAGATTGGCCGAGCTTGGCGCTGGGTTGGGCAAGATCGAGTGCCCCTCGCTGATCATCTGGGGCGACCAAGACCGATACATCGGCCCCCGCTTTGCTGACGACTACGCCGCCGCTCTCGCTGGACCAAGCGAAGTTGTTCACTTGCCAGACGCTGGCCATTGGCCTTGGTTTGACAGGCCGGACCTAATCGAACGGGTAGCCGATTTCTTCAACCAGAAGTAACAAATGCGCTCGAAGAGAGCGGCGCGCGCCGGTATGATCGGGCAATGAGTACGGCGTTCGCCCGCGAACGCGCCGCAGCGCCAATCTGGATTTTGGCCGCGGCGCTGGCAGCCCTCTGGCTGCTGCTAGCCCCACCGACACCAGACCTCGCCGCGCAGGTCTTCCGGGCGACGCTCTTTCGCAGCGAAGGTTTCGCGGTCTGGGACTCCTCCTGGTACGGCGGCCACAACCTTCCCGGTTACAGCCTGCTGTTCCCTCCGCTAGCTGCGTTGCTGGGGCCACGTTTGCTCGGCGCGCTCGCCGTTACAGCATCGGCAGTGCTGTTTGAGCGACTGATGGGAGCGCACTTCCCGCGGCGGGCAGCGCGTTGGGCGACCGTCTGGTTTGCCTTCGCCGCCGTCGGCGACCTGATGATCGGGCGCATAACCTTCGCGCTTGGCGTGACCTTCGGCCTTGCCTGCCTGCTAGCACTGGACCGCAAACGAACCGCGCTGGCGATCATCGCCGCAGTCGCCTGCGCCGCCGCCAGCCCGGTTGCCGGCGCCTTTGTCGTCTTGGCCGCCGTCGCTGTGGCGCTCGCTGAGCGCTCGCGCGGAGCTGCGGCAGCGGCAGCGGCCAGCGCAATAACGGTGCTTGTGATGGCGCTCGGCTTCCCTGAGGGCGGCGTCCAGCCCTACCCGCTGCGCAGCACGATCATCCCCGTTGCAGCGACGATCGCGATCGCACTTCTGGCCGGCCCCAAGCGCCGCGCGCTGCAGATCGGAGCCTGGCTATATGCGCCGGTCTGCATCCTCGCCTCGCTGGTGCCCTCGCCGCTCGGTGAAAACGTCGCGCGGCTCGGCGTGCTCTGCGCCGGGCCACTACTGATCGCGCTGATCCTGAGCCGTCCAACGCCGATCAAACATCTTCGCATCGTTGTACTGATCGCCGGCGCGGTCGCCTGCTGGCAGCTGCTCGGGCCGCTGCGCGAAACGGCGAAGGGCGCGGTCGACCCGTCGACCGCAGCCGTCTACCACCAGCCGGTAATCGATTACTTCGAAGCTCAAGGCGGCGAGCCGTTTCGCGTTGAAGTGCCGTTCACGCGCGCCCACTGGGAGGCCGCCTACCTCGCTCCGCACATCTCGCTCGCGCGCGGCTGGTCAACGCAGCTAGACACGAAGTACGGCGCGCTCTTCTACCGCAAGGACACACCGTTCAGCGCCGCTGAATACCACCGCTGGCTGAGCCGCAACGCGGTCCGCTACGTCGCCGTGCCCGATGCCGCGCCAGATCCAAGCAGCCGCCGCGAGCTGGCTGTGATTGCCTCGCAGCCAAGCTGGCTGAAGCCACTCTGGAGCAGCGCCCACTGGAAGGTCTACGAAGTGACCGACCACCAACCGCTGCTGACCGGCCCTGGCGAGCTAGTGCGGCTCGGCCGCGACAACTTCACGATCCAAGCGCACCGCGCCGCGCCTATGATCGTGCGCGTGCGTTGGACAAGCTTCTTCACAGTTACTCAAGGATCGGCCTGCCTAGCGCGGGCCAAGGGTGGCTGGACAGAGGTAACTCCGGTGCGCCCTGGGCCAATCTCAATCGCCGCGCGCTTTGACCTTCAGCGGATGGCCGAGCAGAGCTCGTTCTGCTCATCGGCCGGCGACAACCAATGAGTAGTCGCGTTCCCGGCGAGCGGCGCGAAGCAATGCGCGATGCGCTGATCGAATCACGACTAACGCCAAACGCAATCTCGCTGACCGGCTTTGCGCTCTGCCTCGTAGCTGCCGGCCTGATCTTCGCCGACATGATCGTGCTCGGCGGCATCGCCTACATCATCGGCTCGATCTGCGACACGCTCGACGGGCGCTACTCGCGGATGTCTGGCAAAGGCTCGCCGTTTGGCGCCTTCCTTGACTCCACTCTCGACCGCGTTGAAGAGGGAGTAGTGCTGGCCGCGGTCGCCTACCACTTCGCTGAGCAGGGCAAGGGAGTAGAGGCAGCGATCTGCGCCGTCGCCATTCTCGCCTCGGTGATGGTCAGTTACACCCGCGCCCGCGCCGAAGCGCTCGGAGTTGACTGCAAGGTTGGGATCGGCAGCCGCGCAACGCGAGTAGTAATCCTTTCCGTTGGCCTGCTGTTCGTGAACGGCCTTGGGCTGGGCGACTTCTCACTCCTAGCGCCGGCCGTAACGCTGCTCGCGGCGATTGGCATCGTCACGACACTTCAACGCATCTTCCACGTTCGCGGCAAGCTGATTAGCGCCGCGGCGCAGCCCGAAGATCAAACCGACCTGTAACGGTAAGGTTCCTGCGGGGTTACTCCCCAAGTCAGAACAACTAAAAGGATTCACGTGAGCCCCAGCCCAGTACGTACAGCTTCAAAGAACGGCACGTCGGCCAATGGTCGAGCGCGCTACCAGCAGGACAAGGTCCGCGTAGCGATCATCGGCGTCGGCAACTGCGCCAGCGCATTCGTCCAGGGAGTCGAGCACTACCGCAAGGCAGACCCGAATAAGGAAGTCCCAGGCCTAATGCACACCGACCTCGGCGGCTACCACGTACGCGACATCGAGTTCACCTGCGCCTTCGACATCAACCGCACGAAGGTCGGCAAAGACCTTGGCAAGGCAATCTGGGCCGATCCGAACAACACGATGAAGTTCGCCAAGGTTCCTGCCAAGATCGGCGCGCCGGTCTACCGCGGCATGACGCTCGACGGAATCGGCAAGTACGCCAAAGAGAAGATCAAGAAGGCTTCGGGCGAGACTGCCGACATCGCGACGATTCTGCGCGAGACGCGGACCGACGTTGTCGTCTCCTACCTTCCCGTTGGCTCCGAAGACGCGACCCGCTGGTACGTCGAGCAGGTGCTCGAAGCCGGCTGTGGTTTCGTCAACTGCATCCCCGTCTTCATCGCCAGCTCCGATTACTGGGGCCGCAAGTTTAAGAAGGCCGGGCTGCCGATCATCGGTGACGACATCAAGAGCCAGGTCGGCGCAACGATCATCCACCGCACGCTTGCTCGCCTCTTCCACGACCGCGGCGTCAAGATGCTGCGCACCTCACAGCTCAACGTCGGTGGCAACATGGACTTCTACAACATGCTCGAGCGCGAGCGTTTGGAGTCGAAGAAGGTATCGAAGACTCAAGCCGTCACCTCGATCATGGGCCACGAACTACCGGCCGATGATGTTTACATCGGGCCTTCCGACTACGTGCCGTGGCTGACCGACCGCAAGTGGGCGCACATCCGCCTTGAAGGTCAGGCCTTCGGCGACGTGCCGCTGAACGTTGAGATGAAGCTCGAGGTTTGGGACTCGCCGAACTCGGCCGGCATCGTGATCGACGCCGTGCGGCTCTGCAAGCTGGCGATGAACAACGGCATCAGCGGCCAGCTCGACGGCCCAAGCTCGTACCTGATGAAGTCGCCGAAGAACCAACGCCCGGACGACCAGGCGCGGCTCGACACCGAGAGCTTCATCAAGAAGTACAAGCGCAAGGCTGCGACGAAGCCAAAGGCGAAGTCGAAAGCCAAGGCCAAGGCTAAGCCCAGGCGCGCCGCCGCCAAGCGCTGAGCAGGTGGAGGAGAAGCTCTCGATAGCGCAGGTAACACCGTTTGCTTGGGAGCTTCCAAGCGAAGTAAACGAGTTCGTCGGCAAGGTCAGCGGTGAGTTGGTAAGTAGAGGGCACCGCGTCGCGATAATCGCGCCCTCGACCTCAGCCGCGAAGGTGCGCGATGGACGACGACTAATCCGCAGCGTGAAGGGTGCACTGCTGGCCGACGCTGGCGACTCACCGCTGCTGGTAGCGGTTGGCCAGTCGCTTGAAGCCGCGCCCGGGCGGCGCAGGCTGGCGCTGCCGAGCGACACGACTCGCACGCTAGGCGCGCTCTTTGAGCAGACGCCACTCGACATCTGCCACCTGCATGAGCCTTTCGCACCTTCGATCACAAGCGCCGCGCTGCGGGCGTCAAACTCGCTCAACGTCGGCTCGTTTCATGCCCCGGCTGAGCGGCTGGTAGCAACCCAGGTCACGCGGAGGCTTGTGCGGACGCTCTTTGGCAGGCTCGACGCGCGGACCGCCAGCTACGCAACGACCGCGACGATGATGGAGCACCACTTCCCGGCCGAGTACCAGCTGCTCTCGCCCGGCGCGCCGGCGCTGACCAGCGATCGCGACCGCAGCGGCGCAAATACGCCACTGAGAATCGTCTTCATTGATGAGGAGGAGCGCTCGGCGCTGCGCCTGCTGCTGCGATCGCTGCGCCTAATCAAGAGCAACCGTCCTTGGGAACTGATTGTGAGCAGCAGTAGCGGCCGCGCTTCTACGCCGCTGCGGGCCGAGGTCGCGGCCTGCGTTAGCTACGTCGACCCGCGTGAGGTTACGACCGACGAGCTGCTTGCCAGCGCCGACATTGTTGTCGCCGCTTCCTCTGGCGCGCTACCGCAGCCGGGGCTGTTGGCGCGCGCCGGCGCGGCCGGGGCCGCAGTCGTCGCTTCACGCCTCGCCGTCTACGAAGAGGTGACCGGCGACGGTGAGCGCGGGCTGCTGTTCGCGCCACGCGAGCTGACTACGTTGGCGGCGCAGATCTCACGGCTGCTCAACGACGACGCGCTGCGCGAACGGCTCGCAGCTTCGACCAAGCCACGCGCGTGGGAGCAGGTGGCCGACGAAGTCGAAGCGATCTACTCCGAGGTGACAGCTCGCCGTAAGCCGCTGAGCGGGAACGCCGCTCTGGCCCGCAAGCTGGCTACGCGGCCGCTGATCGACGTCGACCTACACATGCACACCGACCACAGCCACGACTGTGCGACGCCGGTCGAAGCGCTGCTCGAAACCGCTCGAGACCGCGGCCTCGGAGCAATTGCCGTGACCGAGCACAATGAGATCTCCGGCGCCGTCGCGGCGGCCGCTATCTGCGAGCAATACGGAGTCAAAGTAATCCTCGCCGAGGAGGTCAAGACGGCCAGCCAAGGCGAAGTGATCGGCCTTTTCATCAGCGAGAAGATCGAGCGCGGAATGACGCTCGCGGAAACCGTTGCTGAGATCAAGCGTCAGGGTGGCCTCGTCTATGTGCCGCACCCGTTCGATCGCATGCACGCAATCCCCGACTACGAACACCTGCTGCCGATCGTCGACCAGATCGACCTGATCGAGATCTACAACCCGCGCGTCGCGCTCGACACATTTAACGAGGAGGCAGCGCGCTTCGCGGCCAAGTACCGGATACCAGCCGCGGCCGGCTCCGACTCTCACGTGACCCAAGGGCTCGGCACGGCGCGGGTGCGGATGCGCGACTTCGACGGGCCTGAGGAATTCCTTGAATCGCTGCGCGAGGCAGAGATTCACTCGACGCGAACTAATTATGTATACGTCCAGGCGCTGAAGTTCATCCAGACCAAGGCAACGCCGCAGAGCGCGCGCAGCGCAGCGCGAAAGCGCAAGGCGCGAAGGTCGCCGCGCAAGCGCTGATGCAGCCAAAGGGAGAACCACGGCGACCGTCGAAACTGACTGAGCCGATGCCTGCAACCGAAGATGAGATCCGTGAGAAGTATCTAGAGCGAGCGATCCGCGAGATCAACTCGTTGTCGCGCGACGTCCAAGGCTGCAGCCACTGCCCGCGCGGCAATCTGATGCCGGTGCTCGGCTCCGGCCACCCGCAGGCCGACATCATGCTCGTTAAGTACACGCCGACCGTCTCTGAGATTGAGGAGGGCGTCGCCTTCTACGGCCGCTCCGGCAACGCGATGCGCAAGTCGCTCAGCCGCCTCAACATCGACCCTCTCGCTGTCTACGGAACGCTCTTCGTGAAGTGCCCGGTCGGCGACCCGGCGCTGGCCGACCCAGCCTGCCTCGCCCGCGTTGCCGAGGAGATCGCGATCGTCCAGCCACGGATCATCGTCGTGATGGGCGAACAGGCAATGACGGCGATCAACGAGTTGGAACTTCCCTTGGCGCAGCAGATCGAATGGAAGCCAGGCGAGATTCAGCCGCTTACAGACGCCTGCGACGTACTCGTCACGCCGAACATCGACGACTCGCTCGACGCTGAAGATTCAAAGCGCGATTTCTGGGCCGCCTTCCGCTCGCTCGGCGAGTGGTGGGGCGACCTGCCTCCGTACTAAGAAGCGACAGCTAGTTCGCTACGCCGCGCGACGGGAAGCGTTCGCCGCCCGGCACGAGCCAGAACTCATCGATCCGTTCGATCAGTCCCTCTTGCAGTTCGTAGAAGCCGGCGCAGACAAGCATCGTGTCGGGGCGCTGAACCTGTGCGTGGACCGCGATGTCAAGCCCACGACCGGTGATCACGCGCTGGATCATCGTCTTGTTGTCGGGGTTGTGGACGAAGTGCAGAAGCGAGAGGTACTCCTCGCGGCTCGGTTCACGGCCCTGATGGGGAAGTGAGATCCGCACTCCGGGGCGAACCAGCGCAGCGACTGAATCCCAGTCCCCGGCCTGGCGCGCTCTCCAGAATCGTTCGATCGCGTTAACGCTCATTGTTCGGTCACCAAGACAATCTTGCCAAGTTTGCCACCGGAGGCAAAGCTTTCATAGGCAGCGGCAGCCTGATCGAGCGGGAAAGTCTCATGTAGCGGCACTTTGAAGCTGCCGTTCTCGAAGCCTCCGAGGACGTTCTTCTCAAGCGCGCGCGCAGTTGCAGCCTTCTCCTCGAGCGGGCGAGCGCGCAAGGTTGATCCAGAGATCCGTGCGCGACTACCCATTAGTGCGAGCAGGTTCAGTTCGCTACGAAAACCGGCTGAAACGCCGATCACGACGACGCGCGCTTGGCTTGCAAGCGCTGCGAAGTTGGCGTCGAGGTTGGGCGCGCCGACCAGCTCGAGCAACACGTCATAAGGGCCGAGCGCTTCACTCTCGTCTGGGCTGCACACGACATCGGCGCCGAGCGCAGCGACCTCCTTGCGGCGGCTTTCATCGCGGACCGAAGCCGTCACGTGCGCACCGGCCGCTGCCGCGAGCTGGATCGCTGCCGTGCCAACGCCACCGGCAGCGCCGCTAATCAGCACTCGTTCACCGAGCTGCAGGTCGGCCTGTGTGAAGAGCGCGTCATGAGCGGTCGTGAAGGTTTCCGGCAATCCGCCGGCCTCAGCCCAGTCGAGCGCCGACGGCACAGGCATCAGCTGGCGCTCATGAACCACGCAGAGCTCGGCCTGAGCGCCGCCGCCGACAATGGCCATCACGCGGTCGCCGTCAGTGAAACGCTCAGCGCCGGGGCCACGGGCGACGACCTCACCTGCCAGCTCAAGGCCAGGGATGTCAAGCGGCGATCCTGGAGGCGGCGGATAGGCGCCACGGAGCTGGAGCTGATCGGCGCCGTTGAGGCCGGCGGCACGGACCTGCACCAGAACCTCGCCGGCGCCGGGCAGCGGGTCTGGCCGCTCGGCGATCACGAGCTGCTTCTCCTCAATCGTTACGGCAAGCATTGCGTCAGTCTAAGTCAGGTCCCGCCACGCGGGCGGGCGGCTTCGATCTCATCGTGGAGCCCGAGCGGGTCATGCGAGTGCGGTTCGAGCGGGATAACGGCATCATCGTCTCCGCCTGGCTTGGTGTGCAGCGCGTGGCGAGCCTCCTCAAGCGACATCCCGGTTGCGCGCAGAAGGTCGTTGGCAATCATCCGAACTTGGCCGACGACGATGCTGACGGCGAGGTTGCGGGTGTGGTCGAGCGCAGCCGATGAGGCGGTCGCGGCGCGCAGCGCAGCTACGCGGGCGATGTCGCGCTCCTTCTCATCGGTGATCGAAGCGGCGACGTGGTCGGCGGCTTCGGCGAGGTCGCGCAGGCCGACGAGCACGGTCGGTGGAACGGTGTTGCCCTGTCGCAGCGCGGCCGATGCGCCGCGCGCCAGCGAGACAACGCTTACCTGAACTCGCGTTACCTGCTCGACGGCATAGGCATAGCGGTCAACCGTTCCCAGCTGGCCGCGGCGGGCGACCGCGAGCCGTGAGGTCTCGTCGCTGACGGCGGCCGCGGCGCGCAGCGGTTCAACGTCGTGTTCGAGCTCGCGCGCGGCGTCGACCGCGCTGTCGGCCTGGGTCGAGCTGCCGCTCTCGAGCGCATCCGCGATCCTGCGCAGAGCGATCGATATCTGCTCGAGCGCCGGGTTGAGCGCCTCTTTCGCCAGCCGCGACGGGTTGAGCGGAAAGAGCACGAGCGTGAAGACCAGCGCGACGCCGGAGCCAACGAGAATGTCGAGCAGGCGCGAGAAGCCGTGCGGGTCAGTGGGAATCGCGAGGATCGCGACCAGCACTCCGCTCGCTGCTGCTTGGTTTACCGCCAGCTGGTCGCCGCCGGCAAAGACGACGACGCACATCACAGCGAAGATCACAAGCCCGAGCTGCCAAGCGCCGACGCCGGTGTAGCGAACCATCAGGTCAGCCACGGCGATGCCGAGCGCAACGCCGAAGGCCAGCTGCAGCGCCCGTTTGACGGTGCGGCCGGCGGTCACGCCCATCACCAGCACGGCAGAGATCGGCGCGAAGAAAGGTTGCTCGTGACCGATCACATAACGCGCGATCAAGTACGAGACCATCGCCGCCAGCGCTACCAGCGCCAGCCGCGGCGCTACCGCGCGCAGGTGATCGAAACGCTGGCGCAGTGTGATCTTGTCGAGCGCCATCTCAAGCATCGGCTCTAACCCTGACCATCGGCGCGGGAACTTGCAAGGAGCGCACTGCGCTCAGCGCTCATGCCCGCTCAAAGAGCGCGACGCACTCGATGTGAGGCGTCTGCGGGAACATGTCAACGGGACGGACCCGGACCAGCTTGTAGCCGGCTTCGACGAGCTGCGCCGCGTTCGGCGCCAGCGTTGTCGGATTGCAGGAGACGTAAACGATCTTTTTGGCACCGGCCTCGGCGACGCG